>Ga0268299_1000613_pt1 | contig 99814 bp, 59 predicted proteins | sample NOBtaG_FD_193484 | JGI IMG/M metagenome (GOLD analysis project Ga0268299, IMG submission 193484) | Activated sludge microbial communities from bioreactor in Nijmegen, Gelderland, Netherland - NOB reactor | ecosystem: Engineered > Bioreactor > Aerobic > Activated sludge | place: Netherlands...
ATGGCCCATCACCCGGGTCGCCGAGCTGACTCCCAGCGCCTGGAAAGCGACGCGCATCTCCTGACACCCAGCCAGCCTAGCCTCCTCCGCCAGCCCGACCAGACGCACTTCCCCAGACGGATACGTTGAACTGGTATAGCGTGCGGCCCGTGTTGAGCAGAAACGGAAACTCGGCGGTGGCCGATTCGGCCGTGGGCTCAAATTCGACCCGCTGGAGCGGCGCGCGGGGTCCGTGGGGAAAGCGGTCGGTGTGGAGAGTCGCCGTGCCCGGATGTTCTTCGTCCGGACAGGGCCACTGGAGGCCGCCGTGCTCGAGCCGCGCGTAGGTGATGCCGCGGCCCGCCTTCCACACGGCGCGGATCTCGTTCCAGACGGCTTCCGGGGAATCGAAATCGAAGGAGTCCCGGCATCCCATCGCCCGGGCGATCTCGCAGAGGATGTCCGCATCCGGCCGGGAATGTCCGGCCGGCTCCAGAGCCTTGCGCACGCGCTGAACCCGGCGCTCGGCATTCATGAACGTGCCGTCTTTTTCGAACGACGAACAGGCGGGCAGGAAGACATGGCCGAATTCGCTCGCCAGTTCGTTCATGAAAAGGTCCTGCACCACGATGAAGTCGAGCCGGGACAGCGCGGCCTTGGTTGCCGTGGAATTCGGGTTCGTCAGGGCCACGTCGTAGCCAATGGCCCACAGCGCCTTCAATTCCCCTCCGGCGGCGGCGTCCATCATCTGCATCAGATTCAAGCCCCGCGCCCGGGGGAGCGGCGCCCGCCATGCGGCCTCGAAGTCTGCGCGTGCCTGCTCGATCGGCACGAAGCCGGTGAGCCGGTCCGGCTCGCACCCCATGTGGGCGGAGCCCTGCACGTTGTTCTGGCCCCTCAGCGGGTTCACGCCCGCGCCGGGCTTGCCGAAGTTTCCCGTGAGCAGCGCCAGGTTGACCAGGCACATCACGCCTTCGGTGCCCTGCACATGCTCGGTCACCCCCAGTCCGTGGAAACACATGGCCGGGTGGTGCCTGGCGTACAGGCGCGCGGCGTCGCGGATCCGGTCCGGGGAAACTCCGCTGAGGACTGCGGCGCGCTCGGGCGTCCACGCCCGGATGAAGCCGCGAAAAGCCTCCCAATCGCTCACCCGGTCCCGCAGCGCGGCCTCGTCGGTCCATCCTTCCGCGACGATGACGTGGGCGAGCGCGTTGAGGACCGGCACGTTGGTGCCCGGATGCAACGCGAGATGCACGTCGGCTTGGCGGGCCAGTTCCGTGGCGCGCGGGTCCATGACGATGAGCTTCGCACCCCGCCGCCGCGCCTGCTTGATGCGGGCGCCGACGATGGGATGGCTTTCCGTCGGATTGCAGCCGCAGAGGAGAAAGGCCGCCGCGCGCTCGATATGCTCGAAGGAGTTGGTGGCCGCGCCGGTGCCGAGTGTCCGGCTCATGCCGGCGGCCGTAGGCGCGTGGCAGACGCGGGCGCAGCAGTCCACGTTGTGCGTTCCCAGCACGACCCGGGCAAATTTCTGGGCGAGGTAGTTCTCTTCGTTGGTCCCGCGGGCGGAGCCGAGCACGCCGATGCTGTCGGGACCGCTTTCCTTCAAGAGGCGTCGAAAGGTTTGGGCCACACGCTCGACGGCCTCGGGCCAGGAAACGATGCGCCACCGGCCGTTCTCCCGGATCATCGGGTCCGTCACCCGATCCCCGGCGCACGTGAAGTCGAAGGCGTAGCGGCCCTTGACGCAGAGATGACCCCGGTTCACGGGCGCGTCGAGCGCGGGCGTGATCTGCACGATGCGGCCGGACCGCGTGCCCACGTTCATTTCACATCCCACGCCGCAGTAAGGACAGGTGGTCCGGGTCCAGTGCACCGCCACGCCCTGCTCCAAAACGGAGCGATCTTCCAGGGCGCCGGTCGGGCAGGTATCCACGCACGCGCCGCAGCTCACGCAGGAACTGGAAAGCAACGCCGGACCGTCGGGCACGATGCACGCGGCGCGGCCGGGTCCGGTGACATGCCAGACGAACTGTCCCTGCACCTCGGCGCAAATCCGCACGCAGCGGAAGCAATGGATGCAGCGCGCAAGATCGGCGGCGAGATAAGGATGGGTGTCGTCCCGAAAGGGTTCCGCACCCGCCGGCGCGCCGCTGGCCGGCGAAACCTGGTAGTGCCTCAGCCACCGGTGAAACGGCTTCTCCGGCCAGGCTGCCACCGCCTCCGCGGGATAGCTCGCGGCCAGCCATTGCAGCAGCACCCGGCGGGTCGCTTCGATTTCGGAGGGATGCGTCTCCACGTCCATGCCCTCGGCGGCGGGCGTGCAGCACGCGGGAACCGGATGAGATAGTCCGCGCACCGCCACCAGACAGAGCCGGCAGGCGCCCGCCGGCTGGAGGCGTTGGTCGTGACACAGCGTGGGAATCTCGACGCCGGCGCGGCGGGCGGTCTCCAGCAGCGTGGCGCCCGGGTCCACTTCCAGTGCCCGGCCGTTGACACGCAGTTTCATAAGCTCAGTTCCGCCCGGCATTCGGCCGTGCCCCGGACAGGCTCCACCTTGAACCCCGCCCTGCAGGCGACGCGTTGCATCCCCCGGTTGTCGGCCAGCAGAGTGGCGGTGATGCGTTCCAGCTTTTCGTCGCGTCCGACCTGGACCAGCGCACGGAGCAATTGCGTGCCGAGGCCGCGCCCTTGCCAGGGATCGCTCACGATCAGGGCGAACTCGGCTTCGGGAACTCCGTGGAGCTTGCTGAGGCGGCCCACGGCGAGGATCTCCGTTTCGCCGAGCCCGGGATCGCGGCGTTCGACGACGAGCACCATCTCGCGGTCGTAATCAATGAAGCACAGCCGGCTGAGACGCTCGTGCGCAATCCGTTCGTCGAGCTTCAAGGGCGCGAAGTAGCGGAGATACACGCTGCGGTCGGAGAGTGTTCGGTGAAACGCCACCATCCGCGGCTCGTCTTCAGGCCGAATGGGACGAAGGGTCGCGGACTCCCCCGCGCCCAGCGGGCAGGACCTGACATAGTGGGTGGGGTAAGGACGAATGGCGGGCCGCGGCAAGTCGGCTTCGCGGGCGTCCGGCGGATGCAGCACCACCCGGGCATCCAGGGCGACCATTTGCCCGGCGGAAACGAGCAACGGATTGACATCAATCTCCGCAATCCAGGGCTGTTCGACGACCAGCCGGCTGAAGCGCACCAGCAGATGCTCCAACGCCGCAAGATCCACCGCCTTCCGGCCCCGCACGCCTTGGAGTGCCCGAAAGATCCGGGTCTGTTCCATCAGCCGGCGCGCCAGCGTGGTGTTGAGCGGTGGCAGCCCGAGCACGGTGTCCTTGAAGACCTCGACGAGCTGGCCGCCCGTGCCGAACAACAGCACGGGACCGAACTGCGGATCGGTGCTGCTGCCCAAAATGAGTTCGTAGCCGTCGCGCCGGACCATCGGCTGGACGCTGACGCCGAGGAAGTGCTGCGGACCGGCCCGTTCGCCGACATCGTGGCGGATGCCCTGCCACGCCTGGCGGACGCCGGCCGGATCCCGGACGTCGAGCCGCACCCCGCCCACGTCGGTCTTGTGCGTGAGCGTCTCGGAGAAGAGCTTGATGGCGACCGGAAAGCCCAGCGTCTCCGCATGGCGCACCGCGTCATCCTCGGTAAGCGCAACGCGGGTTTCGACCACGGGGATGCCGCAGGCCGCGAGCCATTGCTTGGACTCGACTTCGGTCAGGATCGTGCGTCCGGCCTGACGCGCGGCGGCGATCGGGGCGTCCGCGCGCAACGGTTCCGGACGGACGGCGCCGTGGGCCGCCAGATCGGGATCTAGCGCCGGAGTTTCGTACAGCGCCCGCAAGCCGTCGCTATGGCGCCACATCCGGGCGAAGGCGGCAGCGGCCCGGTCCGGATACTCGAAAGCGGGAATGCCGGCGTGACTGAGCATCTCCCGTCCGGCCTCCACACCGGCGCCGCCCATCCAACTGGCCAGCAGCGGCTTTCGAATGCCCTTGGCCAACGCGCAAACGGCCTCCGCCGTTCCCTTCGCATCCGTCATGGCCTGCGGGGTGAGGATGACCAGCACCCCCTCGGATTGCGAATCCCGGGCGGCGAGTTCGACTGCCTGGGCATAGGCGTCCGCACCGGCGTCGCCGAGGACGTCAATGGGATTGCCGTGGCTCCAGTGAGCGGGGAGCAGTGAATCCAGGGCGGCCTGGGTTTCCGGCGAAAGGCGGGCCAATTGCCCGCCACCGGCGACCAGGGCGTCGGTCGCCAACGCGCCCGGACCGCCCGCGTTGGTGACGATGGCCAGGCGCGGACCGTGCGGCCGCGGCTGTTTGGACAACAGGTTGGCCATATCAAAAAGCTGTTCGATGTCGTCCACCCGCAGCACACCGACGCGGTGGAAAGCGGCGTCCAGGACCGCGTCGCTGCCGGTGAGCGCACCCGTGTGGGACGCCGCGGCCCTGGCGGCCGCCTCCGTGTGACCGACCTTGAGCACCACGATGGGTTTCGTCAGCGCCACCTCGCGGGCGGCGGACAGAAAGCCCCGCGCGTCCCCCACCGATTCCATGTAGCATACGATGCTCGTCGTGTGCGGATCGTCGCCGAAATGCGTGATCAGGTCGCCCCAGCCCACGTCGAGCATCGAGCCGACTGACACAAAGGCGCTGAAGCCCACGTTTTCCCGGAGACTCCAATCGAGCACCGCGGTGCAGAGCGCCCCGCTCTGGCTGAGGAATGCGACGCCGCCCGGCCGGGCGATCCCGGCGGCAAAGGTCGCATTGAGGCGCGCGTGCGGCACCATGAGGCCGAGGCAGTTCGGTCCGAGCAACCGCATCGCTCCGAGCCGGGCCTCGGCCAGGCACCGCTGCTCCAACTCCGCGCCCGCGGCGCCGGACTCCCGGAAACCGGCGGAGATGATGATCCCCGCCGGCACGCCGGCCTCAGTGCATTCGCGAAGAATGTCTGGGACCGAGGGAGCCGGCGTGGCAATGACCGCCAAGTCCACCTTCCCGGGAACGGCGCCGAGGCGCGGAAAAGCCGTCAGACCGCCGACCGCTTGGCGCTTCGGATTCACCGGCAGAACATCACCCTCGAAGCACCGGAGGTTCTTCATCAACGCTTGGCCGACGCTGCCGGTCCGGTCCGTGGCGCCCACGACCGCGATGCGGCGCGGGGCGAACAGGGCGTCGAGAGCCCTTCGCCGGCCCGGACGCAACGCGTCCTGGCAGGGTTCGGAAGCCGCAGGGGGAGGGGTCATGGGGTCCCGGCGCCGAGCGCCTGTTCCTTCTCCACGATCGCCAGCGTGGTCTTGAGCACCGTGTCCGGATTGAGCGAGATGCTGTCAATGCCCTGTTCCATGAGGAATTGCGCAAACTCGGGATAGTCGCTCGGCGCCTGGCCGCAGATGCCGATCTTGCGCTTCCGGGCGCGGCAGACGGCGATGACCTGGGCGATCATCTGCTTCACCGCGGGGTTCCGTTCGTCGAAGAGCGGGGCGACGATCTCGCTGTCGCGGTCCACGCCGAGGACGAGCTGGGTCAGGTCGTTCGAGCCGATGCTGAATCCATCGAAGAGATCGGCGAACTCCTCGGCGAGGAGGACGTTGCTGGGAATTTCGCACATGACGTACAGCTCCAGCGGATGCACCCGGATGTGGGAGGTGATGATAAACTCCTCGTGCGCCAGGCCGACACCGTCGTTGGGAATGAACGACAACGTGAACGCCTCCTCGGGATTGCCGACGTTCATCATCATTTTCGCGCGCGGCCAGACGAGGTCCTCGGCCGTTTTGCGCGACTGCACGGTCTCCGGCCGGGCCTGCACGATGAAGAGTTCGCCGGTCTGGCCGTCCTTGGCCCATTCGATGTCCATCGGCATGGGACGTCTCCGCCGGGTCGAGTAGTGCTCCTCGATCAGACAAGCCCAGCGCGCGAGCTGGAGAATCTCGTCGTCGCCCAGGGCGAACTTCGCGCGGTCGTCGGGCGGGACGGGCACGTTTTTCACCATCTTTCACGTCGCGCGTGTCGAGTCCGGCCAGCGTCTTGCGGATCGTTTCCTCCAGTCCCGCTTCGCGCAGCAGATACCGGTACGCCTCCGCGGTGACGGCGAACCCGTTGGGCACCCGGACGCCCTGGGGTATCAATTCGCGATACATCTCGCCCAAGGACGCATTCTTCCCGCCGACCAGCGGCACATCCTCGATGGTGAGGTCGCCAAACCAACGGATAAAGCGCGGCGGGGTGTCGGAGCCCTCGTCAACCACCGGGCGGCGTCCGGCGGCATCCGAAGCGGCGGGACCCTTTGCGGGGGACGGCGGAGTGGATTCCGATGAGGTCGAAGGGGAGGCCATCGCTGACGCTGTTTGCTGAAAACTCGCACACTCTCTGCCGCGCGCCAGCTTTCCGTGCATGGGGCAACCCACTGGCCCGATCCCAGATGACCAGGAACCGTGCGCCTATCCCTCGACGTCAGCGGTTCCCTGTCTTGCGTCCCGATGGATGAAGCCTTGAACGCACCAATGCTTGCCTCGACCTGCCATTATCCGTCGGAGTCCATGATCTCTCGGAAGCCGGTCGCCACAAGAGACGGTCCTTCGGGCTCGCGGCTTGGCGTCTCGACCTCCCTTAATGGCATCCGCTACGCTGCGGCGTCGCTGACGCGCCCATGCCCATGTCTCCAGAACGCTGGAAGCAGGTGAACCCGTCCCAGTACGCCTGGGAGTCGGAGGCGCTGGAATTTCTGAGGGGAGCCCTGCCGGACCGCGATCCCTACCGAGTCTGGGCCAACTTCGAATTCATCGCCGACGATGGCTCGATCAACGAGGTGGATGCCCTGGTATTCACGCCGATGGGGTTTTTCCTGGTGGAGATCAAGAGCCGCCCGGGCGAACTCTCGGGCAATGGCTACACCTGGACCTGGAAAACCGACGGCCGCCTGTTCACCGACGACAACCCGTTGATCTCGGCGAATCGGAAGTCCCGCAAGCTAGCCTCCCTGTTGAAGCGCCAGAAGGCCTTTGCCAGGGCGCCCTTCCCGTTCCTGGAGCCGCTGGTGTTCTGCTCCGCGCAAAATCTCCAGGTGCTGCTGGAGGAGTCCGCCCGCCGCGGCGTGCTGACCCGGCAAACGGTGGTGAATGCCTTGATCAGTCGGGTGGGACTCGCCTCCGATCGTGCGCCCCAGACTCGCTGGGGCGAGACGACCGCCCGGGCTCTGGTCCAGTCCATGACCGCCATCGGCCTCAACAAGCCGTCGCAGCGATCCCATCGGGTGGGGGATTTTCTTCTCGAGAAGGTGTTTCAGGACAGCCCGACCGGGCTGTATCAGGATTGGTTGGCCCGCCATGTGGCAATCCCGGAGACCCGTCGTCTCGTCCGCATCTACCCGGTTGCGGCGCATACGCCGAAGCAGGATCGGGACGCTGCCCTGCGCTTTTGCGAACGCGAATTCCGCGCGCTCCAGGATCTGGTCCACCCGGGAATCGCCCTGGTGGAATCCTTCACCGCCAGCGAGCTCGGGCCCGCGCTGGTATTCCGCCTGCCCCCGGATGCCCAGCGTCTCGACCACTTCATGGCCGAAAAAGGCGCCCGCCTGACCGTGGATGTCCGGCTGCACTTCACCCAGCAGATCGCCGATGCCCTCAAGTACGCGCACTCCCGGCGCGTGGTGCACCGCAGCCTGAGCCCGCAGAGCCTCTTCGTGCTGAACCCCTCGGATCCGATGCCGCAGATCCAGGTCTTCAACTGGCAATTGCACCGCAAGGCCAGCCAGACCGGGTCTGGCGGGGGCACCCACATCACCTCGACCCTCCATGCGGAGCAGTTGATGGAGGATGCCTCGGTCGTGTATCTCGCGCCCGAGGCTCACCAGGGGCTGCACGGGGAGGATGCCGCCCAGGACATCTTCGCCCTGGGCGCGGTGGCGTGGTTCCTCTTCACCGGAACGCCCCCGGCTTCGTCCCCCCTGGAACTCATCCCGAAAATCCAAGTGGACGGCGGATTGGACCTGGCGACGGTCATGGACGCCCCGTCCGATTCGCTCCGGCGGCTCATCCTGGACAGCACATCGCCCGACCGCCTCGGCCGTCCGGAATCCGCTTCGGAATTTCTGCATCAATTGGCGGAGGTGGAACGGGAGTTGACGACGCCGGAATCCGAGGCCCGGCAGAGCCCCCTCAGCGCCGTTGCCGAGGACTGGCTGCCCGGCGGTCTGCAGGTGGTGGAGCGGCTGGGACGCGGTTCCACGGCGCTGGCGCTGCTGGTGAAAAGGGATGACCGGGAATTGGTGCTCAAGATCGCCAATGAGCCGGGGCATAACGACCGGTTGCGGGCGGAGTTCCAGGCCCTGCGGAAGCTCGAACACCCGGGCATCATCCGCGCCCACGAGGAGGTCGAGATCGGTGCGTTGCGCGGATTCCTCATGGACCGGGCCGGGCTGGAAACACTCGCGGCCCGCCTTCGCTCCTACGGCCGGCTGCCCCTGGATGCGCTGGAACGCTTCGGCAGCGATCTCCTGGAGGCGACGGTGGCGCTGGAGAAGGCTGGCATCGCCCACCGCGACATCAAGCCCGACAACATCGGTATCCGCGCGCGGGGCGACAACGACGAGCGGCATCTGGTCCTCTTCGATTTCTCCCTGACCGCGACGCCTGCGGAGAACATCCGCTGCGGCACACCGCAGTACCTCGACCCGTTCCTCATCGAGCGGCGCCCGCCGCGTTGGGATCTATCCGCCGAACGGTTCTCGGTCGCCATGACACTCTACGAGATGGCGACCGGCACGCTCCCGTCCTGGGGAGATGGCGTGAACCTTCCCTCGATGCTGAACTGCGAGGTGTCGCTCTTCCCCGAGCGTTTCGACCCGCCGCTGCGCGAGCGCCTGACCGCCTTTTTCGAGAAAGCGCTGCGGCGCGATTTCCGTCAGCGCTTCGACCATGCCACGGCCATGTTGGAGGCGTGGCGGCAGGTGTTCAAGGAAGTGGACCTACCGGCGTCGGGAAGTTCGGAAACCACGGAGGCCGACCGCCTCGCCCTGCTGGAAGGAGCCACGCTGACCACCCAGTTGGTCGAACTCGGTCTGAGCACCCGGGCAGCCAACGCCCTCGACAAACTCAACGCAGTCACCGTGCGCGACCTGCTCCGGATCTCGCTCTGGCGCCTCAACCGCCTTCCCGGAGTCGGCAAGAAGACGATCCGGGAAATCAGCGGGATGCACGGACGTCTGCGGAAGAAGTTTCCCGACGTCGCGCCCGCGGTGGAGCCCGAGGCCTCCGTGGCTCCCGAGGAGGCCGGGGAGGCCGCTCCGGCGGTGCCCACGCTGGATTTCATCGTTCAGCAATTGCGGACCACCGGTGGCAAAACGGCGGGATCGGCGGAGCGAGCCCTCGTCCAGTTGGTTCTGGGCTTGCCCACGGAGCTTCGGCCCGCGCCCCTGCACTGGCCCAGCCAGATCGAGGCGGCGCAGGCGGCCGGCGTGAGCCGTCAACGGATCGGACAAGTCATCGTGGGCGCCCGCAAGCGATGGCTGAAATTCGCCTCGATCACCGACCTCCGGGACGCCTTGTTCAGCCTGTTGGAGGCCGAGGGCGGGGTGATGACCGTGGACGAAGCCGCCGACGCGCTGCTTGCCGCCCGCGGGTCCGTCCTGGACGGCGCCGAGCGGCAGCAGGCCGGCCTGGCTGTTGTGCGGGCAGTCGTGGAAACCGAAGGGTGCGCCGAGGCCGCCCGTTTCCTCGAGGCGCGCGGGGCCGGCAAGGTGCTCATCGCCCGGTCGCCGGAGCTGGCGGACTATGTCTTCCGCCTGGGCGAACAGGCCGATGCGTTGGCCCGCCTTGACCCCCTGGCGCCTCCCGCCCGTGTCATCGAGAGCCTGCGTGCGGTGCCGGTCCCGCCCGGCGTACCGGCTTTGACCGACTCGCGGCTGGTGCGCATCGGAGTCCGCGTGTCGAGCGAGGCCTCCCTGTCGTCGCGCATGGAGATTTATCCGCGCGGCATGGACGCCGCGCGTGCGGTTCGCCTGGCAGCCGGTGCCCTGCTGGGCACCCGCGATCTGACGACGGAGGAGATCCAGCAACGGGTCGCCAGCCGGTATCCGGAGGCGGCGCCGGTCCCGCCCCGTCCAAACCTGGATGATCTCCTCGCCTCGGCTGGGACCAAGCTCACCTGGGACGCCACGGCCCGTGACGGACACGGAGCTTTCCAGCAGGAGCGTTCGGACCGCATCACCCTGTCCACCGGATCCTCCCTGTCCCGGACCACCGGGATGCCCCCGCCGGAAGTGGTGTTGAGCGAAGCGGCCGACTTCGACGCCCAACTACGGGTCGCGCAGCAGCAGGAGTCTTCGCTGCTCCTGGTGTGCGAGCTGGCGGATTATCCGTCCGTCCGTGAGAAGTTGTCTCGGGAATTTGGCGCCCAGGTCGTGGATCTGGATGCCGCCTTCCTGAGCGCCCTTCGCGAGGAATGTGCCGCCCGCAAGGTCCAATGGGACCGCGTGCTCCAGACCGACGAGACCGGGCCTAGCCATCCCCACTGGGCCCGGTTGCAGGACTTGGTCCACGCCGTCCTCGCCCGGCTTCGGGAGGTGTTGCTGGCCATGGAGGGCCAGATCGTCCTCGCAAACGTCGGCCTGTTGGCCCGTTACGGACACCTGAACTTCCTCCCGGAATTGCACGACGCCGTGTCGTCCCGCCGCGGACGGGCAACCATTGTGTGGACCCTGATCCCATCTCATCGCCAGAACCTGCTCCCCACCCTGCACGGCCAAGCCGTGCCGGTCCCGACGCCGGGGCGCTGGAGCCGGGTGCCCGAGGGGTGGGCCGCCTTGCCACAAGCCGCGTGACGAAGGCTCCGAAGGCCATTGGCTACGCCGCGGGCGGGCGAATCCGAACTGAAGCGGATGGCTGTCGGACATCGGCTCCAGAGGCATCGCCATCTGGATTCGCGGGGAGGACTTGGGCGCAGAGATGGATCGCTTGGACCAGCTTCGCGACGGCATCCCGCCGCCGAATTTCGGCGATGATCTGGTCGGCCGACCTCGGAAACACCAGGTCGCGGCGGGCTTGAGCCAAATCCTCCAGTTCGAGGGATTCGTCTGCGGCGATGGTTCCCAGCGCCTCCCGCCTTCCGAGTTCGCGGAAACGTCGCTCGTGGATTTTCTTCCACGCCGTCAAGCGCGGAACCGGAGCAGGCAAAATCGGGCCTCCACTCGTCACTTGGTTCACCGAGGCATCGTCCGACGTCGTGGAACGAGCGGTCGTTACCACGGGCGCTGAGATGACCACCATACCTTCAGGGGGCGTCTGCACCGACATCCGGTTCGCGTAAACCGCATGTCGAAACTCCGACGGCGGTAACCGGACACGGAGGGACTTCGATTTCGGCTGATCTTCGGATTTTCTCAGAGAGGCCATACAGACGTCTTTCCCAGCGCCCCGGGGGGGGGAAACTGTTAAGGACCATGGGCTGCTTCCGCAAGCCTCGCCACAGCATTCTAGGGCCTCCAACCGGCGGCAAAGCGAGGTCTCTGCTGGACTGTACCCCCCCTCAAGGCGGAAGTGCTTGATCGGGCTCGAGTTGGGATTCGGGGGCAGCGTCCAGACGCGCCCAGCATAGCCCTTGAGACGTTCCGCGGACTTGACGGCCGGGATTCCATTTCGTTTATTGCGTTTGTCATGCGCTCCTCGGTTGCCTCCATTTTTGGTTCCCGGCTGGATCCCGGGCGGTTCTCAGCCTCTGATCGGCGGCAGATCGGGTTGGTGCATCACGTTCTCAAGGAACGGCAACGTCCGGCGCTGGTCGGGGCCACTGGCGAGAGGATCGAATTGCCGGAACCGCTGTTCGCGCTTCTTTGCCACGTCGTGGACCAGGTACAGTCCGGTCAGGCTGTGGTCCTTGTTCCCGAGCACGAACTCCTGACGACGCAGGCAGCCGCCAACTACCTCGGCATGTCGCGTCCGTACCTGATCAAGCTGCTCGAATCGGGGAAGATTCCCTTCGAGAAGGTCGGCACCCACCGCCGCATCCGCTTTGGCGACCTCACTGCCTTTGCCCGCAGGCGCACCGAAGCCCGGCGCACCGCCTTGGGCAGCCTCACCCGCCAAATCGAGGAAGCCGGGCTTTACGACCGCTGATTCCTGGGGGGATGCAGGCTGACTTCCCAGTGCTGATGGATGCCTGCGTCCTCGCCAATCACGCCGTCGCTGATCTCTTGCTCCGACTCGCGGACGGTCCCCGGCTGTTCTGTCCGCGCTGGACCCAGCGAATCGTCGAGGAAACGCGGAGGACCCTGATTAACGATTTGGGATGGCCTCGCCACCTCGTGGACTCACGGGAACAGGCTCTTCGCGATCATTTTCCTGAGGCGTGGATTTCGGATTTCGAGCACCTGGAATCTGAAGTTCCCATCAATCCCAAGGACTGCCACATCGTGGCGGCGGCAATCTGGGGCGATTGTCAGGTGATCGCGACGTATAACCTGCGTGACTTTCCACCGGAACCGCTCGGGCGGTGGTCCCTGGAGGTGCAACATCCGGCGGAGCTCCTTGGCCACCTGTTCGACCTTCACGAGGCGGCTGTCATTTCCCGGATTGATGAGATCGCCACAGACCGTTCGCGTTCCCGCAAAGAGGTGCTCCGGACACTTTCCCGATTCGTGCCCACCTTTGCGATGAACGTTGCCGAGCGCCTCGAGATCGATCTCGACGGCTGAATGCCCCTGCGACGGACCAGCCGTGACAGCATCGCACGCGTTTCCATAGGCTTTCGCCCGCTCCCCTGCGTTGGCAGGAGCCTGACATGCTCGACCGCCCCCAATTGCTTTCCGATCTCCAGCGACTGCTCAAAAAGCTGGAGGCCGATCTCCGGCAGCGCACGGAGTCGGACCCGACCCTGAAGGCCCGCCTGAATGAGCAGTATGCGACCGCCAAAGCGGGCCAGCGCACCGCCGCCGCCTACGACGTCTGGCGCGATGAACTGGTCACCCAGGTGGGGGTCGCGTGGCTTCTCGGATGCGTGTTCGTGCGTTTCCTGGAGGACAATGAGTGGTTGGACACTCCGTTCCTTTCCGGTCCCGGCGAACGCCTCGAGCGGGCGCGCGACCAGCATGAGGCCTATTTCCGGACCCACCCGGTCCACTCGGACCGCGACTACCTGGAACACGTCATTCGCTCCGTGCAGGGTCTGCCGGGACTGACCGCGCTGTTCGACACCCGGCACAATCCGCTCTGGCAGTTCAGCCCTTCGGGCGACATGGCGGGTGGGATGCTCCGCTTCTTCCAGCAGGTGAATCCCGACACGGGCACGCTGGCCCATGACTTCACCGATCCGGCCGGCGACACCCGCTTCCTGGGCGATCTCTACCAGGATCTCTCCGAGTCCGCCCGCAAGCGCTACGCCCTCCTTCAAACGCCCGGTTTCATCGAGGAGTTCATCCTCGACCGCACGCTGGAGCCGGCCATCGAGACCTTCGGGCTGGAGACCGTCCGGATGCTGGATCCGACCTGTGGTTCCGGACATTTCCTGCTTGGCGGCTTCGCGCGGATTCTGGAGCGCTGGCGGAAGCGGGAGCCGGGAACCCGGTCCGCGAACTGGTGCAGCGGACCCTCGACGCGCTGTGCGGCGTGGACCTCAATCCCTTCGCCGTGGCCATCGCCCGGTTCCGGCTGCTGCTGGCGGCCTTGCAGGCGAGCGAGGTCCGGCGCCTGCGCAGTGCGCCCGATTTCAGGTTGAACCTCGCGGTGGGGGATTCGCTGCTGCATGGGCGGCGATTCCGGGACTTTGAGGACAACACCGGCCCGCAGCGCACCTTCGATACCGAGGAAGTTTTCCGCGACGAACTGGCCCACCACTACGAGGTCGAGGACGCCGAGGCCCTGCACCGTATTCTCGGCCGGCAATACCACGCCGTCGTGGGCAACCCGCCCTACATCACCGTGAAGGACCGCGCCCTCAGCGAACTCTACCGCGCCCGCTATCCCTCGTGCCGCGGCAAGTACTCGCTCTCCGTGCCCTTCATGGAGCGTTTCTTCGACCTCGCGGTGAAGGGCGACGGCACCTCGCGCCAGCCCGCCGGCTGCGTCGGGCAGATCACGACGAATTCCTTCATGAAGCGCGAGTTCGGCAAAAAGCTCATCGAGGAATACCTCCCGCGCTGGGACCTTACGCATGTCCTCGACACCTCGGGCGCCTACATCCCCGGTCACGGCACGCCCACGGTCATTCTCTTTGGGAAAAACCAGCCGCCCGTAAACAGCACGATCCGCACGGTGCTCGGCATCCACGGCGAACCCGCCACGCCTGTCGACCCCGCGCAGGGCCTCGTCTGGCAGGCCATCGTCCGGCAGATGGATGAGCCGGGCAGCGTGAGCGAATGGATGAGCGCAGCGGACTCGCCGCGCGAAAACTTTCATCGGCATCCGTGGAGCATTGGCGGCGGTGGGGCGGCAGAGTTAAAAGAGCTGATTGAAGAAGCCGGCGACGTTGTAGTCGCCAAGCGGGCAGTCGAGCTTGGAATCTCAGCGGTAACTGGAGAAGACGATCTGTTTGTAGCGCCGCAACGCGCGGACCTCTTGCGGCATCGTGTGGAGAAAACTCGCGCCATCGTCACCGGTGATTTGGCGCGAGAATGGAAGAGCGACATGCTGCCGGAATCCGTCTGGCTCTACGACGACAAGTTTGGCCTGCTGAAGTTGGAGTCACTTCTGAACACGGCGCGGTTTTTGTGGCCTTATCGCGCTAACATTTCACGACGGAGGCGATTTGGAATACCGATGCTTGAACGTGGATTGATGTGGTATGAATGGCAGGAGCTTTACATTGCGAAGCTCGAAACATCTCTCACGATTACGTGGGGTGAAGTCGCCACTCACAATCACTTCGTCTTGGACAGAGGTGGCAAGGTTTTCAAGAATACCGCGCCAGTTCTCAAGCTGCGGCCCGACGCGACCGAAGCCGACCACATCCACCTGCTCGGCGTGCTCAACAGCTCGACCGCGTGCTTTTACCTCAAACAAATCTGCCACAACAAAGGCAGCACCGTGGATGAACACGGTGCTCGGCAGCGCACGACGCCGTTCGAGGATTTCTACGCTTTCAATGGTACGAAACTCGCCGCATTTCCCATCCCCGCGCGGCAGCCCAAGCAATTCCCGACCTTGATCGTCCAAACCAGCGAGGCCCAGCAGGGCCAGACACCGTCCGCCACACTGGCGGCTTGGGGCGGCCCCGGAAGCGGGGACCTGCGCATGTGCCTGACCCGCGCCCGGGACGAATGGCACACGATGCGCCGCCGGATGATCGCCTGGCAGGAGGAACTGGATTGGCAGGTCTATGAAGCTTTCGGGCTGGTCGCCTCCGCCAAGGCTACGGCGGACCGAGTCTCGCTTGAGGAAGGCACTGCAGGAAGCGCGATCCCGTGCAATGGTATCGAACTCGGCCAGCGCGCCTTCGAGATCGTGCTGGCGCGGCGCATGGCCGCGGGCGAGGTGCAGACGACCTGGTTCGAGCGGCACGGTTCGACTCCCATCACCGAGATTCCAGCGGATTGGCCTGCCGAATACCGCACGCGGGTGGAGCGCCGCATCGCCCGCATCGGGAGCGATCCGAACATCCGTCTCATCGAGCAGCCCGAATACAAGCGCCGTTGGAACACCGAGCCGTGGGATGACCAGTTGGTGAAGGCCCTGCGCCAATGGCTGCTCCTCCGCCTGGAAGGCTGCTTCTTCGAAGCCGGGCGGATGCAGGAGCCGCAGCCCAGCGACATGGCGGCCCTGCGCCGCGGTTGGCCCGCGGGACAGGCCCCCGTGCTGGCATCCACGCATCGCCTTGCCGACTGCGTCCGCGCCGACCCCGCCTTCCTCCAGGTCGCTGAACTCTACCGCGGCCGCCCCGACTTCGACCTCGCCGCGCTCGTTGCCGAACTCGTCGAGGAGGAATCCGTCCCCTTCCTTCCGGTCCAGCGCTACAAGGAAAGCGGCCTCCGCAACCGCCGCATCTGGGAGGAAGTCTGGAATCTCCAGCGTCTTGAGGACCATTTGGACGCACTGATGGAAGCCGCCAGGAAGGAGCGCGAGACCCTCGCAAAAGCCATGATGGACGCTCCGGCCTCTTCCGAAGTCCCAACCTGGGAGACACGCGTCCGCGAACTGAACGCGAGCCTCGAGGCATGGGAGGCGGAAAAGGCGGTGAAGGTGGGGACCATTCCGGTCCCGCCCAAATACGCCAGCAAGGACTTCAAGTCCGGCAGCTACTGGAAGCACCGCGGCAAACTCGACGTGCCCAAGGAACGCTGGATCAGCTATCCCGGCGCCGAGCGGGGCGCCGACACCAGCCTCGTCATCGCCTGGGCCGGCTGGGACCATCTCCAGCAGGCCAAGGCCCTCACCGCCCACCTTGAGGATCTCAAATCCGAAGGCGCCTCCGACGCCCAGCAACTCCTCCTGCTGGCGGGCCTCGACCAGCTCATCCCCTGGCTCCTCCAATGGCACAACGACCCGGACCCCGAGTTCGGCGAACGCCTGGGCGACTATTTCAAGGGTTACCTGGCGGATGAACTGCGGCGTTTGGGGAAGACTCGGGAGGATCTGGACCGGGTGGCGTATGGGGAGTGACAATCAGGCAGGACTTGCGATGCCAAACACTGAGCAGGACAGCGGGTCGGCGGACTGGCTTTCGAATGTAAATCCGGAAACGGCATGGCAGAACGCGTGCAGGGCGGAGTCGGGAGAGGGTCGTGAAAAGGACGAAGATCTTGCAGCGATGCTCTACCGTATCGCGGCTCTTTGTGGTCACCTGCAGGCGGCCAAACGTCTGGCGAGGATGCGGTCCGAGGGGCGTGGAGGATGCCGGGACGAGATTGACGCGTTCCACTGGTACCTCCGCGCAGCGGATCTCGGCGACCCGGAGGCCCAGTCCGAGGTGGGCCGGCGCTACGAATTGGGCCTCGGCGTCGGCAGGAACTTTGCGGAGTCTATGAAGTGGTATCAGCGGGCATGGGACAATGGCCTGGTGGGTGCTGGCCTAAAGCTGGGAGAGATGCTCGAAGAGGGGCGTGGTGGATTCCCGGATCCGGAGAAGGCGTTTCAATGCTACACTCAGGCCGCGAACGCGGGAGATCCTGAAGCCCAATTCCGGATGGGGCGTTGCATGCTGAAGGGGCGAGGTGTGGCTGCCGACACAGAGGCAGCCATTACTTGGTTCGAGCGCGCCGCCGCCGTTAATCACGAGGAGGCACGTCGCGGACTGATTGAGGCGCTTGCCGTGTGGCGGGAGGAGCAACGGCAGAAGGATGCCGATATCGTCAGAGCACTTCCGGACCTCCGGGCCAAAGCGCGTCATGGGGATCGTGAGGCGCAGGAGCGATTGGCCGGCATCTACCGTTCGGGAGTTCCCAGCGACGACCTGAATACAAGGTCGGTGCTGCCTGCGGAATCCCTCCGGTGGTATCTCGAAGCCGCGATCCGCGGCTCGCCGACGGCCCAATTGGCCCTCGCTGACTTGTATCTGGGTTCCGAGTGGGTTCCCTCCGACAAGGACGAGGCGCTGCGCTGGTATCTCAGGGCGGCCGAGCAGGGATTGGTCCCGGCGCGGTTGAGTGCGGCAAGACTCCTGATTGAAGGCGTTGGTGACCGAGGGAACTGGAATGGACAGGTGGTCCGGTGGAGCCTCGCCCTGGCTGAACAGGGGCACGTGGAAGCCCAGTATCTGCTTGGAATCCTGTTGGAGCGTGGTCTTGGAGTCCCGGTGGATTTCGAGGCCGCCACTCAGTGGTACACGCAGGCGGCGGGCGCCGGAAGGTCCGATGCGCAGTTCCATCTCGGACTCCTCCTCGATCAACGGGCCACCACGGAGGTTCAGCGGCAGTCAGCAAGGGGCTGGCTGGAAAGTGCCGCGAAGCAGAGCAGTCGGGAATCCGCCCGCGAACTGGGGAAGCGACTGCTGGACCTGGGAGCAGCCGATTCCCACGCCATGCGGGATGCCCACAAGTGGCTCGAGCAGGCGGCCCGCGACCACGATGCGGAGGCTCAATGGCACATGGGACGTATCCACGAACAGGGCGTGATCGCCGAACAGGATGACGTCCTTGCCTACAGTTGGTATTCTCTCGCCGCCCAGTCGGGGTGGCCGGCTGCCCCCGACGATGCCGCGCGACTGGAAAAGGAACTCAGCGGAGAGGAGTTAAGGGAGAGCGCGGATCTGTGCTCCGAGCTCGTGAACTGACCGCGAGCGGAATCCTCCCCGTTGTTGGGATGGTCCGCCATCCGCTCCAAGGTGCCTGCGGATTCCGAGCGCCGTGGTAGGCTCGGGTGAATGCATCCCAAAGTCCTACATCGATGATTTCAGGCGTCCGAGCCAGTCGAAGTAGGATCTGGAGAAGGTGGCACACCGACAGTAGAGGTGGATTTAGCCGCCGAATTAATATGTCCCAATATTCCAAGCAGTTGAGGTACCCTCTGAGGTTCCAGAGTTATTAAATCCTGTCGTCTGGTTTTAACGGCCTGGACCAATTCTTCGAAAGTTACGATTGGCGCCATAAGTCCGGGAATCTGTCGCAAAGCTCCTTCCGTGAGCGACTCTCCGATCTTGCCCACGGTGGCGAGAAGAAGGGTAAGTATCGACTCCGGAGTTTTAAGCAACTCGCGGCCGACCTGCTCTCGCCAACGTCCGCCATGATTCCAAGTCCAATAGCAGGCTTCAATCTCCCACGGATGCGCCTTTGGCTTGAGCTTCTTCACCGCTTGATAATACCTCTTTGCGGCGAGTTCCCGCAGCACCAAGTCATCCTCTTGACTCAACGTTTTATCCTTTGGCGCCTTACCTTCTTGATACAAGTGGAGTGCAATGGATTCATGAAAGGCAATGTCCACAGCCGCATAGACCGCCGTGCATTGCCTCAATGCTGATTTGATGGTCTTAAATCGCGTGGCACCCTCTCGACTCCCTAGCAAAAACTGGTAGAAGTTAATAAGGCGGTACTTGAGGTTGGAGAGATCACTCGAGTTCGTCCCCGATTTAATCCTGACTTCCCACCAATCTAGAATATGTGCAAGGAGTGGCGCTGGATCAGAAGGTAAGACTAGATCCTGCGCCAGCAGTTGATCCAGCGCATCGATCAAAACCCCGCTTTCCTCGAGTTTCGTGAGGCGCAATACAAAATTGGCAGGTGTTTCGATGAGCTGAACAAGTTCGACTATCGTGGCATTGGAAATTTCACCGGAATCAATCGTCAACCGGAAGTAGCGCCGGAAGAACTGTGGACAACAAAACCGTAGAGCGCGAAGACGTCGAGCTTCCTCCTCCCACGGGACGTCTCCAAAGTCGGTATCGGTCACGCCGAACAGTACCTTGAGTGCGGCCACGGCGGGTTCCGCTTCCCCCGTCCCGCCCGCTTGCGCGATGCGATTCAGGGCCTGCATTCGCAGGCTGGGTTTCCCCGCCGGGCGTTCGTGGCTCCATATCATCATGTCGCTGATCAAGCCGTAGTCACTCGGGAACAAATCTTCAAAGGCGAGCGACAGAGCGCGGTATACCGCAGGTTCGTAGAGGGACAGGCCCTCAAGAATCAGTAAATCAACCGGGTTCACTTCAGGCACTGCGCTATTGAAAACGTCCAGCCGAAATGACCAACTGGACATCAGGCGTCCGAGCCTGCGCAGGTTGGAAAGATGGCGACCCAACCAAACGTCAAACACCTGCTTTAGTCGAGGCTTTTCGTATAGATTCAAGTAGGCCGGGCGCGTCTGCAGCGCACGGTGAATATTGTCCATCAGGCATTTGAGGATAGCGTTGGGTGCGGCTGGAGGTAGATGAAGTTCGACCTGAACAATCTTTTCAAGGAAACTCCGGCTATCATCATCGAAATGTTGTCTCAGTCTTCGTTCAACGTAGGCTTTGTCATACAAAAGTACGAAAATGAAACCGGGGAAATCGGCATTGATCTTCACCAACTGAAGGACCTGCCGGATTTCGTCTGCCGAGAGTCGGTCGATGTCGTCAATGAGGACGACAATGTTGAGGTGGGTTTCTTCCCGGAACTTCAGAAAGGCAGAGCGTACCTCCTCCTTCACCTTTTCTGCAGAATAAGGCTCCGGCTTCTTGGAAACCCGTTCGAGATCCAAGGTCGCTTGCTCCGCCTTGCCGAGGCTCTTGGCGACCACTTGAACGGTGGCTGCTACGGCCGGGTTGAAAGGAGCCGCAGCAAGACTGACGCCCTGGGCAATCACTTTTCCGATCCCCAAGCTTGTGGAGAACTTTCCCAGCGTCTCTCTTACAGTTCGAGTGTGCCGAGCCGCAGCGGCTTTGGTTCCCTTGACGTCAAGCTGCAGGTCTAACTCCTGAAAGAACGCCTCTGCTACCTGGTTCTGCCCTGCCCATTCCCATGGATTGAAGTGAACGAACAGCAATCGATTCGGTGGAGGCTCGCTTTTTTCGAGATCCACCACCATGTTTTTGAGCGTGGATTTGCCATCACCCCAGGGCGCCTGGATGCCGATGACCATGGCCTCGGAGGCTTCGTGATTGCGAAGAGCCTTCCAGAAGGATCGTACGAAGCCTTTTCTTCCGAGTTCATCGTCCTCCAACTGTTTCCGCGCTCGATCCAGGAAGAACACCGAAGATTCTGGTCTGTGGGCCTCCTCTGACATGGACGAAGGTTGGCGCTCAGCAGCATTGACGGCAATGATTTGTCTCAGTGGGAGACACCGAAAAGTGGATTGATTTCAGGGAGTAGATCTCGAAAAGGAGTTAGAAAGCGCAACGCCGAATCGCAGGTGAAGCTCCTGGGTCACCAGAAATGGGAGTGCCGAGGTGCCGGATCCGGGATGCCGATATCCACCACCTTCGCGAGCCGGCGGGCGAGAGCACGGAAGTCGTCCGCGCATTCCGCAACCGCCGCAACGTGGGCACCGATCGCTCCGTCCGCAGGCTTAAGGTGGAAAATGGGCTTTCCCGCCTCCATTGCCATCGGAATCAGGCTCCGATAGTGCTTCAACTGCGCGAGGCAATGCGGGTCGTCGTCCAGGGTCAGTCCCGGGGATGGTGGTTTCAAGTTCATGGCCGACCGGTACTCGCCGGGGATGCGCTCCGCCCATCGAAGGTAGGCTTTGACCGGACGGCTTTGGCGTGTCGCGTGTTGAAGCACGATGTAACCGGCAGGGACCATTTGCCCAGGGGGCAATCCCGTGAGGGACTCAGGGGCCTCCTCAAGCCGCTTCTGCCATCCCTTCCGCCATTTCTGGAGTGTCGGGCCCAGGTTTCGAAGACCCTGGAGCGAGTAGAGGTCGGGGACCAAGGGCACCACGACGCGGTCTGCGGCAATCAGCGCGCAGCGGTTCAAAGCCCCCAGGTTGGGACCGACATCCAGGAGCACGAGGTCCGCGCGAAACTGTGCGGAGGCCAATTGGACGACCCGATGAAAGGCGGTGGTGATACGAAAGGCCTTGGGGGTTCCTGACAGACAACTGGACCACTGGGCGCTCAACTCATCCTCCACCCTGGCGAGGGCCAGATCTCCGGGCACCAATGCGAGATTGCGGTTGATGGTTTCCAGGTGGGGTTCCCGGACGTTTCCCGTCCCTTCTTCCAGCAAAGGGGCGACCGCGCTGACAATGGTCTGGCCTTCGGCAGGGCCAATCCACAGCTCGTCGAGCCGTTCCTCGGAGAGGAAGCTCGAGGTGAGGTTGGATTGCGGATCGAGGTCGAGGGCGACCACCCTCACGCCCAACTCGGCGTACATCCAGGCGAGGTGGTAGAGCAGCGTGGTTTTACCCACGCCGCCCTTGTTGTTGAACAGCGCAATGGTCGTCATCGGCGGATTGGGATCGTTGCCAGGAAGAAGGTATCTCCGAATTCGAACCGGGCTTCCGGGCTCCCGTTTCGCCGAAGGGCCTCCTGCGCCCGCACCACACCGCGACCGTAGCGGTTGACGAATCCAAGAATCTTCATGGCCTCGGCGACGGTGGGATTCCGATAGCTCGTCTGCCGGGGAAAGTTTTCCCGGGTGGCTTCGCCATACAGGGGGCCGGGACTCTGAATCTCCAAGCGGTCCGAAAAGTGGAAGAACCGGATCGGAGACGCGGCCTCATAGGAGCGGTGCATCACCGAGTTCATCAGCAGTTCGCGAATCGCGACCTCGGGATAATCAGAGACCAGCGCCTCCTGCAGCGAAGAGGTGGCGACCGGACGACCGTTGGGAAGCTGCTTCACGAAGGCATCGAGTGACCGGAGCATCGAGAGCAGGTCTCCGTTGAACGATTTCTCCACCATAGGCGTATCGGAAAGCGTGGGACCGTCGAACCGCACGTATTCAACGTAGGCATGCGGAAGCCAGCGGAGAGGGTCCTTGGCGAACAGAAGGATCGCCGCGTGGGTCGGACAGCCCGCCTTCAGGTCAAAAAGCCGCAGCGAGGCCATTTGCTGCTCTGTGGATCGGTGGTTTTCCGCGATAATCTCGGCATCCACCGCTTCCGGCCGGTAGGTATTGAGGAACAGATCCACGACGAGGTCGGAGAGGGAGCTTCCCAGACAGGGCTGGTTGTCAAAAGGTTTGGTCCCCGAAACCCGGCGTTCATTGAGAAGCCGTTCCTGAGCCTCGTTCGCAACGCCCTTCCGAGGACCAATCCGGATGCAGATTCGTCCCTTGTAGCGAACCGGCGGCAGGTGATGCGGTCGGACCTCCACGACTGCGACCTCCCCCTCGCCGGTGGAAAGGGTATGCTTGAAGGCAAAAAGGGCCGGGGCGGGCAAGATGGTGCCATCGGACGCGTAACTCGCCAGTTGCTTGAGGAGATCGTCGGTGACGGTGAGGCCCGAGGCCCGCCCGGTCTTGTCATCCACACCGATCAGCAGATACCCCGGAAGACCGCTTCCCGGCATGTCGTTCGCAAAGGAACAGATGGCCTCCCGGAACTTGTCCATATCCGCGGTGGAACGTGTTCGTTCCACCCGGTAAGACTCCAGGTCCTCCATCAGGGAGCGTAGCTCTGACTCAGTGAGCATGTAACTACAATGCAGTGTGACGGGGGCGCGTTGCGGCGCCGGCCGCAAGGCGCACCGCGCGGGAGATCCCGCGTGGATACGCTATCCGGTGTTCGGACACTTGGCGAGATACTTGCCTGGACGCCTGTCGTTCCGTCCCATACGAGACGGACGCGACGCCTCCAAAGCTCCCCGAAGACACCGGCACCAAAGCAGGGGACTTGGCCTCGAGAGGAACGGTTGGTACAAATGCAGACATGCGACTGGAACGAATCGTGACCGATCCATCGGTTTGCATGGGCAAAGCGACGATCCGTGGCACGCGGATCACCGTGGACTTTCTCCTGCGGCTGATCGGTGACGGCCTGTCACCGGAGGACATCGTACGGGACTACCCCGAGTTGACGGTCGCGGACGTCCGGGAGGCGGCAAAGTACGGAGCGTGGTTGGCCAGTGAGTAGTTGGCGTCCGTGGCGTGAAATTTCTCGCCGACCAGCACGTGTCGCCCCGGACCGTTGCGTTTCTCAAGCGATTGGGACATGACGCTGTTCGCGTTTCGGAACGGCTTCCATGCAACGCCCCGGATGCGGCAATCCTCGCTCTGGCGCTGGACGAGGGGCGGATCGTGTTGACCCAAGAATTGTGACCCAGGATCCAGACCGGCGCCTCTCTGCGTCCTTTCCCCCGGACGGGGGCCTGGGTCATTCTCGGCGGACGACAGATGCCCACGTTCCTCAGCCAATTGTTCGACCTGCCAAAGCAGGTGCGCCAGGGCGACTTCGTCCTGAAGCTGACGGACGGAGTCCAGCATCCCGACGCGACCCTGCGGGATTACGTGGTCACCGAAAAGCTGGCGGCGGCATTCGACCGGGCGTTGTCGTTGATCCAGGCGGCGGTGGAGGGGCACAACAGCAAGGGATCGTATCTCCACGGCAGTTTCGGCAGCGGCAAGAGCCACTTCATGGCCGTGCTCAACCTCCTGCTCGAGCATCATCCGGCCGCCTGGGCGCGTCCGGAACTGGCGGCGGTGCTGGGGCGGCACGGGTGGGCCCGGGACCGGAAGTTCCTGCTGGTGCCCTATCACATGATCGGCGCCCGGGACATGGCGTCGGCCATCCTGGGGGGCTATGTGGACCGGGTGGCCAGGGAACATCCGAACCATCCCCACCCCGGCGTGTACAAGGCGGAGGGTATTCTGGCGGATGCCCGGAATCTTCGGGCGCGCATGGGGGATGCGGCGTTTTTCGAGGCGCTGGCTCAGGGCGATTCCGGCGGGGAGGCGGCCCGCGACGATGGCTGGGGAACGCTGGCGGAAGCTTGGAATGCAGGGACCTTCGACGCGGCCGCTTCGGCGCCGCCGTCGGACCCGCGCCGGAGCCGGCTGGTCGGCGACCTGGTTCAGGCCTTCTTCAAGGCCGCGCGGGAGACCGGCGAATTCGTGGACCTCGATGCCGGCCTGTCCATCATCAGCCACCACGCCAAGGACCTGGGCTACGACGGCGTGATCCTGTTCCTCGACGAACTGATCCTCTGGCTGGCGGGGTATGCGGCCAATCCGGGCTTTGTCACCCGGCAGGGGCAACTGGTTTCCAAGCTGGTGGAAGCGCAGAACGCGGACCGCCCGATCCCCCTGGTGAGCTTCATCGCCCGGCAGCGGGATCTGCGGGAACTCGTCGGTGAGAACATGCTCGGCAACGAGTACGTGGCGTTCAACAACGCGATGCAATGGTGGGAGGAGCGATTCGACGTCCTCAAGCTGGACGACCGCGACCTGGCGACCATCGCCCAGAAGCGCGTGCTCAAGGTGCGAGGCGAGGCGGCGCGGATCCAACTCGACCAGGCGTTTCAGGAGACGTCGAAAATCCGCAAGGAGGTCCTGGAGGTGCTCCTGACCAGCCACGGCAATGCGGACCAGTTCCACCAGACCTATCCCTTCAGCCCAGCCTTGATGGAAACCCTGGTCGCCTTGTCCGCCCTGCTGCAACGGGAGCGGACGGCGCTCAAGATCATGTTCCAACTGCTGGTCGAGCAGCAGGACCGCCTGGTCCTCGGCGACATCGTCCCGGTGGGCGACCTGTTTGAAGTGTTGCTGACGGATGGCCAGCCGTTGAGCAGCGCCATGCAGGAGCATTTCGAACAGGCGCGGAGGCTGTATCGCCAGAAGTTCCTGCCGCTCATCCAAGATGAACACGGATTGACCAAGGACGAGGCGGCGCAGATGCCGGTGGACGACCGCCGGGCCGTGGCATTCCGCAGGGATGACCGCCTGGCCAAGACGCTGCTGTTGTCCGCGCTCGCCCCGGAGGTGGAGTCGTTCAAGGGCATGACAGTCCATCGCCTGGCGGCCCTCAATCACGGGACCATCCGAACCCCGATTCCCGGGAAGGAAGGCCAGTTGGTCTTCAACACGCTGCGGAAATGGGGGGCGTCCATCGGGCAGATTCGCCTCGGAGACGAACCCACGAACCAGACGGTCAGCATCCAGTTGGCGGCCGTGGATCTCGACAGCGTGCTGCGCGGCGCGGCGGTCGAGAACAACACCGGCAACCAGATCCGGAAGGTGAAGGAACTGGTGTACGAGATGATGGGTTTTCCGCAGTCCGACGACCTCTGGATCACCCATTCCTTCGTCTGGAGGGCTACCAAACGCCAATGCCAGATCCTGTTTGCCAACGCCCGGGAGGCCACGGACGAGACGTTCCTCAATCCGGGAGCGGAATGGCGTCTGATCATTGATTTTCCGTTTGATCCCGAAGTGGGCAAGAGCCCCCGGGACGATCTCAACCGCTTGAACGAGTTTCGCACCCGGCATCCGGCCGGCGCCCGCACGATCGTTTGGCTGCCGTCGTTCCTGAACAAGGCGGCGCAGAACGAACTGGGCAACCTGGTGCTGCACGACCATGTGCTGACCGGAAACCGTCTCGACACCTACGCAAGCCACTTGTCCGCTGTGGACCGCGCCCAGGCCCGCAGTCTGCTGGAGAACCAGCGGAGCGCGCTGCGGAACCGGGTCCGGACCTATCTGGAGGCTGCCTACGGCATTCATTCCGACCGGTCCACCGTGGACCGCGACATGGCCCTGGAGGTCGAAGAGCAGATCGTATCCCTCGACAGCGCCCTGGTCCCTGCGGTCCCGGCGGCGGGCACCTTGCGTCAGGCGGCAGAACAGGTCCTCGACCGCGCGCTCGCCTCCCAGTTTCCCGCACATCCGCAGTTCGAACCGAATGTCAAAACATCGGGGGCCGCGGTGAAGCGGGTCCTCGCGGAACTGGAAAAGGCCGTGCAATCGCCGGACGGACGGCTAGCGCTGGACCCATCGGTCCGCACCGAGGTGCGGCAATTGGTCATTCCGCTGAAGCTCGCCAGCGTCGGGGAGACCCACATGGTCCTCTCCAACGATTGGAAGCAGCACTTCGCCCAGAAGGAAGCGCAGTACGGGGGCCCCGTCACGGTGGCCAAGTTGCGCCGCTGGATGGATGAACCCAACCCGCTCGGACTGCCCGAAGAGCTTCAGGACCTGATCTTCCTGACCTTCGCCCGCCAGACCGACCGGACCTTTGTGCTGTATGGAGCGCCGGTGCCCGGCGCTCTGGGCCAGCTTCGTCCGGAGATGGAAGTGCGGGAACAGCGCCTGCCTTCGGAGGAGGTCTGGAAAACCGCCTGCGAACGCGCTGCGGCGATCTTCGGACTGGCGCCGGGGATGGTGCGCAATGCCACCAATGTGTCCCGCCTGGCCGCGGAGGTGAAAGCCCAGGTGGAGCAGGGATGGGGGGCTCTGGACGCGCTGGCGCGCGCGCTGCGCGAGCGGATGCCGTGGGCCGGGGTGGATCTGAAAACCGCCGCCCGATCCCAGGTCACTGCGGAAGCGCACGGCCTCCTGGCGGCATTGAATGCGGCGACGCCGGCCAACCTCCTTGACGTCTTCGCCACCCACCCGCTGTCGGGCGGACTCCAGGCCATCGGAACCACCCTCAAATCGGCTCCCCAGGTCACGGACGCATTGTCCCAGACGAAGTGGGAGATTCTGGAAGGCATCCGACACTTGTCCGATGAACGCCAGACAGCGGCTGCCGGCATCCTCCATCAACTGACCGCCGCGCTCACCCGGGATCAACTGCAAGAGAACCTCGCGGCCGCCCTTCGGCGCCTGGAGAGCGATGCGACCCGGCTGTTGCTGCCTCCGATCCGCCGTCCGGCGGAAGACGGAAGAGGATCCGCCGGTGGTGCGGCAGCCCCAGGCGGGTCGTCCTCCGGCTTCGGTCCGCCGGCTTCCCAGGCTCTCTCTCCGGCTTCCGGCCCCCGTCCCGCAGTTCCTGGCGCTCCGGCATCGAGTCCGCTTCCTCTCAAGTGGTCTCCCAACGACGAGGCGGAAATCGTCGCGTTCTATGGGGGAGACGCGGCCGCGCTGGATCGCAACCGCCGGCTGGTGGAGAGCCTGAAGACGCTCTACGGCCGGAGCCAGGCCTCCGGGGATCTCGGACCCTCGGGGATCGGCGACGACTTCCTGGCCCGGGTGTTGGAGGTACATCAAATCGTACCCCTCTCCCAAGGGGGAGCCGATGCCTGGAGCAACATGGTGGTCTTGAGTCCGACGCTGCATGCCCTGCTTCATTCGGATCCTCAGGCGACCCTGGATCTGGCTGCCCGGCGGATGGTGGTGTTTGGGGTGGCGTTGACTCTCGAGGTGCATCCAAAGCATCTCGCGCCATGATCACCGTCCAGCAGATCCGGGCCCATGTGGAGGCCCTGGCGGAGCGGGCGCCGGAAGCCATGGCGTTCGCATTAAGCGTGGCCACTCGATGGACCGGTCCGAGGGAAGTCCAGGTAGGCGCCCGAAAATTCCGCATCGTGCCATCGAATTCGGAACTCGAAATCCGCGATGCGCTCGTCACGGCGGAGCAGTCGGGCACGCCGGTCGTCCTGCTGACCCGTTTGAAGGACAGCGATCTCGGGGAGGATGTCTGCGCCCGCCTGGGGCGCCGCCACGTCATTCCCCTGAGCGGCAGTGAACTCCTCCGGCATCTGTTCCGGGCCAGGGACATCGAACCCCGGCTGCGAAATCAATTGTGGCTCGCGGAGGCGCTGGTGGAAGCGCAGCCGCCGGGGGGCTACCCGCCCGTTCCCGGCGGACGGCTGGATGAAGACACGGCACTGGATGCCTTCCTCCGGCAGGTCATGGGTTTTGACGTAGGGCGACCGGATTTGGCGGATGTGCTCCACTGGGCTCGACGAGGGGATGCCCCCCGGCGCCTCGGCGGGTTGTCGCCGGAAGTCAGCCGCCGGTTTGAGGAATGGATCACCCGAACCGCAGGCGCCGCCGTGAGCTTGGTGCTCTCAGGACTTCAGATCCAGCAACCCGCCTCCCCCGTGGCCCTGGCATTGGCATGCGGACTGGTCTTTCGTGGGGACGCGGACCACGCACTCGTGGCCGCCAGGGGACGCCTGGAACACTATTTCGGCGGAAAAACTCCGGGAAACAGGGAGGCGCTCCAGTTGGAGGAGGCCGGTATCCGCTGCCTGGATCGGGACGTGACGCTGGGCCATGCGGAGGCGGTCCGGCGGGAGCAAGAGCACTTCGACGGGCTCCTGGCCGCGCTGCGGATCTCGGAGTACGCGATTCACTCCGACCATTCCCTGGCGGGTCTGGAGCTTCGATTTGGCGCCCTGGCGGAGAGTTTGAGGCAGTTTGCCTCCACACTGGACCCCAGTCTCCTGGGAGTGATGGATCGCCAGGTGGCGGCGTTGGGCGCCCATCGCAATCGCTCGCAATTTTCAGACCGATGTGAACGCGCGGCCATGGCGGTCCGGCTCTGCCGATGGCTGTCCACGCCGGCAGAAGCGCCGGCAGGTAATCTGGCCGTATTGGCGGAGCGCTATCGTGTGGAAGAGTCCTACGTGGACTGGGCTCGCGACTGTCTGCACCACGGCGACTCCCTGGCGGCCCTCAACCGCGCCTACGGAGAGTTGCTTCGGCGGGCACTGGAACGGCGCGAGATTCTCAATGCTGCTTTTGCCCGGGCACTGATCCAGGCAAACCAACAGGGGGACACGCTTGGAATTCTCGGGGTGGAAGACGTGATCCCCCGGCTGGTGGCCCCGTTGACCACGCGTGCCGTCCGGGTGCTTTTCCTGGTGATTGACGGACTGAGCTTCCCTGTTTTCCACGAATTGGGCCGGTCCATCGAGACGCTTGGATTCTTGAGCCTGTCGCCCGCCGGAAACACGACGAATCGCAAGGCGTTGGCCGGTCTGCCCACGATCACGGAATGGTCGCGCCGATTGCTGTTGGGAGGGCGGGACGGAGCCGTGGGCTCGCAAGGGGAGAAGCTGATTTTTGCATCCCATCCCGCGCTGTCGCACTTGGGAGGCGGCCGGGGGCCGGAGTTGTTCCTGAAGGGTGATTTGACGCAGACGGGAGACGTCGGCCTGGCGGACGGCGTCCGCTCCAGCCTCCTCGGCGAATCCGCAGTTGTCGGGATCGTCGTGAATGCCGTGGATGATCATCTCCTCAAGGGAGACCAATTGCACGTTCCCTGGACACTGGATCGGATGCCCCTCCTGCAGCAGATACTTACCACAGCGGCACAGGCGGACCGGGTGGTCGTGCTGACGGCGGACCACGGGCATGTCGTCGAGAATGATTCCACGACGGAGAAGCATGAAGGGGGGGATCGCTACCGTTTGGATGCCGCCCCGCCAGGTCCCGCGGAGCTGGAGGTCCTCGGGGGGCGGATTCCCCCCTTGGCCAAGGGACGCTTTGTGGCTCCGTGGACGGAGCAACTCATCTACACCTCGAAGAAGAACGGCTATCACGGGGGCCTGACACCACAAGAAGTGCTCGTGCCCGTCGTGGCAATGGCCCAGGAGCATCAGGTGCCTGAAGGATGGACGATGCTGGCGGACCCCATCCCCCCGTGGTGGCATGAGACGGTCTCACAATCCCCCCGAGCTCTGCCGCCTCGCCCCGCAGCGGCGCAGCCGGACGCGTTGCTGGATCTGCCTCTGTTCCAGCAACGCTCGGAAGCGTCGCCGCAGGAGGGTCCGGCCTGGATGGACGCGCTTGTCCGGTCAGAACTCTTCAAACACCAGCAGCAGATCGCGGGACGGGTCGCGCCTTCTGTGGATTTGACCCTCCGGATCTTGCAGGCTCTCGACGAGCGGCAGGGGGTGATGCTGGTGGGATCTCTCGCGGGAAGGATCGGCATGCCCGAGATGCGGATGGCCGGCCTGCTGACTGGGTTGCGGCGAGTTCTGAACGTCGAAGGCTACGCCGTCCTCTCGGTGGACGAGGCATCCGCAACGGTCCGATTGAATTACGACCTCCTTAGGACCCAGTTCGATCTCCCGTCCTCATGAGCCTCAGCCCGCAGAAACGCAGCGAAGTCCTGGATGCCCTCCGGCGGGGCACCGTGCCGCGGAATGGCTTGGATGCCTTGGCTGTCGGGCTGGGACGCTTCGAGCGGAGCCTGACGGAGGAACTGGACCGCGTCGCCGCTGGAAGCGCTTGTTTCAAGGCGATCCGGGGTGACTACGGGTGTGGGAAGACTTTTTTGGCGCGGTGGCTCCAGAGTCAGGCGCTGCAACGCGGCTTTGCGGTCAGCGAAGTGCAGATTTCCGAAACGGAAACGCCACTGAACCGGCTGGAAACCGTCTATCGGCGTCTAATCGAGCGCTTGAGAACCTCCGATTGCGATCAGGGGGCGCTGCGCAACTTGATCGAGGGCTGGTTCTACGTCCTCGAGGAAGATGTGCTGGGGGCAGGCTCCACCCTCCCGGAGTCCGAACTGCTATCGAAAACCGAGGAACTCCTGGAGAACCGGCTGGCCAATGTCAGCAAGGCCACGCCGATGTTTGCCGTGGCCCTGAGGGCCTACCGTCGTGCCGCGGCCGCGCGGAATTCCGCACTCGCGGAGGGGATCCTGGCCTGGTTGTCAGGACAGCCCGCCGTGGGAGCCGACGCCAAGCGGGCCGCCGGCGTGCGAGGCGATGTGGATCACTTCGCGGCCTTGGGATTCCTCCAAGGACTGCTGGCTCTCCTCCGCGACTCCGGCGCTCCCGGGCTGCTGGTCGTACTGGATGAAGTCGAAACATTGCAGCGGGTCCGGTCCGATGTCCGGGAAAAGGCCCTCAACTCGCTTCGGCAACTGATTGACGAAGTGGATGCCGGACGGTTTCCGGGCTTGTACCTGGTCATCACCGGAACGCCGGCCTTCTTCGACGGCCCCCAAGGCATTCAACGTCTGCCGCCGCTCGCACAACGTCTCCATGTGGATTTCTCGACCGACAGCCGGTTCGACAATCCACGGGCTGTCCAGTTGCGGCTCCAGGCTTTCTCCATGGATTCCCTCGTGGAGGTCGGTGCCCGGGTTCGGGACCTCTTTGCCGAAGGCGCGCGCGATCCGCAACGGATTCGACGAGTCGCCGATTCGGCGCTGCTGGCCTCCCTGGCGTCGGCCCTCACTGGAAAGCTCGGCGGGAAGGTCGGTGTGGCCCCCCGTATCTTTCTGAAGAAACTGGTGGCTGAAGTGCTGGACCGGATTGATGAATTCCCCGACTTCGACCCGCGCCGGGATTATTCGCTGACGGTGGCTCCCCAGGAGATGAACGACGCGGAACAGGCCGCCGCGGGCGCCGTCTCCGTGGATGACATTCCCCTCAGGCTGTGAGCGCGTTTGAACAGCTACATCCGTCTCTCCAGCATCACATCGTGAACTCCCTGAGCTGGCGGGAGCTGAGGCCGCTCCAGGAACTGAGCATCGGGCCAGTATTGGATCGGAAGCATTGCCTGCTGTTGGCGCCCACCGCCGGTGGAAAGACGGAGTCGGCCCTCTTTCCGGTGCTCTCCCGAATGCTCTCGGAAAGCTGGGCGGGAACCAGCGTCCTCTACATCTGCCCCCTGAAGGCGCTGCTCAACAACCTCCACACTCGACTGGAGTCCTACCTCGGGCTCGTTGGCCGCACTTGTGATCTCTGGCACGGCGATGTCTCACAGGCGCGTCGGGGATCGGTCCTCCGCCGTCCTCCAGACTGTCTCCTCACCACGCCGGAATCCCTGGAGGCCATGCTAGTGTCGCGACGCGTGGACCATCGGACCTTTTTTGCGGGAGTCCGCGCCGTCATTGTGGACGAGATCCACGCCTTTGCCGGAGACGACCGGGGATGGCATTTGCTCTCCGTGCTGGAACGTATTTCGCGGTTGGCCTCACAGGAACCACAGCGCATCGGACTTTCGGCGACCGTCGGAAATCCCTCCCAGCTTCTCGACTGGCTGGCGGGCCATGTTCCCGGAGAGCGCGAAGTGGTCGCCGCACCAGCCAGTGGAATCGCGTCTCCTGAAGTCGAGATTGATTTTGTCGGCAGCCTGGACAACGCCGCCCTGGTCATCTCCCGGCTCCACCGGGGGGAAAAGCGCCTCGTCTTCTGTGATTCCCGGGCCAAGGTCGAAAAGCTGGGGGCGGCTCTTAACGGGCTTGGGGTCCTGACTTTTCTTTCCCACAGCTCTCTCAGTATCGAGGAGCGCCAGCGCACCGAGTCTGCGTTTGCCCAGGCCAGCGATTGCGTGATCGTGGCCACCAGCACCCTGGAGCTGGGCCTGGATGTGGGGAATCTCGACCGGGTCATCCAGATGGACGCGCCCAACCGTGTCGCCTCCTTCCTCCAGCGCATCGGAAGGACCGGGCGCCGACCTGGAACGAAGCGGAACTGCCTCTTCCTCGCCAGCACCGACGAAGCCCTGGTGCATGCCCTCGCGCTGGTGGAACTCTGGCGCAGTGGATACGTGGAACCCGTGGAGCCCCCGGCGACACCGTACCATCTCTTCCCACAGCAACTGATGGCACTGGCGCTTCAGGAAAAAGGGATCGGACAACACCGTTGGCAGGAATGGCTTCTCCGCTTGCCTGCGTTCCGGGACATTCCAAAGGAGACTCGATCCGCGATCCTCGAACACCTTGTGGCTCAGGAGATCCTTCATGAAGACCAGGGCGTCCTCTCCATGGGACGCGCGGGCGAGCAGGACTATGGATACCGGCACTTCTCCGAGCTGTTGTCGGTCTTCACCACGGCGCCGGTGTTCACCATTTTTCACGGCCAACGGGAGATTGGCGTGGTGGACGCGTCGAACTTCCTGACGCGGCAGGGCGCGGCTGCACTTCTCGCGCTCGGGGGGCAGACGTGGAAGGTGGCCCACCTCGACTGGAACGCCCGCAAAGCCTACGTGGAACCGGAACAGGGCCGCGGATCCACACACTGGACTGGTGGGCAGCCAGGACTTGGCTTCGAACTTTGCCAAGCCATTAAAGCCGTTCTGACCGCTGACACCTTTCCGAGTGGCATTTCTCGCCGGTCCACCGAAGCACTGACCCGGATACGGGGCGAGTTCCCCTGGGTTTCACGGGATGAGACTTCGTTGATCCGCAGCGCCGCGGAACGTCATGATTGGTGGACCTTCGCCGGTGCCCGGGCCAACACAGTCTTATGCTCCATGCTGGAGCACGCGGGCGTTTCTGCCCGGCTTCAGGGAAGCCTTCGGATCGTGATCAGCGCAGATTGGGAAGCAGCTCGTGTCGCGGTCGGCGGTTTGGCCCATCACTCCCCTTCGATGGACGCCGAGGACGTCCCCGAGGATCACCTGGATGCCCTGAAGTTTCTGGAGCTTCTTCCCGAACGCTTTGCGCGCGATCTCGCAGCGCGTCGGGCTGCTGACATAAAATCAGCCAGGATCATTCTCGGACAGACAGTCCGATGGATCGCCTGACAAGCGACTGTGCGGAAGGGATCCGAACAGGTTCGGCGATATGCCGGGCCACTCATTGTTGAAGAGGGACGGGATGTTATGGTTCCTCTCTTTAGAGAACACGAGTGTCGGCATCCGCTGTCAAAGGGCGATTTTCCGAAGCAGGGACTTACCTCCGCTGAATCTTAACCACCACAATTCCGCATTACCTGATCAGGAAAATTCTTCGACAACCGACCGACAGGAACTGATGGTCCGGCGTTGCCATGGACTAGATCGCGTGGTAAGCCACCTCAACGCTTCAGCGACGGGATGGGTGAACTCCCGTTTCCCTCCCGGCGAAGCACAAATTTTCCCTCATCCCTGTCCAGCAACCCAAGATGCCTTCCGTCTCCTGTCCGATGTTTCCCTGGGATCTATGCCGCCGGTTGGGGCGGACGCTTTTCGGAGCGGCTGGCTGGCTGCTTGCCGCCGGCGTGTTCCTGAGTTCAGCGGACGCAGCCGCGCCAGCATCCCGGTCGCTTGGGTCCCAGGCGGCGACAGCGGCCAAGCCCAACATCCTGTTCATCATTCTCGACGACGTCGGGATTGATCAATTGCGGGCGTTCAATCCGCTGGCGCCGAATCCGCCGCCCACGCCGAATCTGGACGCCATCGCCGCGGCCGGGGTCAAATTCACCCGGTGCTATTCCATGCCGGAGTGTTCGCCCGGCCGTTCGTGCTTCTTCACCGGACGCTACCCGATGCGCACCGGGGTGACGGCGGCCATCCTGAGCCTTGACCTTACCGGCGCCCAGGTATCGCGCTTTGAAGTCACGACGCCGCGGGTCCTCGCCACGGCCGGCTATCGCAATGCCTTGATCGGGAAGTTCCATCTGGCCGGACCGGACAACAATCCCGACCAGTTTGGGACGCCTCAGGCGTTGGGTTGGGATTATTTCAACGGCACGTTGTATGGGGCGCCCGCCTATATTGATCCCACCCTCGGCGGTCAATATACGGCCGACACCACGAACTATTGCTGGGGATTTCCGGTCGGATCGCAGCGGGGCGTGGGCTGGTTTCTGAACTCCGACAATGCCGTCGTGTGCCGGGACAACGATGGCCTCGGCTACACCGGGAAGGAGATCTGCGCCCTGGGAGGCATCCCCGCGCTCGATGCGGGAGGCCAGTTTGCGACGAACTGCGTGGCGGCCCTGTCTTCGGGCCGCGCGGTGACCTTCACCAACTACAATGGCTACTATATGTGGCCCAAGGCGATCAACGACGGAACCAACGTCACCACGGGGATCGGACGCGGATACGCCACCATTGACCAGACCGACGCCGCGCTGGCCTGGATCCGGGACCAGCAGCAGAAGGGCGACGCGCCCTGGATGTGCACGATGAGCTACTCGTCCATCCACACGCCGTATCAGCCGCCGCCGGACTCGCTGTATCCTCCCGGATTTGTGTGGCCTTCCGATCTGCCGGAGAATGACTGCAAAAATGCGGCCGCCACCAAACAGATCAGCGACCTAATGGTGGCGGCGATGGACCGTGAAATCGGCCGGCTTTTGGTCGAGTCCGGACTGGCGGCGCGGGGACCCGACGGAAGGCTGGAGTATCATCCCGCCGCGACGGATACCCTGATCGTGATCGTCGGCGACAACGGCACCTACCTCAGCAGCGTGAACTATCCCTACAATCCGCTGCGTTCCAAGGGCAGCCCCTATCAAACGGGCGTCCTGGTGCCCCTGATCGTGGCCGGGCCGGCGGTCGCCGATCCGGGACGGTCGGTGGATCATATCGTCAGCGCCGTGGACCTGTTCCAACTGTTCGGCGAACTGGCCGGCGTGGACGTCCGCGCGGTCGTCCCTTCGGCTCACGTCCTCGATAGCCGACCCCTGTTGCCCTATCTGACCGACCCGGGCCAACCGGCCATCCGCCAGTTTGCCTTTGCCCAGATGGGCAACGGCCTCAAGGCCCCCACGACGCACCTCTGGCCGACCGTGGTCGGTCTGGGGCCGGAGAGCATTTGCACCGATTCGATTTTCACTTCGCAGAGTCTGGCGGAAAGCGAAGGGGGAACCTGGTATGGACCGGGGGCAACCAATCAATTCTATTCCTGCTGTGACGTCCGGGCGGCCAACATCTACTCCCACCTCACTCTCTTGCCGATCCGTTCCTGGATGGTGGTGGGCGACCGCTACAAGCTGATCCAGTTCGACCGCGCCCCCTGCGATTCGGCCCTGGGACAGTATGAGTTCTATGACCTGAGGCCCACTCCGCTCAATCCGGTCAATCCCCTGGGCCTGGACAATGCCGGACACGACCTGCTGACCAACGGCGTGCCGGCCCATCTGACGCCGGAGCAACAACGGCACTACGACGAACTGCTGGCGGAATTGAACCGCATCCTGACCTCCGAACCGGCGTGTTACACCGATGGCAATCTCGACAAGCAGGTGACCCAACTGGACGTGGACGGCGTCCTCCAATACTGGGGGCAGGCCAGTTGGTTCGATATCAACAGTGACGGCACCACCGACCAGTTGGATCTCGATTGCGTCACGGCTAATCTGGGCAACCACTGCCTGGAAGACGGCGCCGGCATCGTGTGTCCCACACCGCCCTATTTGAGCAATCTGACGCTGTTGGCCGATGAGGCGTTCCAATTTTTCTTCACCAGCACTCCGGGGGTGCCCTTCACCGTCATCGCCACCACCAACCTCTCATTGCCCACGACCGACTGGCTGAATCTGGGGCTGGCCACTGAAGCCAGTCCCGGCTACTTCCAGTTTACCGATGCGCCGGCAACGAATCCCCTGCCGCGCATCTACCAGGTGCGCAGTCAGTAGGGGTCGCTGAAGGGCGGGGCAGTCCACCGGCTCCTGACCGTTCGGATTTCCCCTGAGAGCCTATTTTCCGGGAAGGTTGCTCCAATCGCGGCGTTTCGCCAAAATCCAGTCATGAATGCATGGAGGATCCTGGCTCTCTCCCTGGTCGCAATCACCGGGGTGGCGGCGGAGATAAAAACCGAGATCGTGGAATATCGGCAGGGGAACGAGGTTTTTGAGGGCGCGGTGACCTATGACGCCTCCGCCTCCGGCCGGAGGCCCGTGGTGATTGTCTTTCATCAGTGGAGAGGCTCCGGCGAGTACGAGCGCAAACGCTCCGAGATGCTGGCCCGCCTCGGCTTTGTGGCCTTCGCGGCGGATGTGTACGGCAAGGGCATCCGCCCGCGGGCGGTTCCCGAAGCTTCCGCCACCGCGGCCAGGTACAAATCCGATCGCAAGCTGATGCGGGAGCGGGTCGGCGCCGCTCTGACGGCAGCCCGGGGATTGACCAGGGCCGACCCCGAAAAGGTCGCTGCCATCGGTTACTGCTTTGGCGGTACTTGCGCGCTGGAGTTGGCCCGCTCCGGTGCGGAGGTGAAGGGCGTGGTGAGCTTTCACGGAGGGCTCAGCAGCCCGGCTCCGGAGGAGGCCCGGCAGATCCGTGGAAAAGTTCTCGCCCTGCACGGAGCCGACGATCCATTCGTGCCGCCCGGGGAAGTGGAAGAGTTTGCCGCTGAGATGCGTGGGGCCAAAGTGGACTGGCAGCTCATCTCTTACGGCGGAGCGGTTCACAGCTTCACGGATTGGAACGCAGGAAATGACCCTTCGCGCGGCACGGCCTACGACGAGAAGGCGGACCGCCGATCCTGGGAGGCTCTCAGGCAATTCCTCAGCGAGACTTTTTCCGTGCGCTGACCGCCGCGAGCCCTCCCCGATTGCGGTCTGTCGCCGATGAACCCCGGGGACGACGTCATCGCCCGCCGGCGGATCCGCGGTCGCGAACGAGCGAAATTCTCGCGAGCGGGATGGCCATCTGCTGGGGGGCGGCGGCGAGACGGGCGGCGAGATCGCTGGCGAGGTGATCGGAAAAAGCCACGCGCCGGCCGGCGGCTCCGGTGAGTGCGGCGGCGAGCGTGGGAAAGACGGAAGCACGGCTAAACGCAGCCCAGCGGGCGCCGAAGGCAGCCGCGTCAAGGTCGGTCTGGAAGTCGCGCCAGATGCGGTCCTCGGCCAGGAACACCTCGGCAGCCTCGACTGAGAGCCCCGCGAAGCCTCCGGTTGCAGCGAACGGCGCGAGCATATCTTCCTGGCTGCGTCCCACCGTCGGAATCGCCATGGCCGCGGCCTCGGCAGCTTCGATCAGTCCGGACCGCTGGCAGTCCTGCAGTGCCTGCCAGAGTTCTTCGAGCAGCGGCCGGTATCCGAAACCCTGCGCCTCGTCGAGGGCCATGGTCAGCACGACCAGCCGTCCCCCGGGAGCGAGTTCGGCACTCCGTGCGATGAGAAACGCGCGCCAATCGGCGGCGGCTTGAGCCGCGTACGCAGCGCGCGCCACGGAATCGGCGCTGTAGAAGACCTGCACCTGGTCGGGAATGGGTCCGGGCGTGCGGCTCAACCATTGCACCGACCAGGAGGACCAGCCCAGCGTCACGCTGCCGGCGGGCAGTATCTGCGAGTAGAACGAACGGCCGACCGCCGCCGGATAGACATCCGGCCGGCCGCGCAGGTAGCTCGAAGGATCCTCCGACAACGTATGGAAGAGAGCGCCGAAATCGTTGTCGGGCAGGTCGGTATGAAAAACGGTGATCGCGCGCGCTCCCCCGGCGCGCCGACGCAGCGCGTCCATTGCGCCGGCGAGCGGCGCCATGGAGTTGTGCCCCTGCGAAACGCCGTAGTCGGCGATCGTGATCGGCGCAGGCGCGGCAGGCAGCGCGACCCGCTCGGCGGCGTCCCGAAACCAGTCACTTGCAGAGACGAGCCCCGCAGCCTGCACGCGGGAATTGTGATTGTAGGCACCGCGCTCCATTGGCGCAGCGCCGGGCGGACGTTCATTCATTTGCGGCTCGGCGGCGTCAGGGGACTGCCACTTCCTTGTCGGCAGGAATTTGGTTTCTGCGCTTCGACGGAAGCCGGAGGTTCGGTTTCACCGTCCCGGGCATTGGACGCGGGTGTACCACGCACCTGGATGCTGAGCAACGGCCGTTTGCCAACGGTTTTGGAGATGGGCGCATCTCACTTTTTGGACGGGGAGCGCATGCCTCTGGCGTGCGGCACCGGGCGTCCCGCCCGGTGCTTCGTGCACGGACCTTCCGTCCCCGGCGTCGTTGCGAATGAGACGTGTGAAGCAGAATAGTCCACAAAGGTCTGGTTCACTCCAAAGGCATGTCGCGGGCGGGGAGGGTCTGCGGGGCGACCCGTGAAAGCGAAGGCCCCGCTGGCCGTCTGATCCGCTGGGCAGATTGGCGAACTGCGGCCCCGGCGACTCCACGCGCGAACGGTTCCGCAAAGCGTGTTGCCCTACCCAAGTTGGGGGCGCGAGAGGCGCTGGCGCCCTTACACGGTGCGGAAATCCTTCACCACCTCAGCCCGAGGCATCGCCCAGAGGGCCCAACCCGGGCTGAGTTTCTTTCGGCCTTTCAGGCCGGCCGGCTTGTGACCCTGGGCCTGCGCTACGGCCCATCCAGCAGGCGCGCACGATAGAAACGTTGCCCGAATCGGGACGCGTTGGGATCGGTGATCCTCAGGCCGGTGGCGGTGGCGCCGTCGCTGATCTTGGTAATGATGACCTCCCAATCAACGCTGCCGGGCTGGATGGGATGGTGCGTGGGGAAATCCGTGGACTCCGAATCGCCGGCCACAAAGACGGCGCCGTGGCCATCCACAGCGACGGCGCGGGCCACGTCATCGAGGCTGCCACCCAAGGTGGTGGAATAGATCGCATCGCCGGTTTCGTTCAACTGGACCACGAAGACGTTCTCATCGAGGCCAAAGTCATTGGTTTGAAGGGCATTTCTGAGGGGGAATCCGCTTCCGGCGATGACCCGGTCTGGACTGGAACGAGTGCCGCCAACAACCGTCGCCTGACGTCCCTGCAAGGCCAGGGCACGCACGGCATCCGCGTTGGCGCCGCCGAGATAGGTCGAGTAGAGCACGGAATCTCCCGCGGGACTGAGTTTCAGGACGAAGCCGTCTTCGCCAGTGCTGGGATGCGGTTGATCCTGAAAAACACCGGGCGTGGTTGGCAATCCTCCGCGGCTCATACCTCCCACATAGATCGCTCCCGCCGAATCCACCGCAATCCCATTCCCCTGGCCATTGCCGACCAGACCGGTGGAGTACAACAACTCGGAGCCGGAAGCGCTGATCTTGCTTACGAAGGGGATTTCGCCGGCGCCAATCCGGCGGCTTACCAGCGCCTTGACCGCGGGAAAATTCGCGGCGGCCGTCGCGCCGGTCACATGGGCTTGTCCGGTTGCGTCCACGGCAATGGCCAGACCGCGATCCCGGCCGGAGCCACCCAGGTAACTCGAGTACACCAGGGATCGCCCGTCTGCCGCCAGTTTGGCGACGAACGCGTCTTCGCGCACGGCGAAGGGGTCCATATCGGCCAGCGCGCGCTGGAAGGCGTTGGCTGTGGCCGGAAAGTCGGTCGAGGCCGTCGAGCCGACGACATACGCGTGGCCCGCGTCGTCCACGGCGATGCCCGCACCGGCCGCAACAATCGAGGCAATAGGAAAGGTATTGATTTCCCCGTCGCTGCCGCCCAGGTAGGTCGCATAGAGCAAACGATCTCCCGCCGGATTGAGCTTGAACACAAAGGCATCACTGAAACCGCGAAGCGTGGGTTGAACGGGGTTGGCGACGGGAAAATCCGCGGAGGTCGTGTATCCGACGACATAGGCGTTCCCCGCGCCGTCCACGGCGATGCCCAGTCCTTGATCCAAATCGGTGCCGCCGATGAACGAGACATAATCGAACCGGGTTCCGCCCGGATTGACTTTCACCACGAAGACGCTGCCGCGATCGAAGATGTCGTTGGACTGCGTCCAACCGGTGATGTATGCGGCGCCGCTGGCGTCCACGGCGATTCCATGGGCGCCCTCATTGGCATTGCCTCCCAGGAAGGTCGAGTAGTCCAACACCGGATCAATCAGCAACGGCGCGCTGGAATCGTAAGGCCCGATGGAGAATCCGACGTCCCCGCCGGAACGCAGGACGAAACCGCCGGAGACGATCTGTTCTTGGCCCTGGTGGCGTTGGTAAATCCTGGGCGCGCGGAAGCGCAGGTGATGTTCGCCGGCGTGGACGACCAATTCGCCATTGGCGCCCGGTTCCACCGCCGTAGCGCCTTCGAAGCGCAACCGGATGCGATGAGGATCCGCTCCCGGAGCCAGCAGGAAGTCGAACTCGATATCCGAGGGATTCCCGAAATGAATCCAGTCCACTCCCGGATAGACATCACGGCAACGGACGACCCCAAATGGGGTGAGGTTGGGACGCCAAGCCGCGGGATCCTGCCCCAGGAAATAGTTCACCCGGAAGGAAAGCGCTTCTTCGGTTTCGACCCGGGCCGATGGGTTGGCGTCCAGCAGCCGTACGGACAGCGAGGGCGAGGATCGGGATGAGTTGGAGCTCGGCGGACGAAGCGCGAGTTCCGTTCCGGATCCCGAGACTTCCAGAATCCCCCCGGAACGACGGGAAACAAATCGGCCAGGTTCCCCGGGACGGCCTGGAGGGGCTTCAATCCAATACCCGGCCGTGAGCGCCGAAGGTCCCAGGTCGAGGGCATGAAGGGGAAGCAACCATAGGAACATGCCGAGCCTTAGCCATGCATTACTGAGCCATAGCGATGCAGTTGATTTCGCCGGGGAGCGCATGCGCCTCGCGTGTTGGCCGGGGCGCCATTGCCTCAGCCGGGGCGCGTGGCAAATCACCAAATCGTGGCCACTCCACACGCCCTGGTGCGGGCGGCGGGGTCCTGTCGCGAAGCGACACGTCCCACTTGCAGTTCTGTCCTCCCGCCCGCTGCATGCAGGGGCGCATGCGTCCCCCAATCCAACTGCATTTCGGGCTAACGATTGGTCAGGGTGATCCACTGAATCAGGTTGGTTGAGGCTTCGACCATGAAATGGCGGTTGGCATCGCCGGTCAGCGTCATCTCGAACTCACCCCGGGCGTTGAACCGAAGTCCGGAGAGTTTCAGTGCGTCGTCCGGCAGATCGGTCGTGACCGGCAATTCGAAGAGGCGGGCGATCAAGAGGTCGTTTTGGATTCGGCCGACCGGTCCGACCGCGCTCCACCCCGCGACCAGGACATTCCCGGAGGCGTCAGCGGCCACGCCCGTGCCATAGTCATTGTTGCCGGTGCCGAGATAAGTGGAGAAAAGGAGCGCCCCCAACGGATGCAATTTGGCCAGAAACAGGTCGCTCTCGCCGTTCAATCTCCGCTGGATCGGATTGCGGATGGGAAAATTGCTCGAGGAGGTCATGCCGGTCACATAGGCGAAGCCCTTCGCATCCACGGCGATGCTGGCCGAGTGAAACAGGAGCGAGGCCAGGGGCGCCGCGAGATTCTCCACCCCGTTCCCTGCCAGGAAGGTTGAAAAGACCAGTCCCTGGCCATCGGATTTCAAGCGCGTGACAAAGGCGTGGAGGCAGGGGACCTCTTCATTGCCCACGCGGCAGGGACCCGTGGGGAAGGACGGTTGAACCGCATTCCAGGTGGGAAAATCCTCGGAGAAGGTGGCGCCCGTCAGCCAGAGATCATCGCCAGGACCCACAGCAATGCCCGTGGGGAACTCGTCGAGCCGGCCTCCCAGGCGGGTCGAGAAATCGAGGGCGGAACCGGCGGGGTTGAATCGGGCCACGAAAACATCGGAGGTCCCCTGGAGCTTCGACTGCCACGGTCGGACCAAGGGAAAATTGGTGGAAAGGGTCGTGCCGGTGATGACGGCGTTTCCTCCGGGAGTCACGGCGATGCCGGTGGTGAGTTCGGTGCCGCTTCCGCCGAGATAGGTCGAAGAAACAAGCCGCGTTCCGGCAGCGTCCACCTTGGCGACAAACGCATCAGGCAGCCCGGCTGGAGCGGCTTGCAGCGCGTGGACCACCGGGAAGTTCGGCGAAAACGTGGTGCCCGTCACATAGGCGTTGCCGTCGCGATCCAGGGCCACGCCGGAGCAGAAGTCCGAATCGGTTCCGCCCAGCAATGTTGAAAAGAGCAGTTCGGAGCCGGAGGCATTGAGTTTCGCCAGGAAGACGTCGTTGGTCCCGCCGCCATAACCGGGTTGGAGGGGATTCTTGACGGGGAAATCCGCGGAACCCGTCCAACCGGCCACCCACGCGTTGCGACTGGAGTCCACGGCGATTCCCGCCCCCACCTGCCCCACGGTGCCGCCGAGATAGGTGGCGTATATCAGGGAGCCATCGGCGGCGTTCAATTTCATGACGAACACGTCGGGATCGCCCGTGGGGGCGGATTTCGATCCTTGCAGCGGACGGGCGGTGGGAAAGTTCGCGGAGACGGTGAACCCGGTCAGGTAGAAGTTTCCCTCCACGTCCCTGGCGACGGCACTGGCGTATTCGGTGGCATTCCCACCGTTCGATTGGCTGTAAACGACCACGGGATCAATCACCACGGGGTGTCGGGGATCGTATGCGTCCAACTCGAATTGGATCTGCCTCGATTCGGCCGACAGTTGATAGCGGCCCGAGATCGGATAGCGCTGTCCGGCGATGAGCTGATAGATGAACGGACGGCAGAGCCGCAGACGTCCGCTGGCGGTACTGAGCACCAGATCCTCTTCGTCGCCTTTCTCGATGAATTCCGCTCCCTCCCAGCTCAGAGCGATGTTCTTCGGGTCGGCTCCCGGGCCGACCACGAGATCCCATTCGAGGCGCCGGTCGTTGCCGTAATACACCACGTCAATGCCCGGATAGAGTGCCTCGCAATGCACCCGTGAGAAGGTGGGGATCCCCATCCTCGAGGCGTTCGAGGAATGGCCGCCGGTCAGATAATTCACCTTGCCCGGAAGCAAACCCTCCGGCCGAAGGCGGGCCGCGGGATTCGCGCCCAGCCAGTGAAGCCGGACGCCTTCCGGGCGTGGAGGATTGGCGGAGCTGAGTTGGGACGATTCGCCCTGCGGCAGGGACAGCGCGATTTCCGCGGGGGCGAGTCGCACGGCGTAATGCGGTGTGCGCGACCGGAACTCAATGGAATCGCCCGCGTCCGAGGGATGAGGTTCAAAATAGAAAGGAAAGCCAGGGGCGGCATCTGCCGGACTCCCCAACCCCAACCCCAACCATCCACCGAGCATGAATCCGAGGAGGTGGCTCCAAAGCGAATGAGGCCGGTTGGAGGGGTGCATGTCTGAGGGGATTTCGAAACGATGGAAGATTCACTCCTGCGAGGGTGCCAACGCAAGTTTGGAGACGGGTTGTGGGAAGTCTCGCGCATCGTGGAATCCTTGGGCCACGATCGAAATCCGGACGAGTTACTGATAGGTCCGCTGGATAGACGACTCTCCTGCGGTCCTCTCAGTAAGCCTCACGCCAAGGCCGCGAAGGGAGCCCTTGCGGATGAGGAATCTGTGAACGGGCATGTGTTTAGGACAAGTCTCGGAGAACCCTCACGGACTCCTCCGCGTCCGTTGCGCCCTTGGCGCGAGGCCCGGGCGGAGACCCTGGCGTGCTACCGTTCGGTCCCCGTCAGGATCTGGCGCATGCGGGTGATGAAGGCTTGGGTTCGGCTGACCGGTCCGTTGTCCCGGGATCCGAGGCGGGCCGCGTCGGTCTGCATTTGATTGGCCCGTTCGCGCTCGGCAATGGTGACTTCAAGCTGCGAGAGGAGGGCCGGCTCCCGTGCCAGAAGGTGCTGCAGAGCCTCGCGGGTGATTTCCAGGACGATGCAATCCGTGACCGCGGATACCGAGGCGCTCCGAGGTTCACCGGTCAGCAGACACCGTTCGCCGAACACTTGGCCCGGCTGCAGCGTGGCCAGTTCCACCGGCGGATGTCCGGGAGCCGCCGCGCCGACCACCCGCAAGGCGCCCTCCGCGAGCAGGAACATCGAATCGCCCTGGTCACCCGCGCGCACCAGAACATGCGCCGGACGCACCGCGCGCACGCGAATCTCGGCGGCGAGGATGCGCAGGCTGGCCTCAGGGAAGCTTTGAAAGAGGTCCACTTTGCGGAGAAACGCCAGGCGATCTTCCACCTCGTTGAAGCCCCGGGCGATGCGCGGAAGACGTCCGATGAAGACGTTTTCCTTGGGATGGGCCAAGGTCAGTCCCGCCTTGTAGAGCTGCTCGATCACACAGGCCCACACGACATGGATCACCGTATCGGGGGAGATCCGGGACGGATCCAGCCAGAAGCGCACCTGGTACTCCACGCCCTCGCCGGAGGCATCCGCGATCAACACATCCGGCGCGGGCTGACGGCGCGGACCGTCCTGCAAGGCTGTGGCGGCGTTCACGGCCGCCGTAAGGATCCGCAGCGCGCGCTCCGGAGGGACCTCGGTGTCGAGACGCACCCGGATCTGGAACCGGCTCTCCGGCTGGGGCAGGGAGTGATTGATGACCGCGCTGGTGGCCAGCCGGCTGTTGGGCACCAGGACCACAAAGCCGTCACGAGTGCGGATGCGCAGCGTCCTCCAGTTGATCTCCTCGATCCAGCCCCGGATCGCGTCCCCGTTCGCGGACGGCACGGCGATCCAGTCTCCGATATGGTACGCGCGCTCCAGATTGGCTCCGAGCCCGGAGAAGAAATCCAGGATGATGGGCCTCAGGGCGATGCCGAGCACGATGCCCAGCACACCGGAAGCCGTCCAAAAGCCCGCCATGGACTGTCCGAAGACCGTCACCAGAATTCCGGCGCCAGCGGCGAGAAGAAACACGACCGCCAGGATATCCTTGAAAATTTTGGGGATGGGCTTGCCGGTCGCTCGCGCGGCGATGCCATCCAGAACCATTGCACAAAGCCACCGCTGAACCGCGAGCGCGCCGATCAACCACAAGCCGACGCGGAAAAGCCGCCCTGTCCAAGCCTTGGCCAGCGGCGCCGTCTCGGACCCCGGGATCTGCCACAGCTCCGGATAGACGGCCCCCGCCGTCATGAGGCCCAGGAACGCCAGCGTGGGAATGAGTGCGGTTCGGACAGCGGGCAGGACAGCGTACGGCGGTCGCACAAGACCCTGATGAAGCAATGTCTCGGGACCGTGGCGCAAGTTACGGATTTGGCGCGCCGGATCGGAGAGAGTGGGTGGAATGGGCGCAGGCCGAGTGCGAGCGCTGGGGGAAGTTGCTGGCGCCGCTGGCCAAGGCGGTGAAGACGATTCGGACCCATCTGGAAGGCATTCCGGCACACTGGAAGGGAGAGTTGAGCACGGCGTTCATGGAAGGGCTCAACAGCGTCTTCAGCGCTGCAAAGCGCAAGGCTCGCGGCGATCGAAGCATCGAGTGCTTCATCACGATGCTCTCCTTCGTCGCCGGAAAGCTCAGCTTCCGCTCATATCCTAACCACGGAAAGTAGCGAGGAACCCTGGGAGATGCAGATCAAGTCCATGCTGGGAAAACTGGTATGACGCAAACCACTCCGGCAGTTAATCCACGATCAGGTGATGCGGAATGGGCTGACCACGTTGGAGTGTGGACTCGGACCTGTTTTGCGGCCGGAGCCTCTGCCGCCGCATCACAACGGGCTGGCTTGAAAGGCCCGGGGACCCCAACCCGGGGCTGGGTCCGTTGGACGCTGCCCCGGGGTCGGGGTCGGTGAAGAGGTTCGGCGCCCTGACGGGGCGCCAGAGGCCGTGTATGAAACGGAGCGTGGGTCCAGGATCGGGGACCGTCGAGGAATCCTGCGCCCGGGAAAAGGTGATCGCTGCGGCGCCCCCTTCAGGGCGCAGGTTGTGATGGGAGCGTGAGCCCAAAGGCTTCACCAGGAGGCTCAGCCCTTGCGTTGGGATCTGCGGCCCCGTCAGGACCACGGGAAGAGCCGGTCGGCCGGAAATTCTGCCTCGCCGAAACGTCCAAAGGGTCTCTCCGCAGAGCATCCGCTTGATCTGCCGCAACGCGCTCGATGAAGTGGAGCAGCGAGGTCGGAAGGACGGCCTGGAGGGCAGATGGGTCCGCTTGACAAAGATTTCTGTCGTGCGCGGAGGGCCGTGCTCGGCGGCTTGCTTTACCGCCAGCCTTGGTGCGATGATTTTGCTGTGAACTTGGATGGATTCAAACTGACACTGACGGCGGTGTTTGAGCCGGCGCGCGAAGGCGGATTTACCTGTCACTTCGAGGAGTTGCCGGAAGTGTTTTCGGAAGGCGAGACTTTGGACGAAGCCAAGGCCAATCTGGTGGATGCCCTCGCTCAAGTCATGGAGTACCACCGCCAAGAGTCGCGGAAAACCGCCCGTCCTGGCGCCACGCGTCAAGAACTGGAATTGTTCGCCGCTTGAAACGGTTGGATTTCGAGCGGTACTTGCGGCCCGCGGCTGTTTTCTGGCGCGTGAAGGTGGCAACCATGCCATTTGGAGAAACCCCGCCAACGGGAAGGTCGCGCCGATTCCTCGTCATCGTGAGATAAAAGAGGGAACTGTCCGATCCGCCTGTCGCCAGCTCGAGATCCCAACTCCATAGCTGCGTCCCATGCCGATCGCTGGCCCGGTTCACGACTTGGCTAGTTGGTCGTGCGCTTGAGACAGCCTTCGAATGGACCACGCGTGACGGATGAGGGCTTAGAGCCTGTTTAAAAATTCCAAGGGGTCCTGTTTTGGCGGAAAGGGCCCGCTGGCAAGGCGCGACGAAGGAGCATCCCCGTAGCGGGCTGTGACTGAGGAGCAACGCCGCCAGCGGGCCCTTTCCGCCAAAACCCTCCGGGCGGCGGTTCTTTTGAGGGGGGCCGGCGTTGGCTCGGTCCTTACAGCCCGCTGCGGGGATGCTCCGGCCTCGCCGCCTTGGCCACCCTCAAAATCCCTCCCCGCAGGACCCCTTCGAATTTTCAAACAGGCTCTTAATGTGCTGCGGCCGCATCGTCGAACGGCAGTGATTCCCCTCGAGCGGTCCCGTGAGGGACTTTGCCAATCTGGTTGAGGGTGAACTTTCGGCCTGGTGGCGAGTAGCGGGCGCCAGACAGGCCGATGTTGCCCACTACGGTCGGAACCGGTCCAGGGCGCTGAACCCGCCCCACCGGCGTTTTGCCGCCGGGTGGAATATTGAGCCGGCGAGTTCGGTCGGCCACCGGAGAACCTATGCCTCCCGTTCCGAAAAGCGGAGGCGATTGGTCAATTGCCGAACGAGCCGGATGACATGCACCCAGGCGAAACCGGTAATGCCCAACGCCAGTGTCACGGCAAAAATCACCGGCCCTGACTCGGTCTCGGGACTGCGCGCAAAACTGTAGAGCCACGTCCATCCGCCACACAAAAACAGAAGGACCACCCCGAGATTCATGAACTTGAGGAACATCATCTCCAGGGACGGAATCTCGATTCGCCGAGGGCATTGGCCACACGCGAAGGCTGCGATGTATCCCACCGGCTCGTTGCCAATCCATTTCCTGATCTGGACTCCTCCCACCAAGGTCATGGTGCTCCCGCAACGGCAACGACGATTGGGAAGAGCCGTCGGGAGACAGCTTGGGGAACGTCCCAGATAACGCTGAACCATTTGGAGGCAAATCACCGGTCCCAAAACATTGAAGAACGGGATCGCTGTGACGCAGGCCACCAGGAGCATGGGCCAATACGTGCCGATGGCCGAATCGGGGATGGAGCGCAGGAATTGCAAACTCAACCCAATGACCGCGACCATCACCACCAGCGGACCGCCCACGACCAGCCCGGCCAGCGCATTGGAAAGGTAGCGATTCTCAACCACATCAAGGGCCAGGACGATGAAGGGAATCCAGAATACCAGCAGCACCGCAACCACGCATACCCGGAGCAACCGTTGGCACTGATAGATGACATCGAAGCCGCTATCCATAAACGCGCCCATCTTCACCGGGCCGACCGCTGGACCCGTACAAAGCGTGTGATCTGGGAAGCGGGGAGTACCACGGAGCCGGTGTTGTGCGGACTGTCTGGCAGGGTTTCCCAGACCCCTTCTTCAGCTAATTCATCCCGAAACTCGATGAAATAGTCAAAGCCGGTTTGGACCAGATAGCTGACCCGAAAATATGATACACATATGAAATTAAAATATTCTAATAATATAAACTACAGTTATGCTAGCGGGAATACTGTCGATGGAGAAATTTGGAATCTCATGAGCATGATTGTCGACGTTATTTGTTTCAATGCCGTCTTTGTTTGCTGTCTTGCCAACCCCTGTTCTGCCACCAAGATCATGACGGTGCTGTCCTTCATCTCCGACACGACCGGCATCGACTCTGTTGATGTGGCTTTCTCGAAGCCAATTGTCATTCTCGTTCTTCAAGGCCATTGGCTGAACGGAATTTGCCGGTTGGCTGGCAACGAGGCCGGTATGCTCAGGAAGCTCATGAAAATGGTCGTCAACTTTGTGAATATGAGCACCTGCGCCAAGAGTTTCCATAGCTTCAATCATAATGTTATCGGTTCCGATCGCGACGCCAATCACGTCAGTTACCGCAACGCCGCGGGGTACTCGACCCACCATTGACGGCACCTTCTCACCGAGCCTTGCTTTCAATGTTGCGCTGGCTTCGGGTCGCAAATCACTCCCGTCACAAATCTGCCAATTGGGAGGTAGGTTGAGATCTCCAACGTAAGGTATGATGCCACCAATTGGAACGCAAACTGCCAGTAACTCATGGGCTCGTTCCAATGTGAGCCCCTCGGAGTTTAACACCTGCTGAAGATCACTGTGGGAACGTTGACGGGCCAGCAGACGAGGTAGCAGCGCAGCCGCGGCCGTGATCGCGGCTCCAATGAATGTCTTTCGTCGTATCTGTGAGTTTATTTTCATATGCAAATCATACATAGAACTAAACAAAATAGTTCCACCAACCGGCATCATAGGTTAAGGCTTGATCCTTCGAAGGATTGGATCGATCTGGGCGGCCTTGCGTTCATCCCTTCTGTTCGGATCGTCGCCAATCCACATTTCATCCTTCCACGGGCCTTCGGGCGATTCGCTTCCCTTCCACCACCCACCCCAAAGGCCACGATATCTCAGGACGAGCTCAGCCGCCTGACTAGATTCACGAGCAGCGCCTTCGGAACGACTGATCTCACCAAGATTTGGGATGGAGCGGGTGATGTACGCACCTTTGCTTCCGCGATGTCCTCTGACCACCTTGTGCTCGTTGAGGTCATCCCACTCCTCGCCGCCGCCAAAGTCGAACGAGATCCGGTATCCATGGCTGCGGAGAATCCAACCAGGCCGAAACTTCGTGTCGTATCCAAACACCCAAAACCCATTACCGTCGAAGACTCTGCCGTCCCTGAAGTTCGGCCTGTTCTCACTGACTAGCGGATCCAAAGGGGAATCCAACGGAGTCAATGCTTCCCATTGTGCTGGAACTTGAGAGTTCGAGGCGCTCATCCCCGGCCATCCGGAGTAGCCTCGTCCACCACTGTTGGGCCAAAGTTCATGGGTCCCCCCTTCCATCCAAAAGCGGGGCTTCCTCCCCCCGCGGAGCGGTCCGAGCTCATCGCCGATGTCTGTTGTATCCAATTTGTCTCCACGCGCATCAATATACCGTCCATGATTGCATACTCGGGCCATGATGACGCGGTCGGCACGGGAAGACTGCTCCAGAATCTGTTGCACGAGTCTGAATTCATTAGGGGGCAGGAGAACGTCTTCTGGCGCTTGGGGGGCGTATTCCGACAAGTCAATGAAAAGCATGATGCAAGCCCAGTCCCCTTCATGATTGCCGATACCGAAGGAGTAGGTCGTTTCATTCCACGTCAGTAGCATAAAGTATTGGATGATATATTCTCCACCGAATTGCCCGGTTGAGTGGTTGTCGCCACGAACGACATGGGCATACATTCCGACATTTCCTTCTTGTTTTGCCCTCTCCCAAGTCATCCTGTCACCAATGTCACTCTGGCCATCCCGGAAGGCTTCTCTATCTAACTGAAGTCTCCAAGAGCCGGGGCCGGTGTCGGGAAAGCTGCGTTTTGCTTCAGCCACAAGCCGCTCGTACTCCGGAATGAAAAGGTAGGGATTGTTCTTCCAAACATTTCGCCGCCGCGTCCACTCGGCACGGATTGGCGCCGTTACGCTATCGGGATCTTCTCCCGGCCCTCGAAGATAGGAATGCTGGACGAACCACTCGGCAGACACAGGCGGCCGCCAGTCGTCGTCAATCATGATTACCGGTGAGAATGCATCGATGAGAAGGCGTTCGACCCGGTCATCAATTTGATCCTGATCGTGGTCTTCTTTCTTCGGCAAGCGTACGCTCGTGTTGGGTACGCCAAGCGTCTCAATCAGATCGATCCGCAGCTCAATCTCCGCGAGCCGGGACTCGACCGTCTCCTGCCATTGTTCTAGAGAAGTGACTCGTCCCTCGAGATTGGTAACCGCCTGCCGCAATACGAGCAAGGTGGTGTCGGTGACGGCCGCCCAGTGCTCCAACGCTTGGACTCTGTCTTCGAGGACCTCCACACGTCGTTCGATGTCCGTCACCCGACGATCCAAGTCGGCCAGATTTCGAAAGATCACTGTAAAGTTTCGAACTTCGCGGATGGCACTGGCGTCGCTGAACCAAAACTCTGGCTGAACCAAGGCGGGAAAAGCCACACCGCCGACCTCTCCGCCAAGGATATGGGTGCTGATCCCTCCGAGCGGCACGGCCACCACCGCCAAGTTGATGATGTACTCAATCAATGTCAGGCGTGCGTCGTGGTTCTCCTCGGAGGCGATCAAAGCAACTGCAATTTCCCTAAACTCCGAACTGAACGGCAAGCGACCACGGGCGTCTTGTCTTTCGTCCAAGCTGGAATCCGCATTTATGATGGCTAGGACTGGCTCAACTATTTCGACCGAGCTCGGCGATGAGTGGCCGGAATAGCCCCACCCAGCCGCTTCCCGTTCCAAAATGGCGAGCCTCCACAATTCCGCCAGCATCTGCGCCCGAGCCTGCGGAAGGCGCCGGGCCAGTTCCGATAGTAGGCGGACTTTCCGATTAGGAGTCAGTGAGCGGGAATACTTGAGGATCAACGGAATCGGATCAAAGGCGGCGCCTGAGAATCCTCTGTTTACTAGTTCGGAGACGAACCGGGGTACACTGGTTTCAAAAGCCTCGAGTCCATTGGTAGAGAACGACGCCCGATAAGCATCGTCAAATTGAGCAAGAAACTTAAGGAATGAGGCTCCGTCGCTGGGTAAAGTGGCTCGACCGTCGTAGCCTGAGAAACTAGGCGTATTTCGCCGGCCTTCGGTAAATATTTGAGCAAGGGACTCGCGCTGGGCCGGCGTCAGCGGCGGCCCGGAGACTGGATCACCTTCCTCAAAGCGATGTTCGTTCCATTCGGCGGCTCCGGAATCCAAGAACGATCCTTCAAAGCTCAAGGTGGTGCCGTCCGTTGGCGCTGATGCGAAATGAAGTGTTATGTTGTTTTCCTCGCGTTCAATTCGGAAGAAACCCGTCTGATGTTCCAGCGAGAAAGGTAGCAGAAACACAGCCGTGCCGTTTTGTCCTGGACTAGAAGCCAATGGGGCGGTGATTTCATTCAGAGATTCACCATAAAGTAGAGTGAACTTTCCGCCGGAGTCTGATTCGTAGAAGACTTCGAGATCGCCATTGGGAGTGAAACGGGCCGAAATGATATCGAACTCGGCGGCAGCAAGCGTAAAACCAACAGCGATCAAGTATGCCCAGGTAATGGTTGAACGAAGCTGCTGCGCGAGAGGCCTCGCCACAATGTCCACGACCGGGGGCAACGGCTTTGGAGAACATGACGGGCCACGATTTGCGATCCTGTCAACCTTGTCGAGCCAACCAACGACCGCGGAGAGAACGGCGATCCTGGCCGCAGGCACATTCTTTGGGATGGGTGGTGGCATCATTGTGGGCCGGACGTGTATTCGTCGCTCATTTGTGGAAAACGGAATTTGGGCGAAGTGTTACGGGGAAAGTTCGCAGAGTTTTCGGGAGTCGAGCAGATCCCTCGGGAATGGAGCCTTCGACCAGGGCCGAAGTCGAAGTGAACACCAACTCCGGAGAAGTCCGGTGGAGCGGCGGTGGGCCAACCTCGCGCCCTTCAGGCCGTCAGACTTTTCAACCGTCCCAGACCCCGGAGCATTGCCAAAGGGACTCAGCCCCCGAGTTGGCTTCTTCCGGCCTGTCAGGCTGACCCGTTTGGTCCCCCAGGTTCTGGCTGGCCATCCTCCCTGGAATGGAAGGCCGGCCACACCCATCTCCAAAGTAGCAACCACCCACTCACGCTTCATGAGGCGTGATCCTTCCATAACCGCCTTCGAATCGCCAGCAGAAAAACCAGCTATAGCTGGTATTCTGGCTCAGGCACTTGGAGGTAGCGTGCGGATTGGTGGGTAAACCGCTGAAACATCGGAAGCCGCTGGCCGAGGCGATCCGCCTGCACCGGAAGCGGGCGGGCTTGACCCAGGAAAAGCTGGGAGAACTCGCGGATTTGAATCCCAAGTACATCGGCGAGGTGGAGCGGTGTGAGAAGACCATCTCGGTGGATGCGCTCGCGAGAATCGCGGAGGCGGTACAGGTGCACCTGGGCGAGTTGTTCCGGGAAGCGCCGTCGCCTACGCCCGCGGCTCGACCGCGCAGAGCGGGCCGCGTTGTCCCGTAGCGGCCTGGAGACAGGAATGGACCACGGATGACGGATCGCACCGATGGATGGAGGTCTGGCTGCCGGCAAAACACGCCGAAGATGCAGGAGGGCCGAAATAAGATCCTCATTCTGCGTTTTTCTGCGTATTCTGTGGGCAAACGAGGAACCGAAGGCGGAGTCCCTGACCAGGAACCGCGATCAGGATTTCTCAAGTATCCTCCGTAATCCGCGGTTCAATCCAACGCCTGAGACCGTGAGGCTGATGGCCAGCCCAACGGGGACGACTCCACACGCGTCGCGGGGCGGCGGACGAGGCGTCCGCCACAGCGCCCGGGCCGGGCGCCCCAAGACAAGGCACCAGCGAGCACAGACCCTTAGCGGCCGTTGTCTGGGTCAGTTTTTGGCTTCTGCCACCGACGCGCTTCCGGTTAACGCCATCTCATCGCTTGACGCTGCTCCCATCGGACAACAGCTTCTCCCTATGCCAACCGTCGTCGAAGCTCCCAAACCGTGGGTCGCGTCTGTTGGCCGGCTGTCCTTGCCTCGGAGGGCGGACCTGCGGCTCCAGTCGCTCACGGACCGCAACAACGAAGGGTTGCTGACCCGTGAGGAGCGCGAAGAGTTCGAATCGCTTGTCGAATGGAGCGAGGAAGTCTCGCTCCTGCGAGCGCAAGCATTGCGGCTGCTCGGTAAACGGCCGACATGAGCGTTCCCAGGCAGCTCGCCGCTCGGGTACGGCGTCGCGCCCAGGGGCGTTGCGAATACTGCCAAATGAGCCAGGCCCTCCAAGGAGCGACGTTTCATGTCGAACACATCATTCCTCACTCGGCTGGCGGGGCGACAACGGATGACAACCTGGCCACCGGCTCCGAAGTTTCGTTATTCCATCCACGTCGGGACCGTTGGAAGGAGCATTTCGCCTGGTCTGGAGTCCGCTTGGTGGGAACTACCGCCCAAGGGAGAGCTACGGTAGCGGCGCTAGAGTTGAATCATTCCCGCCGGTTGGGAATGCCCCCTCGCCGTATTGTACCCACGCCTGTAAGAAATCCTATTTTCGACCAGTCGTGGCATTCGGCGTTGGTGAAGTCGCTCACGGCTTTGTTAACCCGTCACGGTCTGCGGGCTGGGAGGCCAAGATATTCGTTCACGGCAGAAGCGTAAGCCTGAGAGATGCCTGGGGAGCATTGCTCCGCACGGAACCTGCATTGAATCCGGATTCCATGAAGTAAAAATGCACGTCGGCGAGAAATCGGCGGTATGGGACGTTGAGGGTAAGGGTGTCCCCGTGGTGAAGAGGGAGGGACCGAGCAGGGTCCTTTAAGCCGGCCCAGTCGGCGTGCAAGACCACGGCCAAGTTGGTCCGAATTGGATCGGGAATGTTCTCGAACTCGACCTTCATTATCCGACCTGGTGGCCGAAATACGATGCCGTCGAAGTTCTCCGTGCAGCGTTGGCCATCGTGGTCAATGATGCGAAGTTCGAGAAGGTCCCGTTCGAAGAACCGAATGGGATGGGTTCCCCGCATGTGGTTCAGCCTCAGAAAAAGGTAGAATCCCATGGTGGCCGGTGCGAACACGGCAACGCACGTCGCCGCCAGGGCTACGACTTTCCATGGATGCCGTCGTACCCATTTGAAGCTGCGTTCCATCCAACCTGCGAGCCGCGCTTCGACCGGTTCATGCCGTTGCCAGCGTTCCAGGTCCTCGGCCAGTGCTTCGGCGGAGGAATAGCGCCGGGCCGGAATTTTCTCCAGGCACTTGAGGCAAATGATTTGGAGATCGGGTGGGGGAGGCGGAAGGGAAAGCTCCTTCGTCGGGAGAATCGGTGCTTCCTTGGAGCGGCGGCCAACGCCAGGAAAGGGATCCGGCTCGGTTTCCAGAATCCGACGGAGAAGTTGGAGGACGGAATCGGCCGTGAACGGACGGCGTCCGGCGAGGAGTTCGTAGAGGATGATGCCGAGACTCCAGATATCGCTGGCGACGGTCAGTTGACGCTGACCGGAGATGCGTTCGGGGGCCAGATACTCGGGCGTGCCGGGCAGGATCGAGGAGCGGGTGAGGCGGCGTTCCCGGTCTTGAAAGCGGGCGAGGCCGAAGTCGGCAACGTAGGGTTGCCCCTCCGTGTCGAAGAGCAGGTTGGCGGGCTTCAGGTCGCGGTGCAGGATTCCATGCTGGTGCGCGCTATGGACGGCCCGGGCGATCTGGGCCAGCAGGCGGGCCGTGGCCTTGGGATCGGACAGGAAGCGCGACCGGTTCTGGTCCAGATTGCCGCCGGCACACAGCTTCATGCTGTAGAAATGGCGTCCGTCCTGTTCGCCCACCTCGTAGATGGGGACGATATGGGGGTGGTCGAGGCTGGCGACGGCTTCGGCTTCTTCGCGGAAACGGGCTACGTCCAGTTCGCTGGCCCATTCGCCGTGGAGAACCACCTTGAGGGCGACGGTGCGAGTCGGACGGCGCTGGTGAGCCTCATAAACCACGCCCATGCCACCCCGGCCGAGTTCGCGCAGGATTTCATAGTCGCCCAGGCTACGGGTCGGCGCGGCGGGCGTCTCGCCAAGAGCGGGCTCCAAGGGCTCGGATTCGGCCAGGTGCAACAGACAGGCGACGCAGAGTCCCACCGGGGCGCCCGAGGGAATCAACGCGCGGCACTCGGGACAATGGATGGGTTCGGCGGGCACGGACTGTTCTTTCTGGGAAAACGGATTTTTGGCGGAGTGTTACAGGGGGAGTTGGTGGTCCGTGGTCACTGGTCTCTCGCTTCTCCTCCTTTGCCTCTCGGGGTCAGGTGCCTCGTGCTGGCGGCGGCCAAGGCGTCCCTATGCGAATGGACGCGAAGAGACGCCAATGGAAGACATGGTTGACGGGGTTTGGAGAGCGTCGGCTTGGATCACGGTTTGGTGGCGGATTTCCATCGTCCCCAATACAGCCTTTCTCCTCTGAAATTGGCGTCCGGGCGCCTCTCAGTTTTTTGGATGGGGAGCGTAACCTCCGGCGTGCAGCACCGGACGTGCCCCGCCGAAGCCTTCCGGCGAAGGCAGGCGTCCCGCCCGGTGTTTGGTGCACTGACTTTGCTGCTGGGACCTCGCTGCGAATGAGGCCTGGGGAGCAGAACAGTCCACGAGGTCTCGGCGGGACACCGAGACCCACACGCGGGACGCGTGTTCTCCCCATCCAAAAAAACGGAGGGGCGACCTTGGTGTCCATTCGCGGTTCTCTTCTGCATGGATTCCGGCTACGGGGTGGGAGCGCCGGCCTGCCACCAGGCCCGCAGAAGGTGCTGAAGCTCGTCCCGAAGTTCACCGGGGTCGCGGAGGGTTTTGAGGATTTCGTTTCGGATGGCTTCGCCGAACGAGTTCCGCAGGCGATTGGCGGCTACCCGCAGGGCGACTTCGGTAGTGTCCAGTTGGGCGGCCAACCGCGCGTAGTCGCCCCGCTCCTGGGTGTGGGTCAGATGCGGAGCCAGCGCGGCGAACCAGGCGGCTCTGCCCAGTTGGGCATATTCGTCAGCCAACCGTCGGTACACCCGCTGAATCAGCGTGACCGCATATTCGCGGTCGAAGTGGGTTTCGAGCAGGGAAGCGGAAGCGGCGGAATGCTGAAACTGGGCCTCGGCCTCGGCAAAGCCCGGCAGATCCAGGGGCACGTGAAGCGCGGCTCCACCGTTCTTCACGGCGGCGGCGCGTTCCCGCGCGTGATGGAGATGGTTGCGGAGCGATTGATAGAACCAGGAGCGAAACCGTCCGTAGGCGGGTGAGATGCCCTGCAAGAGGTGACCGCGCAGTACGCGCCGATCGAAGAAGCTCTGGACCAGATCCTGCGCTTCGGAGGGAGCCTGCCCCTGATGGCGGAAGAAGGCGTAGGCGGGTGGCCAATAGGCCCGGCACAGATCCTCCAAGGCATCCGCCTGGCCCTGGCCGGCCGCCAGGACCTGGGTCCAGGCGGTGGGCGGACAAGTGGCGTTGCTGTTGACGAACGAGTGGTCTGTTCCGGGGATGGCTCGATCCATCGGGTGCAAGACTACGGACGAAAGTTGGAGGTTCAATCTCCCAACCGCGGAGGGAGGAACCTGGCAACCTCCAGGCGACAGGGCCAATGGAGGACCTGGCCCATTGTTGAGTGCACTCTCAGCGGACGAACGTTGGAGAGGGATCGGGGATCGGATAGATGACCTGTCACTTTGTGCACTTTGTGCAGGAATCTCCTCCGCCGTCATCGGCACCCTCGCCGGATTTCTGCTCAAGGCCGTCCGGGAGGTTTTCCTGCCCGCGGGAGGCGGCTTCAATGGATTCGGCCTCGCGGTGGCGGCGCTCGCCTGGCTGGCCTGGCTGGCCCTTACCCGGGCGGTGGAACATGCCGTGGGTCGTCCGGACCGCCGCGGTCCTCCGATGCCTCCGCTACGCGGGGATTTTTTCTGGGCAGGCCCCGAGCCGCAGCGATGTCATGGGAATCTCACGACAAGTACGCAAGGGGTGCAATGCAAGGAGCAGGCATGGTCCGATCCTGGCTCCCGACACGTTCACTCTTCCCTGATTCTGCTTCCGGAAGGAAAAGGTTCCTCTTCTTCGCGTTCTTTGCGGCCTTGGCGTGAGGCATAGAACATCCCCAAGGCATGATTCCGCTTAGTGCAAGTCGGCGATGCCGTTGGGCAGCGCATGAATGGCCGCCACTTCGGAGGGCGTGAGGGCGCGGTCGAAGATCGCCAGTTCATCCCAAAGTCCCAGATACCCCACGCCCAGCATGATGAGGCTGCGCGCTTCGTCCCAGGTATAGGTCTGGCGGCGGGGTCCGATGGCGCCGGCGAAGGCGCCGTCCAGGTACAGCCGCGCCATGCCATCGTCGCGTCCGCTGTTGAAGCGCTCAAAGGTGAAGAGCACATGGGTCCAGCGGCCTGCACGAAACGGCGGCTCGGCCACCGTGACCAGCGGCTTCTCCGCGGCCGATAGGTCCTCCCACTTCCGGTCCGCCGGGTTCCACACGGCGAAATCGGCATAGGCGCCCAGCCGGAACGGCACGTCATTGGTGCGCTTCTCGAACTCGACGAAGAACGCGGCGTCATTCCAGGAACGCGGGGTGATCTGGATCGGATCGCAATAGCCGGGCGCCAGATCGGCGGCCGGATCCACCTGGAGCCAGAAGGACACCGTGCCGCTCCAATCGGCGCTCCGGTAGCCGGCGTTTCGGTCCGCGGAAAAGAAAACGAGCGGACTTTCCCTCCGGGTGAAGCGCAATGCGTCGCCGAACCGTCCGGCTCCCGGGACCCGTTGCACCTCGCCGCCCGCCGGCAATCCCGCGGTCGCCGCGCCGCGCTGCTGCAAAGACGGCGCATTGGAGAGCCCCCGCGGACCGGCGGCGATATCGGCATCGAGGCCGTGGTCAAAGGATGCGTGAAAAATCAGCGACCGCCGCAGCGCCTGGGATGAAGCCGAAGGACCGGATGTGGAACTGCAGCCGGCCGACAGCAACAAGGCGGTCGTGAGGGTCAGGGTCGTGACGGGATGAGGAAGGTGCGGACGATGCATCAGGTGAAGACGTTGGCTCATGGCACACCAGACTTCGCGCCTCTGACAACTCCGGAGACGACCGTCCTCCAGGCGTTGCGTGAAGACGGAGTGATCCCTCCCTGGAGAGGGCGAGTTTCACGAGTCCCCATCTTCCCCCGCCCGGTCTCAGCAAACCCTTCGGGGATCGCGGGAAGCTCTGACGTTTTGGCGTTTCCCATCCTCCCCGAGGCGACTCCACACGCGAGGCGGAAAGAGCCGTTAGGGACTCGCAAAGCTTGTTCCTCCAGCAACGCTCGTTCCTCCAGCAACGCTTGTTCCTCCAGCAACGCTTGTTCCTCCAGCAACGCTTGTTCCTCCAGCAACGCTCGTTCCTCCAGGATTTCAGCGGCCGTGTTACCTTTTTGCCGACGCGGCAACAGGAGTGCGATGAATGACGAAGAGCTATTGAAAGCCTACGTGGGCGACGGGTCTCAGGACGCGTTTGCCGAACTGGTCCGACGTCACATCGGTTTGGTGTATGCGACCGCGCTGCGGCAGTTACGCGAACCGAGTGCCGCGCAGGACGTGACCCAGCAGGCCTTCAGCGCCCTGGCGCAAAAAGCCGCCACCCTCCGTGATCCGCGTCGGGTCGCCGCCTGGCTTCATCGAACTTCCCGCCAACTCTCCGCCCTGTATTGCCGCACTGAACAACGCCGCTCCCTCCGCGAACAAGCCGTCGCCATGAACCTGACCGCTGCCGAAGACGACCGCCGCTGGGAAGAACTCGAACCCCTCCTCGACCAGGCGTTGGAAGGCCTCGGCGATTCGGATCGGACCGCCCTGTTGCTCCGCTTTTTTGAAGGGCGTCCGGTGGCCGATGTGGCCGCCGCGCTGGGAGTCACCGAGGCCGCCGCCAAAATGCGCATCGGCCGCGCCCTAGAAAAGCTGCGGGGAGTTTTTGTTCGTCACGGGATCGCCTGTTCGGCGGCGGGATTGTTGCTGCTCTTCCATCGCCACGCGCATGCGTCCGCACCCGAAGGCTTGATCCCGGCGGTTCTGGCGGTGGCGCGGAACTCGAATCCGTTCCCGCCGGCCGCTCCCGCCGGGGGACTGGGCTGGCTTCGACGCGCCTTCTGGCCCCTGGCGGGAGCCGCCATACTGCTCATCGGAGCGTGGGGAATCTCGCCGAAGTTGAGGCCGTCCTCGGGTGTGGATTCTCCGGCGCCGGAAGCGCCGCTCTCCCCTGCAGTCGTCTCCCAAGCCGCAGACATGGCCTCGCTCCCACCCAACTCCGCCGCGCAAATCGAATTCACGGTGGTGGACGACGAAAGCGGCGAAGCGCTTGCGGGGGTGGAGGTCCGGGCGGCGGAATTCGCGGGCTCGCTGCCTACGATGAATGTCGCAACGGATGCCAGCGGCCGGTGTCTGGTCACCAAGCCCACGGCCACCGGAAATTTCCACTTTCAAGTGACCGCCCGCCATGAGGGATATGTCAGCCGGTGGATCAGTTGGTCCCGGTACCAGCGGGATGATTTGTCCGACATTCCGGCAGAATATGTCATTCGACTCCAGCGAGGGATCCGTATCGGGGGCAGGGTGAGAGATTCGGCGGGAAGCCCCATTCCTGGAGCGACAGTCGAACTCTATGGCGACTATGCCCAGGCGGGTGTTCCTCCACGAGATCGTGCCCTTTTGCACCACTACGGACGGGAGACTGTCACGACCGACGATCAGGGCCGCTGGAGCTATTCCGGTCTGCCCGCCGAGTGGTCGCGCGTCTCCTTTACGTTCCGCGCCCCTGAGTTCATCGAGGCGAAGTTCATTACCGACGCCAGCGATCGCACATACACGGGTGCCGTTCATCTCTCCAGCGCGGAACTATTGGCGGAAACGGCCGTGGTGACATTGGAAACCGGACGGCGCCTTGCAGGCCGCATCGCGGATACCCAAGGCAACCCCATCAGCGGGGCGCAGATCGTCCAAAACCGCAAGTGGTGGGATGCCTTTCGACGGACGGCTTCCGCCGCCGACGGCACGTTTGAATTCCACAATCTGGGCGATGGGCCGCAGACCTTGGTGGTGCAAGCTCCCGGCTTTGCCGTCACGAATGTCGAAGTCCAAGTTCCAGTGCCCTCCGATCTGAAGGTCGAAATGCTGCCCGGACGAATCGTGCGCGGCCGGATCGTGGATCAAGGCCATCAGGGAATTGCCCAAGCGGAGGTCGAATTGGCCGCAGAGCCGGACCATCGCCCCGAATTCCAGATGGAATTGAAGACGGATTCCGAAGGCCGCTTTGCCTGGGATCAAGCTCCCGGCGACAGCCTGCCGGTGACGATCTTCAAATCCGGCTACTCCCGCAAAGCGACGTCGTTGCCCGCGGACGGCACGGAGACCCTGGTAACACTCGAAAAAGCAGACCGACCTCAACCCGTCCGGGTAGTGGGTCGGGTGGTGGACGACCAAACGGGCGCCTTGATCGAACGTTTTCGTATTGTCGGCGGACCCTCTGGAGACGACGTGATCAAGTCAGGCGAGGATGGGGTCTTTTCACTGACCTTGTACGAATCGGAATCCTCGATCGAAGTCCGCGCCGCCGGCTATCAACCCTCCCGTCAGGAACTGCCGCGGGACGGTGCGACCGAAATCTCCATGGAGTTCAAGCTGGTGGCCGCCGCCGGTTGGTCGGGATTTGTGATGCTTCCCGACGGCCGGCCTGCGAGTGGCGCCGAGGTCGCATTGATCAGCTCCGACAAGGGTGTCACCCTCGAACAACGCCGATTCCTGGATCGGGACTTCGCCAATGTGACGTTGACCGATGCGGAGGGCGGCTTTCACTTCGACCCAGAACCGCCTGAGATTCCCTCCGGCCGAATGTTGGTCGCAATCCACGCCGCGGGGTACGCCGAGCACGATGCGGATCGCTGGTCACCAAGGGCAATCCTCCAACTGCAGCCTTGGGGACGCGTGCAGGGAATCGTTCGGGGCCGGTCAACGTATCCGCCACAACTGAGAGTCCATCTATTGGCCCGTTTCTGGAACCCCTGGTTGGGGCCTACTCTCAACGGCGACCAATTCTCGACGGTGCCGGATGAACAGGGTGAATTTGTCTTAGGTAACGTCCCGCCAGGATATTATAGCATCGGCCTTGTGCCGGCGGGCGCCGGGGTCATAGATAAGCGTCTTACTTTACAGGTATTGCCGGGAAAGACATCGCGGATCGAGATTGGCGACGAAGGATTGGCTGTTGCAGGTCAATTGGCGGCGTCTGAATTGCCACCGAATTTTGACTTCGCGCATTCGACGGCCGTGCTGGTGCGAAAACAGTCACGCCCCGTGGATCTCCCGCGCATTCATTCCAAAGACTATCCCAACGCCGAGGCCTACCAACAGGCCTCCCGGGAACAAACCCCGAAGCTAATCGCCTATTGGCAATCGGCCGAAGGGCTTTCCGCGTGGATGGAGGAGCGGAAGTACGGGCTGGTTTTGAAGTCCGACGGAAGCTTTGTCGGACGGGCCCTGCCTCCGGGGGATTATGACCTCCAGGTGGTGGCGAGATCGGTGCCTCCAGGCCAACTCATGGCGAGTGGTGGAATCCTCAAGCTCCTCAACTCGCTGGAGCCGGTGCGAATCGAGTCGGCTGTGGAAGCCGTCGGTAGTGAGCCGGTCCATCTCGGCCAGATTCCCCTGGGCAAGCGATTCTGAAGGGGGGCGAACCTGGAGGGACGAGTTTCACGAGCCTCCATCTTCCCCCGCCCGGTCCCAGCAAACACTTCAGGGATCGCGGGAAGCCCGGATGTTTTGGTACTTCCCGCGTTCCCCGAGGCGAGTCCATATGCGCAGCGGAGGGAGTCAGGGACTCGCGAAGCTCGTCCCTTCAGAGGGATGACATCTCACCCCCCGCTGATGGTTTGCTCTGGCCAGCGGGCGAGGAAGGCGAGTTGGGCTTCGCGGTCGGGGATGGAGAGGCGGGTAGGATCGGCGAGAAAACGGGGCGGGTAGGAGGGCTCAAGGTGACGCACTTCGACCGTGGCGGTGGCGGGGTCCACCGCGAAGATGGCCCGCCAGGCGCCGCAGCCGGCGGCCCGGAGGTGCGGACTCCGCGCGCGGATGCGCCGGCCGCGATGCACCGAGGGGTCGCGGGACAGCAATTCCATCAGGCGCGGACGGAAATCCACCTGCCATTGATCCCGAAGCCAATCGGCCTGGACTTGTGCCAGCGGGGCGAAGGTCACGATGAACCGGGGCGGCTCCCGAAGCTCGAAATCCACGGCTTCCGTCCAGCCCGCCCGCTCTTCCGGGAAGGCGTCGTAGGAGGGAATGTAGGGTTTCACGTCGAGCACCGGCGTGCCGTCCATGAGATCGCATGGGCCCAGGATGAGCCGGCGTCCGGCGATGCGCAGCAGCCGCACCGCGGTGAGCCCGAGGGGGTTGGGACGGTGCGGCGACCGGGTGGCGAATACGCCGCGACGCCGGGCGGGTCCGCGCGGCGGCATCACGAGCGGACGCCACGAATCGTTCCGGTCAAACCAGGAGATCAGCCAGATGCGGGAAAAGCCGGCCAGATCCCGCAGACCCATCTCCAGATCCCGTTCGGGCAGCAGTTCCAGGACATTCTCCTCGGCGGAGGCCTCGTCCGGCTGGTGCAGGGTCTGGAACTTCACCTGCTTTCCCGTCCGCAGAAAGCCGATAGGTCGCACCGTGAGTTCGGTCCGGGAGGCTCCGGACTCCGGGGAGTCCTTCATGGCGGCCCCGGCTTTTCCGCGACCGATTCCCGTTGGAACAACTGGCGGATCACGTCCTCGATCGGGACTTCCTCCACGCTGAAATCGCGCACCGGCAGTCCGTCCAGCAGGGCCTTGACCGCCGGGATCACCCGGTCGCGGGACACCTTGAGCTTCACCCCGTCGGGCAGCCGTTCCAGGACCTCCCCGATGCCCGCAGGCGCTTCGGGCGGCGCGGCCGCGGCCTCCGGGGGATCCCATCGCACCGTGACAATCTTGTGCCCGGCAAACCGGTCGAGGATCTCCTCCAGCCGTCCGTCAAAAAACACCGTCCCATGGTCCACGATGATCACCCGTTCGCAGAGTTCGCGGATGTCGGCCATGTAGTGGCTGGTGAGCAGGATGGTGGTGCGGCGGGTGCGGTTGTGGCGCCGGAGGAACTCCCGCACCACCTGCGACGACACCACGTCGAGCCCGATGGTGGGTTCGTCGAGAAAGAGCACCCGGGGCTGGTGCAGCAGCGCGGCGATCAGCTCGCACTTCATGCGCTCGCCCAGCGACAGCTCGCGCACCGGCGTGGCCAACTGCGCCCGCACGTTCAGCAACTCGCTCATCTCGTCCACCGTGCGCGCCGCCTCGGCGCGGCCCAAGCCGTAGATCTGGGCGTTGAGGTGCAGGGATTCCCGGGCCGGCAGGTCCCACCACAACTGGTTCTTTTGTCCCAGCAGCAGCGCGAACTGGCGCCGGTATCCGTCCTTGCGTTCCCAGGGGGTGTATCCGAGCACGTTGGCCGTTCCCGAGGTGGGGTACAGCAATCCGGACAACATCTTCAGGGTGGTGGTCTTGCCGGCGCCGTTGGGGCCGAGAAATCCCACGAACTCGCCCTCGGCGACGCGGAAGCTGACGTCCTTCACCGCAAACACGGTTTCATAATCCCGGTGAAACAATCCCCGGAAGGCGCCGGCCAGGCCGGGTGCCTTGCGCACGGTGCGAAAGGCCTTGGTCAAACCGCTGACCTCGATCACTGCCATCGGCGCGATGGTGTCCGGACCCTGGCACGAGGCCAAAGCGAAACCACTGGGACGTACGTCCGGAGGAAGGGAGGAAGGGAAGAAGGGAGGAAGGATGAGGGACCACTGACGACGGACCACCGACCACTCACTTCTGTACGAATGGGCGAATTGCTGCCCTGACGACTCCACGCGCGTACGGCTCTGCAAAGCGTCGCCTCACCAAAATTCGGGAAGGCCTCGCGTTTCTCACGCCGACTGCGCCACGGCTCCCTCGCCGGCGGCCGCGCGAAGCGGTTCGAAGCGGAGGCGGGCGGCCACGCGGTCCGGTCCGGCGTTCCTGGCCGCCAGATCCAGGCCGGCGGCCACCCGGACCCGGACATCGGCAGCGCCCACCAGGGCCTGGGGGGTGATCACGAACAGGATGGTGCCATGATGCTCGACCAGCCGGCTGAACCGGAACCACAGGCTGGACGGTACCCGCCGCAGCTCGCCCGCCGGGTTCATTTTCAGGTCCAGGACCACCAGGGGCAGATTGCGGTCCCGCAACAGCAGGTCCGCCGCCTTCAGCGCGCAACCGGCATCGGGACACCGCACCCAGAGCAGGCGCGCCAGCATCTCCGGCGCCGCGGCATCCACATCAAAACTGTCCGCGCCATCCACCAGCGCGAGGAAACGTCCCGACGACGCCACCGAACGCACCAGGGCGTGAAGCACCTGGGCGGTTCCCGAACCCTCGCCGTCGCCTACCAGCTCGGAAATCATCCCTGGCACCAGCCCTCCGCCCAAGGCCTCGTCCAGCGCAGGAACGCCGGTGGACACCCCCGCCGGCGTCTCCACCGGACGCCGGCCATGGGCTTGAGGAAACCGTTCGGCCAGCAGACGGCGCAACTCCACGATGTGGGTGGCGGATGGCATCCTTGCGGAAGTTTCAGACTCTCCTCCCGCTGCGGTCACCCTACGCCCGGAAATGCGCCGAGGAATCCGAATCTTTCCCGGAAACTTTCCCCGCCGGGACCGCATCGTGCCCCCGACGATTGCACCTCCTCGCTCATGGGAATCAGAGGCGGTTCAAGGCGCTGAGTACGGCCTTGATCGAGGCCAGTTCGATGTGGGTGTCCACGCCCGCGCCCCAACGCTTGCGCCCCTCGGCATCCTGAATCTGGATGTACGCGATGGCGCTGGCTTCCTCTCCGGTCTCCAGGGCGTGCTGGCGGAAGTCTGCGACCTCGAACCGGGGGGTTCCCGACTCGATCAGGGCATGGACAAACGCGGCGATCGGGCCGTTGCCGCGTCCCGTGATCGCAAGTTCCCGGCCGTCCCGGAGCACGGTGCAGCGGCAGTCGAACACGCCGTCCACACCATCGGCATGAAAATGAACCAGGCTCCACGGAGCCGAACGCTCGACGTATTCCTTCCAGAACATGCTGCGGAGCTCCTCTGCAGACACCTCGCGGCCGAGGGCATCCACCAGATCGTTGGCGATCGGGCCGAACTCCCGCTGCAGGTCCTTTGGCAGTTCGATGCGGAACTTGTCCTCCAAGAGGAAGGCCACCCCGCCCTTGCCGGACTGGCTGTTGACCCGGATGACCTCGCTGTACTCCCGGCCGATGTCGGTCGGATCAATGGTGAGATAGGGCACGTCCCAATGGCTGCGGGATCCCGAGGCCCATTCCGCCAGGCCCTTCTTGATGGCATCCTGATGCGATCCGCTGAAGGCGGTGAACACCAGTTCCCCGGCGTAGGGTTGGCGCGGGGGAACCCCCATGCCGGTGCAGCGGGTGTAGATGCGGCGGATGCGGTCGAGATCGGAGAAATCGAGGCCCGGATGGATGCCGTGCATGTACAAATTCAGGGCGACGGTGATCAGGTCCAGATTCCCGGTGCGTTCGCCGTTGCCAAACAGGGTTCCCTCCACGCGGTCGGCGCCGGCCAGCAGGCCGAGTTCCGTCGCAGCGACCCCGGTGCCGCGATCGTTGTGGGTATGGAGGCTGATGATCAGGGCCTCCCGGTCCCGGATGTTCCGGGAAATCCATTCGATCTGATCGGCGTACACGTTGGGCATCGCCACCTCCACGGTGTCGGGCAGGTTGAGGATCATCCGCCGCTCCGGGGTCGGACGCCAGACGTCCATGACCGCCTCGGAAATCTCCCTGGCGAACTCAACTTCGGTAGCGCTGAAGCTTTCCGGCGAGTATTGGAGCCGCACCTCCGCCCCGGACAGCCGGTGGAGGCGTTCCTGGATCCAGCGCGCTCCCTGGACGGCGATGGCCTTGATCTCTTCGCGGGATTTCCCAAACACCACCCGCCGCTGGGCCGGGGAGGTCGAGTTGTAAAGGTGAATGATCACCCGCCGGACCCCTGCCAGGGACTGGATGGTCCGCTCGATCAGATCTTCGCGGGCCTGAACCAGCACCTGCACGGTGACGTCTTCGGGAATGTGCTGCTTTTCAATCAGCAGCCGGTTGAAGGCGAATTCCGTGTTCGACGCCGAGGGAAACCCGACCTCGATTTCCTTGAAGCCGCATTGAACGAGGGTCTGAAAGAGCTCCAGTTTCTGGGCGACGTTCATCGGCACGGCGAGCGCCTGGTTGCCATCGCGCAGATCCACGCTGCACCAGACGGGCGCCTGGGTCAGGACGCGGCCGGGCCAGCGCCGGTCGGACAGGGGGACCGGAGGCAACGGGCGGTACTTTTGGGACGGATCAGTGAGCATGTCGTGAGCTTTCCGGGAGTGGGTGGTCGTGGCAGGACCGGGAACCGGCGCCGGGGCGAAAATCAAAAACCCCATCGCCGGGCCGCGGCGATGGGGCAAAAACGGATGTTGGCGACATCACGCGACCCCAAGCGCCGCGCCATCGAGGAGGCGCGCGCCCAGCGTAAGTCGCAGTGAAATGATGCCGAACACGGAAGAGGTTGTAGGGCGTGCAGGCCTCCCGGGCAAGCTGGAAGCGATGCCGCCTCGAGCCCCGTTGCGCGTAGGGAGCGGCTGCGGGAAGCGCCGGGCGTTGGGGCTTCCCGCGTTCCCCGAGGGATTTGCCGGGACGAGTCGGGGGAATATGGGGACTCGGAAACCTCGCCCCTCCCGGCTTGCCCCTCACCCCCCTCAAACAGTCGGTGCGGCTTTTGCTTTGATTGCCGCCGGAATTGAGGCCTAATTTTTAGGCATGAACGCCCGATGGGTTTGCCTTCCGGTCCTCCTCGGAATGGCCTTGGCTCCCGAAGGCGGGGAGCGGGCGGCGGCCGCGACCGACGCGTCGAAGCTGCCGCCGGCGTCCTCCTCGACGGTGGACTTCGCGCGCGACATCGCGCCGCTGCTGGCCGACCGCTGCGCGAGCTGTCACGGCGCCAGGAAGCAGGAATCCGGCCTCCGGCTCGACAATCCCCGGGATGCCCTGAAGGGCGGGGAGCACGGGTCGCTGTTGGTTCCCGGGAACTCGGCGGACTCCCTGCTGGTGGCGGTGGTCTCCGGCGCCCACAGCGAGCTCGCGGCCATGCCGAAGAAGGGCGAGAAGCTGACCGCCGAACAGATCGGGCTTCTGCGCGCCTGGGTGGATCAGGGGGCGGAATGGCCGGAGAGCGCCGCTCTGGATGCCACGGCCGCCGCCCGGCGGGACCACTGGGCGTGGAAGGCGCCGGTGCGTCCGGCGCCGCCCGCTCTCGGCAATGCCGTGGACGCCTTCGTCCAGGCGAAGTTGTCCGCGTCGGGACTGAAACCCTCTTCCGAAGCCGACCGGATCACCCTCCTGCGCCGCCTGCATCTGGACCTGACCGGCCTGCCGCCGACGCCTGAGGAAGCGGACGCCTTCATCGCCGATAAACGTCCGGACGCCGTGGCCCGGAAGGTGGAGGAACTGCTCGCGTCGCCCCACTTCGGCGAGCGTTGGGGCCGCCACTGGCTGGACGCCGCCCGGTACGCCGACTCGGACGGCTTTGAGAAGGACAAGCCGCGGTTCGTCTGGGCGTATCGCGACTGGGTGGTCAACGCCTTGAACCGCGACCTGCCCTACGACCAGTTTGTCATCGAGCAGGTCGCCGGCGATCTGCTGCCGAACTCGACCGACGACCAGAAGGTCGCCACCGGATTTCTGCGCAATGCGATGCTCAACGAGGAGGGGGGCGTGGATCCGGAGCAGTTCCGGACCGACGGGTTGATTGACCGCATGGACGCCCTGGGCAAGTCGGTTCTGGGCGTCACCATCCAGTGCGCCCAGTGCCACAACCACAAGTACGACCCGATCACGCAGGAGGAGTATTACCGGCTGTTTGCCTTCCTGAACAACGACCATGAATCCAGCCGCCTGTACTACCCGCCGGACCAGCAGATGCGGGTCAACGACCTGACCCGCCAGATCCGCGACCTCGAGGAGAGATTGCGGCATACCACGCCCAACTGGGAGACGCGCATGGCGGCCTGGGAGGAGTCGGTCGCGACGCCGTCCACCGAATGGCAGGTGGTCGAGTGCCGAAACGCCGGCGACAATGGCGAGCGCTTTTACCATCACACCGACGGTTCGATCCGCGCCGCGAGCTATGCTCCCACCTACTGGACCGCCCATTTCCGCGGCACCAATCAACTGGCCTCCATCGGCGCCTTCCGGTTGGAGCAGTTTCCCGATCCGAACCTGCCCTGCGGCGGCCCGGGACGCTCCATCAAGGGCATGGCCGCGCTGAGCGAATTCCGGGTGGAGGCCGAGGACCCGTCGAACCCCACCAACAAGGTGAAGGTGAAGTTCGTCCGGGCGACCGCCGATTTCGAGAATCCCGAGAAGCCGCTGGAGCCGGAGTTCCAGTCGGAGAGCCGGAATCACAAGGACGGCGACAAACGCACCTACGGTCCGGTGGCGCATGCGATTGACGGCAATGACGACACCGCGTGGGGGATTGACGCCGGACCCGGACGCCGGAACGTAGCGCGGCAGGCGGTCTTTGTGGCGGAGACGCCGGTGAGCTTCACCAACGCCGGCGGGATCGTGCTCAACTTCCTGCTCGAGCAGAAACACGGCGGCGACAATTCGGACGACAATCAAAACCACAACCTGGGGCGCTTCCGCCTCAGCGTGACATCGTCCACCGACGCTGTGGCCGATCCGGTTCCGGCGTCCGTGCGGCAGATCCTCGGGATTCCCCGCGCGCAGCGGTCCCCCCACCAAATCGCGGCCGTCTTCAGTTACTGGCGCACCACGGTGCCGGAATTTCGCGAAGTCAACGAGCGGATCGAGGCCCTGTGGAAGCAATGGCCCGAGGGCACGCCCACGCAGGTGCTCGCCGCGCGCCGGGATCGCGGGCCGGGCGATGAGCGGCGCGCCACCCAGATCTTCAAGCGCGGCGACTGGCTCAAGCCGGGTCAGGAGGTCACCTTCGGCACACCCGCGTTTCTGCATCCGCTGCCCGAGGGGGCCGATGATTCGCGCCTGACCCTGGCCCGGTGGCTGGTGGACCGCTGGTCCCCGACCACCGCCCGGGTTGCGGTGAACCGGATGTGGCAACTGTATTTCGGTGTCGGACTCCTGGAGACGCCCGAGGATTTCGGAGTGCAGGCGCCTCCGCCGTCACATCCGGAATTGCTCGACTGGCTGGCGGTGGAGTTCATGGAGCCTTCGGTGCTGGTGCCGGGCGAGATATCCCTGGCGGCGCCATGGTCCCTCAAGCACCTGCACCGGTTGATCGTCCATTCCGCGGCCTATCGGCAGTCCTCTTCGGTCACCCCGGAGCTTTTGGAGAAGGACCCGTACAACCGCCTGCTGGCCCGCGGTCCGCGATTCCGCGTGGAGGGGGAGATCGTCCGCGACATCGCGCTGTCAGCCAGCGGACTGTTGAATCCGGTCCTCGGCGGTCGCAGCGTCTATCCGCCCGCGCCCGAGTTTCTGTTCCAGCCGCCGGCGAGTTACGGTCCGAAGGTCTGGACCGAGGAAACGGGGCCCGAGCGGTACCGGCGCAGTCTCTATGTGTTCAAGTTCCGCAGCATCCCCTACCCGGTGCTGATGAACTTCGACGCCCCCAACGGCGATTTCTCCTGCGTGCGGCGTCCGCGCTCCAACACGCCGCTGCAGGCGCTGACTTCGCTCAACGAGACGCAATTTCTGGAGGCGGCCCGGGGGCTGGCCTTGAAGACGCTTCGGGAGGGGGGCGCCACCGATGAGGACCGGATCACCTACGCTTTCCGGCGGGTCCTCTCGCGTCCGCCCACTTCGCAGGAGCGGGCCGAGCTCCAGGGATTGCTGGAGCGGCAGCGGCAGCGCATCGCCGACGGGTGGGTGAACGCCTTTGAATTGGCGAGCGGCAAGAACGAGCGTCCGGAAGTTCCCGAAGGCTCGACGCCCACCCAATTGGCCGCCTACACCGTGGTCAGCCGCGCGCTGCTCAACCTCGACGAGGCCATTACCAAAGAGTGAGCAAAGAGTGACCCGGGACTGAAGATCACCGAAGCCATGAAACGTCTCAACCACCTCCAGCATGCCGCCGCCGAGCAACGGAGCCATTTGACCCGCCGCTGGTTTTTCAAGGACTGCGGCGTCGCGCTCGGCGCCATCGCCCTGCGGTCCCTGCTGGGGGATCCGCTGGCCGCCGCCGCGGCTGCGGCGGTGCCGGGCAATCCGCTGGCCCCGCGCCAACCGCCCCTGCCGGCCCGCGCAAAGCGGGTGATCTATCTGTTCATGGCGGGCGCGCCAAGCCATCTGGAGCTTTTCGATTACAAGCCCCAGTTGGCCAAATTCAGCGGCACGCTGCCGCCGGCGGATCTGCTCAAGGGGTATCGCGCCGCCTTCATCAATCCCAGTTCCACGCTCCTGGGACCCAAGTTCGAATTCAAGAAACACGGCCGCTGCGGCATGGAACTCGGCGAACTGCTGCCGCATCTGGGCGAAGTGGCCGACGACATCACATTGATCCGCTCGATGCAGACCGACGCGTTCAACCATGCGCCGGGCCAGATTATGATGAACACCGGGTCGCAGCAGTTCGGACGCCCCAGTTTCGGCGCCTGGACGACTTACGGCCTGGGCTGCGAGACGCAGGACCTTCCCGCTTACGTGGTGTTCAGCACCGGGAGCAAGGGCACCAGCGGCGGGGCGTCCAATTGGGGCTGCGGCTTCCTCCCGACCGTGCACAATGGAACGCTGTTCCGGACAGGTGGGGATCCGGTGCTCTACTTGTCCAATCCCCGGGGCGTGGACGATGCCTTGCAGAAGGACACCCTGGACACGATCAACCGCCTCAACACGCGCCGTCTGGAGGCCGTGGGCGATCCGGAAATCGGAGCGCGCATCAGCGCCTTTGAGATGGCTTACCGGATGCAGCACGTGGCGCCGGAGGTGATGGACCTGTCGCGGGAGCCGGCGGCGATCCGCGCCATGTACGGCGCCGAGCCGGGCAAGCCGACCTACGCCAATGCCTGCCTGCTGGCGCGGCGCCTGATCGAGAAAGGCGTGCGGTTCGTGCAGATCTTCCACGAATCCTGGGATCAGCACGGCAACCTGAAGGCCGATCTCAAGCGCAACTGCGAGGTCACGGACCGGGCCAGCGCGGCACTGGTGAAGGATCTCAAGCAGCGCGGATTGCTGGAGGACACCATTGTCATCTGGGGCGGTGAATTCGGCCGCACCCCGATGGTTCAGGGAGGCGACGACGGACGAGACCATCATCCCAACGGATTCAGCTACTGGGTGGCCGGCGGCGGATTCAAGCCGGGGCTGACCTATGGAGAGACCGACGAGCTGGGATTTAATGCCGTTAAGGACAAGGTCCACGTGCATGACTTCCACGCCACCCTCCTGCACCAGCTTGGCTTCGACCACGAGAAGCTCACCTACCGCTTCCAAGGCCGGGACTTTCGGTTGACCGACGTCCACGGCGAAGTGGTGACCGGATTGCTCGCTTGAAAGCGAGGTGACGTGCCGGGCCTGTCCCTGGTGTTATGGACGGTGCCAATCCTCTGAGGGCTCGGTACGCAACTCAGGAGCCGGAACGCTCCAGTCCTCCGAAGCTTTTGGCGCACCCATCGCCAAGAAATTGAGAGGCGCCCCATTCGGGCAGTGAATAGGTGGAATGGAGGCGGGACGACGATGGGCCCTCTGGATAGGACCGATGCTGTTCTGCCATGCGGTGCGAGGCGACGGACTGCGGGTGCTGCCGCTGCGGCGACTCTCTACGCGAACGGCTCTGCAGAGCGTCGTCCCCGAACGTGAGAGGCGCCACAGGGCGGACCTCGCCTAGGGCGCCTGGGAAGCGAGGCGGACGCTGACCCGGACCCAAAGGGCCTTGTCGGCGCCCAAGGCCGGTTCCCGCCGATAGGTCCAGCGAACAGGCGCTTCGGGCGCCCGCACCTCACCCACGAGAACGAAGGACGCGGCATCCGTCACCCAGGGTCCCTCCAACTGGCCCGCGGATTCCAGCGTCACCAGGGCGTCCTCCGCATCCCCGCGACGCGGGAGCGACAGCATCAGGTGATGCATGTCGCCAGCGGGATCCGCCGTCGTTTCCACCCAGACGCGAAACGCTTCGCCAGGCCGGCCGAGATGGGCGCCCAAGGCATAGTCGAGCAGATCGGCCTGACCGTTGCCATCGGCGTCGGCCTCGGGATCTCCGGCAAAGGCCGCCGCATCCGTCCCGCCCGGCGTGCCGCCCGGAGCCACGCTGGTGCGCCAGTTTGCGGGAATCCGATGGTCGGGCGCCGATTCCGGGCGGATCAGCACCAGTGAGTAGCCGTTCCGATTCGGCCCCGTGGGCCAAGGGGAACGGTCCAGATATTGGAAGCGCCGGACCTCCGCCCCCTGTGCATCCACGATCGCGAGTTCTTCGCCGCTGTTGGATAAATTCCCATCGTAGGCGCCGGCGATCCGGATGCCGGTCCCAGTGCCATATCGCGCCTCGAAGGCCGCCCGGTTTTTCACCACCACCATCCGCTCCCGCGATCCCAGCAGGGTGCCGGCGGGAAAGTTGAACAAAATGCCAATGGTGAACCGCAATCCCGTCAGGTCCACCGTCCGGGATCCGACATTCAGGAGTTCCACGAACTCGAAGTCATCGCGGTCCGATGTGATCGCGACCTCCGCCGGAGTGGCGGCATCCGCCGGCCGGTAGCAAAACTCGGACACCACGATGTCATTGGACGATGCAGGAGCGATGTCCGGCAGAAAGCGCCCCTCCACCAGAGCGCTCCATTCCGATCCTTCCCGCGACCGCACGCTGAAGTGGGTGGGTCGGTTGATGAAAAAGGGGGCGAGCGTGTGGACCTGGCCGGCGCCCGCCGGGATGCCATCCAGCGTGAGGTCGAAACTGATGTCGGAACCGCCCGGATCGCTTTGGTGGACCTGCACCGCCAGCACATTGCGCCCGGCGCGCAGGCCCGAGGCTGGCACATCGTCCCGGGAAAGCTGCGCGTTGTCCGAGGAAGCGCCCGTGGCGTAATCCCGAAACCCCGCGCCGGCCCAAAGCGTGTCGCTACGCAGCACCTCAACGCCGTTGAGATACACCGCCGCTCCATCGTCATAGGTGAGCGTGAGCCGCAGCCGTTCCCATGCGGCAGGATCCGACACCTCGAACTCGGTCCGAAACCAGGTCGCCGCATTTCTCTGGACACCCCCGGTCAACGGGTCGGTGTCCACAAAGGAAACCATGGTGGCTTCGTCGCCGTCGCCATAGCCCAGCGGCGAGGGGCCGCTGTTCCAGGCGTGGTCATCAAAGCCCGGGCTCGACCACGTCGCACCGGGATCGGTGCCGTCGTCCAAGTAGCGCCAGACCCGTCCGCTGCGGACCAGGGCAGGATCGGGCGGCCCGCCGCCATCCTCAAAGACCACCCGGACCGCGTCCGGATGCACGCCGCCGCCCGGGAGCCGTGGATCCACGCCGTTGGTGGTATAGAGGATTTCCGAGGCGGTGGTGGAAAGGCGCACTGGATCCAGCGGCGATACGGATCCGCCGGCCGGCATCAACTCCGGCGCCGCCGTGGTGGGATACAGCCTGGCGGCGCGCAATTGATTCAGAACGATGCCCGTGCGCTGCGGAAGGTAGGTTCCCAGGATCCAGTCCCGTTCCCGCCGCCAGTCGGACAGGTCCTGGGGGGGTGAAAAATGGTCGTCGCCCCAGCGGGCCGTCTCGGCGATCACCGCGGTCTCCACCGAGTCGGCCAGCGCCTGGTAGCGCGCGATCAGCGCGGAGGGCGTCAGCGGGCCGGATCCGAAGCAATGGCGTTGGACGCGGTCCGCAAATTCCATCCGGTACTCGTCGAAACGCATCAGCCGGTTGTGAGGTTCGCCCACCCAACTGTTCGCGATTTCGGCTCGGGGCGAGACCATGGTCAGGGGCGAGCGGTCCCGGTTGTTGCCCATCGTGTTTTCAAAGTCCCAAAGGTAGAACTTGAATCCTCCCGCCAGGCCGCCGCGGTGGCGTCCGAACCAGAAGTTCTTGTTCGGCCAGTCCCAGTTCCCACCCCAGATGTTGGCCAGCAGGTAATCCATGTAGTTCGGGGCGTCGAAGTACTCGGGGAAGTCCGGATTGCGCGAGGCGTCGGGGTTCAATCCCTTGAGGCGCTGGTAGGCGGCCAGCGTGGTCACGCCGCGGACGCCGGCAATGAAGGCGTTCCAGGCCTCGAGGCTTCCGTTCTTCGCCTCGCCCGAGTTGATGGCATCCCAGTCCGCCGGATCCCCTCCAAGATACGTCGCCGAAAAATCCTCCGCCGGACGCTCCGTCAGATTGTAGAGGCCCCAGTAGAGCCCGTTGAGGTAGAGATGCACGAAGCGGCCTCGCGCGGAGGGCTGCCCCATGGCGAGTAGGAGGCGGCGCCCGAACTCATCGCGAAGGAACTGCTCGGTGTCGCGCGCCGCGTCCCAGGCATAGCCGTCATTGGCGCCGGCGCGCAGCACCAGGGTGTCGAACTCGCGCGCAGCCCCGAACTCCCGGAACAGATCTTCCCGGAGGCGTCCGGGCCCATACTCGTTCTTGAAAAGCAGCCGCAGGGAATGCTTCTGCGTCACATTGCGATCGCGGAAATACCCTCCCTGGATCCGGAGCCCGCAGTTCACCTGGAAGCGTCCCGCGCCGTCGGGCTCGATCCATTCCATGGAGACCGGACGCTCCCAACTGACACCGCTGCGCTCGGGGTTCGCGTAAATGCCCCGGGAGGATCCAAACAAGTTGTCCCTCTCCGTGGTGAGCGCCAGCGACGGCAGCGCCGACAGCGCGCCGGCCATGCGATCGCGATACTGTGCGGACTGGGTGATCCGAGAATCCATCGCGTAGTCGGCGCTCACTCCGGCCCACCGCGCCGGAAATCCGGGGGGCTGCGACGATTGCGAGATCGTGTCCGCAGGGAACAGGTAGGTGTGGGTATCCACTTCCGCCGGACGGAAATCCTCCCGGAACGCGGCGGCCCGGACCACGGTGGTCCGCTCGATGCGGATGGGACCCTGATAAACCAACCCCTGCTCCGCCGAGGGCGCCGAACCATCCAGCGTGTATCGGATCTCGGCGCCCGGGGTTTCCGTGGACAGCTCCAGGTCGAAGGGCTCGGTGTACCGCCCGCGATTCACGCTGAATTTCGTGTCCGACACCTGCCCCAGGTTCCACCCCGCGTCATTCGCCGCGCCCGGGGTTGGCCGGTTCATAAAAGCCCCGGCCAACGGGCCCGCTGTTTCGGCCATCAGTTGAACATCCACCAGGAACTCGGGATCGCTGGCGGACGCATTGAGTCCGTGCACCGCCAGCCAGTTGGTGCCGTGCCGCCAATCCGGCCGGAACGATTCTAAATCAAACACCTCCGGTTGCAGGACGTCGGCCTTCGCGCGCTTTTCCGGCGCCATCGCATCCCACGTCAGGACTCCGGGAACGTTCGTCTCGGCCACCAACCGTCCGTTGAGGTAGGCGGCCGCACCGTCGTCGGCGCGCCAGTGCAGCTTCAGGGAACGAACGGCGTCCGGATCGTCGAGAACGAAGGGAGCGCGAAGGAATGCCGAGGCATTGCGGCCGGGCATGAGGCCGGCGAGGTCCGTCCGGATCAACGCCCCGTAGGACAGGGTGTCCACGCCATAGACCTCCACTTCGCCGAGGGAGAGCACGTTGTCCTCATCCTCGTTGCCGCCGCCGCCCGAAAGATCCGGATCGGGTGTCCGCACCACGCGCACGATTCGCGAGGGCACCGGGCCCACGTTCAGAGCGAATAGATCCACCTCGATCGCCGCCGGGCTTCCAAGCTGGTTCTCCGGGTTGAGCAGGTCGGACCTCCAGGCCACCGTCTGCCCATCCGGCGCGAGCAGCTCCACCGTGATATCCCGCAACCGGCTCTGGCAGCAGCTTGTGCGGTTCCTCAACACCACGCGTCGCACCTCCACCACCGCGCCCAGATCCACCCACCAGGCGGAGGCATTGTCGTTGGAGTCGGTGTGCGTGAAGGTGTCGGGATCCCCGTCAATCGCGTACTCCGCTCCAAAACCGAATCCGATGCTGCTCTGGGACGCCGCTCCGGCGAGCGCCCGGTTCACGTCGCCGCCCGGGCCCGAGGGCGTGGCGTCGAATCCGACGCCGAACCCAGGCCCGGCGGTCCAGTCGGCGTCCGGTGCGTGGCCCGGCGCATTCCAGTCGGCGGGGAGATCATCGGGACGGGACGGAATCCGAACCCACACCGGGGCCCCCGCCAGCAGATCGCGTCCGGCGCCCGAACCGGGGATTCCAAAGGAGACATCCGGCTCCTGCGGAGGAAAGGCCGGGGAGAATTCAGAGGCTGCCGCCTGCGCGCCGGGCGCGAACAACCCGAGGTATTCTCCTGCAGCCTCAAGGCGGAAGTTCGTGTGAAGAGGACCCGCACCAGCGCGATTCTTCCCGGACGCAAACACCACCAGGAATTCCCCGGGGCCCAGTGTGCGGTTGGGAAACACCCATCGGGCGGGGCTCCTGGGGTCGTCGGAGAGTGACCACCCGAGGAGGGAAGCGGGCGCGGCGTCCGGATTCCGGATTTCAATCCAGTCGGAAGCCTCGCCGTCCTCGTCCAGCAGGCCGGACTGGTTGGAAGCCAGGAACTCGCTGATCACCGGCGCCGCCTTCAGCCCCCAAGCGCCACACACCGCCAGAAGGCATCCCAGGATCAGGCACAAGAGCCCCGGGGAACGAGGCGAGTGGACGGCAGCAAGCGAGCGGCGTGGCATCGGCGCCAATCTCGCCACGTCGGAGGCAAGAGCAAGCCCGCCGGTTTTTCCCCGGGGCCGTCCAGCCAACCTCTCCAACCGGCGGAATTGCCCCGAATCCGCGGTGGGCCGGCCGGCGTGAAGTTCGGAGCATGAGCGTGAGTTTCGGCTCAAGGATTTCTCCGGAGTCGCAGAGCCACGCCGCCGTCTGCACCCGGAATGAAGACGCCTGTTGCTCGTGGAAGCGCCGGAAACTCTCCCCAATTTTCCCGAAAAACCCGTTGACCCTTTACCCTCATCTGGTAGGAATCCCGCTCCCTTTTGGGGGTAACCGATGAAGACTTTTCTGCCCAAGGTGGACGTGCAGCGGCGCAAGTGGCGTGTGATTGACGCCAAGGGGGCCGTGCTCGGCCGCCTCGCCGCCCAGGTGGCCGACGCCCTCCGGGGCAAGGACAAGCCCACCTTCACCCCGCATCTCGACGCCGGAGATTTCGTGGTGGTGATCAATGCCGAGCAAGTGGTGCTCACCGGCAAGAAGGAGACCGCCAAGGAGTACATGAGTTACTCCGGCTGGAAGGGCGGCGAGAAGTACCGCACCGTGGCGCAGGTCCGGGCCAAGCACCCCGAGCGACTCGTCCACCACGCCGTGCGCGGGATGCTTCCGAAGAACCGTCTCGGCGACCGCCTGATCACCAAGCTCAAAGTCTGCGTCGGCGCCCAGCACAAGCACGGCGCGCAGAAGCCTGAGCCGATGGCCTACGCCGGCTAATTTTCGGTCCCCCGGACCAGACCCCCAGGCCCCATTTCCCGAATCCGCACCATGTCTTCCACTGCCAAACACCTCGGCACCGGGCGCCGCAAGACCGCCGTCGCCCGCGTTCGCATCGCTCCCGGCTCCGGCAACATTGTGATCAATGAGCGCCCGCTCGAGGTGTACTTCCCCGTCGAGTCGCACCGCACCGCGGTCAACCAGCCTTTCGCGGTGACCTCCACCGCCGGCAAATTCGATGTGGTGATCTCGGTCAAGGGAGGCGGACCCAACGGCCAGGCCGTGGCCTGCCGCCACGGCATCGCCCGCGCGCTCCTTACGGTGGACGTTGCATACCGTCCGCTCCTCAAAGCCGAGAAGCTGCTGACCCGCGATTCCCGCATGCGCGAACGCAAGAAGTACGGCCAACCCGGCGCCCGGAAGCGGTTCCAGTTCAGCAAGCGCTGATCCCGGAGTCTGCTTTCCCATCCACCCCGCCGGCCTTTGCCGCGGGGTTTTTCTTTTTGGAACGGCGGGGCCTGGAAGTTTACAAAGGGTTGTCCGGCACCGATTCGCCGCGCTCATAGGAATCTCATGCACGAATGCTGCACCCCCATCCGGACCGCCGTGATTGGCGCCTCCGGATACTCGGGCGAGGAACTCGTCCGGCTGCTGCTCCACCACCCCCACGCCGATCTCGTGGCCGTGACCTCGCGGTCCAGCGTCGGCCGCACGATCGCCCAGGTGTTCCCGCGCTTCGCCAGCCACCCGGAGGCCCGCTCGCTGCAGTTCATCGAGCCCAACGTGGCGTCGCTGGTGACGCGGGCGGACGTCGTGTTCCTCGCCCTGCCCCACGGCGTGGCTGCCGAATTCGCGGTGCCGCTGCAGGCCGCCGGCGTCACGGTGATTGATCTCAGCGCCGATTTCCGCCTGCGGGACGCCGCGGTCTATCAGGAGTTTTACGCGCATGCCCATCCGGCTCCGGAACTGCTGTCCCAGGCAGTGTACGGGCTACCGGAAGTGTACCGGGACCGGATCCGAACCGCCTCGCTGATCGCCTCCCCGGGATGCTACCCGACCAGCGTCCTCATCCCCACCCTGCCTCTGATCCGGGCGGGGCTGATCCGGCCTGGCGGCATCATCGCCGATTCCCTGAGCGGGGTGAGCGGCGCGGGCCGCAAGGCGGAGGCCGATTTTCTGTTCTGCGAATGCAATGAGAGCGCCCGCGCCTACGGATTTCCCAAGCACCGTCATCTGTCGGAGATCGAGCAGGAGCTGTCCCTGGCCGCCGGGGAGCGGGTCACAATCCAGTTCACGCCGCACCTGATCCCGGTGAATCGCGGCATCCTCACCACACTCTACCTCTCGCCCGCGCGCCATTTCTCCTCCGCGGCGGAGTCGGAGGCCCTCGATGCCGAGATCGCCGCCTGCTACCGCGCGGCCTACGAACACGAACCCTTCGTCCGGCGGCTGGAGGGCAAGGCGCTGCCCGACACCAAGAATGTCGTCGGCACCAACACGCTGGAACTGGCATGGCGGCTCGATCCGCGGACCGGACGCCTCATCGTCGTCAGCGCCGAGGACAACATCGTCAAAGGCGCCAGCGGCCAGGCGGTCCAAAGCATGAACATCCGCTTCGGCTTCCCCGAAACTGCGGGCCTGATTTAGACCGAAACCATGCCGCAGGAAGGGGAGCGCACGCGCCATCCGCTGCAGCGCGTGTGGAGTGGTCACCGTTCAGTTCGCGGTTACGCGCTGCGGCCGGGGCGATGGCGCCCCGGCCAGCACGCGAGGCGCGTGCGCTCCCCTTCCTACGGAATCAGCGGATGCGCCCAGACAGGTTCACCGTTCACCATCCGGTGATCCAATTTCCGGAAGGGAATGGTTTCCCTTGCGTCTTTTGCGTGGGGCATGGACCTGGGCGTGAAGCGACACCCCGGAGCCGTCAGCGGAAACTCATCCCGACGGACAGGGTGCCGAAGATGGAATAAGGCACTCCATGGGCGCCATCCAGCAGCCACCACTCGACGCCGGCCAGCGCCTTGACGAAGATACCGTTCTGGAAATCAGCCCGGAGGCCGCCGCGGACGTTCCAGGCGAAAGCCGCCTCGGTCTTGGTGCCCGTGTAGCAGATGTATCCCCACCAATAATCCGGATAACAAATGTACCCGCCCGAAGGATCATCCACGGTCAGGGTGACAAATCCCACGCCGGCGGAGAGCACGGGGGTGATGTTTCCTGGAAGGATGTTCCAGTCCATGTTGAGGCGACCCGAACCGAGATAGACCGTGTCGCCACCCGAGGCACCCTCCGCGCCGCTCACAGAGAAGTCCGGCGCGCCGACCGTCAGCTCGAAATTGACGTTCCAGAACTGGTTCAGGTTGTAACCCACGCCGACGCCTCCCTGGAAGAAAGCGTCCATGGATACGGACACATCGCCCGAAGTGCCGCCGACATTGTCGTAGCTGAGCCCTCGGGGAGAAGCGCCTCCCAGGACGACGTAGCCGTCCCAACGCCCCGCGCGAAAACCGCCTCCGGGCGAGAAATAGTCGGGCACCTGCGCCCCTGCCGACAGCGCCGCGACAACCCCTCCGCCCCAGGACAACAGGCCTCGGAATCGAAGGGACGGACGCATGGCGCCTCCGGTCGGTCGTCCGCAGGGGATTTTCAGCGGCGTCCGGCGATCTTGGCGAGCAACCGGAGGATCTCCAGGTACAGCCACACCAGGGTCACCATCAGTCCGAAGGCACCGTACCATTCCATGTACTTGGCCGCGCCGGAGCGCGCCCCCTGCTCGATGAAGTCGAAATCGAGGACCAGGTTCATCGCGGCGATCGCCACCACGAAGAGACTGAAGCCGATGCCCACCCAGCCGGATCCGAAGACTCCCGGGATTTGGACTCCGAACATGCGCAGCAGCATCGCCGCAACATAAAACAACAGGATGCCCAGGGTGGCGGCCACCACGCCCCGCCTAAAAGTGTCCGTGACCCGGATGAGGCCGGTCTGATAGGCGAAGAGCAGTCCCGCCAGCGTGGCCACCGTGCCACCGGCGGCCGCGACCGCGATGCCCTTGCCCGGGTACATGGCGGTGTACCATGCCGAAATTCCGCCCAGCACCACGCCTTCGAGCAATCCGTACACCGGGGCCAGGGCGGGAGCCCAATTCGGCTTGAAACTGACACCCACGGCCACCCCGAAGGCCACGATGGCGGAGCCCACGATCCATGGCATTACGGCCGGCGCGCCGTGTGCGTTGAACTGGATCCAGGTGACCGAGCCGGTGACCACCGCCAGGAGCAGGAGGAATGCAGTCTTCCACACCGTGCCGCCGATGGTCATGACGGCGCCGGTGGCGGGAGCGGACGCGAACGGGTCGTTGCGAAGGACTGGATTGGAACTTTGCATGGCACCCCTGGAAGTATCACAGCACCACGGTGCGCCAAGCTCAAAACGGACGGCGGCTGGAGCGGGCGTGGGGAGTGCGGAGGGGAGCGTTGCCGGACGCCAAAATCTGAGAGCCGCCCCTGGCGTGAAGTTTGACCCCGCGACCCGGCCGTGATGACACTCTCCGATGTCAACAAACGCCTTGAAGATCGAGAAGCTGTCCAGTGGCACCGGCCCCGCAGCGCAACGCGGACGCAATGTCACGGTGCATTACACCGGCACCTTCGAAGATGGCCGGAAGTTCGACAGTTCGGTGGATCGCAACGAACCGTTCACCTTCCTGCTGGGCGCGGGACAGGTGATCGCAGGATGGGATCAAGGCATTGCCACGCTGGTCGTCGGCGACAAGGTACGCCTGACCATTCCGCCGGAGCTCGCCTACGGCCGCCATGGTTATCCCGGCGCCATCCCGCCCAACGCCACGCTGATCTTCGAAGTGGAATTGCTTAAAGTGGGTTGACGGCGCCCCTCCTCTGGAGGGAGGAGCCTGGGAGGGGACGAGCGTTGCGAGTCCCTGCCCCCCTCAGCGCGTGTGGAGTGGCAGCGAGGAACAGGGGAAGCGCCGGAGTGTTGGGGCTTCCCACGGTCCCCGAGGGGTTGGGCGAGACGCTGCGGAGGAATATGGGGACTCGGAAACCCCGGCCCGCCCGTTCCCGCCCGTGTCAGATCCGCAGGAAGATCTTCCGCCGGTACATCCAATAGAGGATCAACCACAGCACCAACAAGACCATGCCGCGCTCGAAGGCCGGCACCCAGTCCGGACCGAAGGCTTCGAAGATTCCCGGCCCCAGATGCCGCTTGAAGTTCTCCCGGATGAACCCGCCGGACAACTGCCACAGGCAGTACAGGGTGATCGGGTTCATGCCGGCGACCACCAGCGGAAATGCCCAGCGGCGCCATCCCCGGAGGTCCACCACTGCCACGAACGCCGCGAGGATCAGGGTGACCCAGCCGCCGCTGTACAGGGCCCAGGAAGGCGTCCAGATGCGCTTCACGATGGGGCACGCGCCCACCCACCCCAGCAACCCTCCTGCCAGCACCCCTCCGGCGCCGGCCCACACCAGCACGCGCAGCTGTTCCGGCCGGGGACGCCCGCTGCGGAGGATCTGGCCGGCGAGCAAGCCGAAGATCATCGTCGCCAGCGAGGGCACAAAGTTCAGGGTTTGATAGCCCCCTTCATTGAAGCGAAAGGGCTGGGTGCGCGGAAAAAGGTTCAGGAACCAGAGATCCCACGCGGCGGCCGCATTGGTGTTCTTGTTCCAATGCGCCTGCCATCCGGTGAACTGGGGAACGTCGGGACTCACGCCCACGGTGGCCGGATCGAACCCCGCGGGCGGCAGCGGATGCGCCGCGAACCACAGCCAGTAGCCCAGCAGGAGAACCCCGGCGAGGAGTCCTTGGGTACGCGGACGGGTGAGCGCTGCGAGGAATAGAAACGGATAGCCGAGTCCGATCTGCGCCAGCACGTTGGGAAACACCCATTCCGTGCGAGGACTCCACGCCGAGGTGAGAAATACCGCCAGGAGCACCAGCAGCAGGGAGCGCCACAGGGCATGCCGGAACAATTTCCCGTCCGAAGCCCCGCGCGCCCGGCGGGCCGCCAGGGAAAATGGCAGGGAGACCCCGACCATGAACATGAAGGCCGGCTGGATCAGATCCCACAGGGTGCATCCCGCCCAGACGGCGTGCTCGCACTGGTGTCCGATGAATGCCAGCCAGCGGTTCTCCGGATGCCGCGCCGCCAGATGGGGCAATCCGAGACCCGCCGATGCCATCAGGATCATGATCGCCCCCCGGTAGGCGTCGAGCGAAGCCAGCCGCGATGGAACGGCTGACGGCGGTTGCGGCTCGGAGCTCATCCTGGGCCAGTCCACCAGCCGGTCGCCGCCGAGGCAAGGCGCGGACCCTGTCTTTCCACCAGCCGCCGGTGGAAGCCGGATCAGTCCCGCAACGAATCAAACCACGCCTTGATGTCCAGCAGGGTGGGGCGCACGCAGCCCACGTGATCCTCGGAGGGGGCCGGATCGAAGAGCGGCACCGTCACTTCGCGGGCCGCAAAGGCGTCGCGGGCCGCCCGGGAATTGGCCGGGGGCACGTCGCGATCGCCGGCGCAATGGTAGAGGCGCAGCGGAGTCCGCGGTGCCCAGTCGAGAAGATCGTTCCGGCGGAGGGCGGCGCGGAAAGGATGGTTCGGATCCGACTCAAAGGCCTGGAGGACCCCGGGACGCAGCGTCAGGACGGGATTCGCCGGCAGCAGGGCGTTCACCGCGGCAGCCTCGTGGGTGCCATCGAGCAGCAGGGGCACGGTGGTGGCATACGGCTCGTCCAGGTATTCGGGCAGGCCGTACACGTCCCGAAAGCCGGCGAGGAGATAGACGAAGTAGTAGGGATTGGGCTGGGGACGGCCGGACAGAAAGTCCTCGGCCGTCACTCCCGAAAGATCGTAGGCCCCGGCGCCGGCCGCGCAGGCCGTCACGGGGAACTCCGCGGCGTGGCGGGCCTCCATCTCCCGCAACGCCGCCAGCGTCGCGTGGCCGCCCTGCGAATAGCCGGTCAGGAAGAGCTTTGTTCCCAGCGGAATTTCCTCCGCCGAAGCCAGCGCGCGGACCGCGCGGAGCAGGTCAATGACCGCGGAGGCGGCGCTGTCGGCATGATGATAGGGATGGACCCCGGGCGAGTCGCCCAGGCCGAGGTAGTCTGGCAGGACCGCCGCATAGCCGGTGGAGGCGAAGGCGACCCCCAGCAACCCCTCCAGATTGGCCCGCGAAGGCACGTCCTCGCGCCGGAGCACGGTGCCATGCTGGTAGCTGACCACGGGCAGCGGCGCGGCGGGATCCGCCGGCACGGCAAACGCCCCCGACGCCCGCGTGCGCAGCCCCTGGGCATCCACCGTCTCGTAGAGCACCTGATACACATGGACATCCCGTTCGGGGATCACCGGGAATCCGGCGAGGGAGAACAGCAACGCGATCTCGCTCCGGGTCAGGGCCGCCGTGCGGGTCCATTGAAGCAGCCGCCCGCGATCCACCGGACCGGGCTCCGCTACGACGCGATAGAACCGGCTCCCGGTGTCCGGACGCCCATCCAGGAAGACCGACGTCGAAACCGGCCACTCGGCGCCAGGCAGGGTCTCCCAAGGGGCGCCTTCCAGGGTTTGCCGGCTCTCCAGCGTATAGCGAAGCTCCGGGCTGCTTCCGGTCCAGCGGATCTCCGTGCCCGCGGCTCCAGGGGGCCCGACCCGCACCGAAACCGTAGGCGGCAACGCATATCCGGGCAGTCCCAAGACCCCGACTCCAACGATCCCACGCGCCGCAACGGCGCTCATTCTCGGCAGCATGCCACAAGACTACTCCAGCCGCGACGGCCGAAAAAGCCTCCGCTGAGGGACCCCTGAATCCATGGAGTGCGGAGGCAGGACGCCGCTTTTCCTTCGCCGTGGTTTCCGCGCCACACAGGGGCCACTCCACGGCGCGAAGCCACAGCGCCGTCCGGCTGGCACATTCCAAAATCTCAAGGCGACCGGGCCGCCGCCTCAGGCCGTCGCCGCCACGGTTTGCTCCACCAGAGGTTCCCCGTAAGGAAGATCCTCGGGCAGGGGGACCCATTCGCGGATCCAGTCCCAGAGCTGCGTGAAGTCCTTGTTCACGTCGCCGGACAGGCAGTCAGTAATCAGGCCGGCGGCATCGGGGTGCGCCTTGATGACTTCGCGAAAGGAGAACTTGGGATCGTAGAAGGCATACACCAGCTTGCGCATGTTCTCGACGCCCTCGCGGACGGTGCGTCCGTAGTCGGCGAACCGCCCGGGCGACAGGTCGCCGGCCAGCAACCCCGCGTGGATCGCCTCGGCCGCGAGGTGGCCGCTCTTGAGCGCGAGCATCACCCCGCTGCTGAACACGGGATCAAGGAAGGCCAGGGCGTCGCCCACCAACAGCAGACCGGGGGCGGCGCAGTAACGCGAGTGGCGGCTGTATTCGCTGGTGATGAAGTATTCGCCCGTGGATTCGCCCACGGCGAGATGCTGCTTCACCCATTGGTTTTCCTCGATTTCGCGGTGGAAGATGTCCTTCGGCTCCTTCACCCCGTCGCGTGTCAGGTATTTGCCCTCGGCGACGATGCCGATGCTGACCATATCGTCGTGCTGAGGGATGTGCCAGAACCAGCCCTTGTCCGGCACATAGGCGACCGTGGTCGCGCCCTCGTCAATGCCGGCCTCGCGCTTCGAGCCCTTGTAATAGGTCCACACCGCGATCTTGTTCAGGTAGGGGTCGCGCATCCGCCAGCCGAGCCGGTTCGAGGTGAAGGCCTCCTTGCCCGTGCAGTCCAGCGTGATCGGAGCGCGGACCTCGTAGGTGCGGCCTGTGACGCGGTCGGTGGCCGCAACCCCCACCACCCGGCCGCCCTCGGTGAGCAGGCGGTTCACGATCGTCTCCTCGCGCACCTCGGCGCCCTTCTCGCGCGCGTTGTCGAGCAGCATCTGGTCGAACTCCGAGCGCAGCACCTGCCACGTCTGGGCCACGGTCTCGCGGTCGTAGCGCGTGAAGAAGTAAAACGGCTGCGAGCGCCGGCCGTCCGGCTGCACGAAGGTGACGCTGTATTTCTTCACGAAATGCGAGGCCTTCATCTTCGGAATCATGCCGAGGCGTTCGAGCGGCTGGAACGTGAAGGGGATCAGCGATTCGCCGATGTGATAGCGCGGGAATTTTTCGCGCTCGAGGATGAGGACGCGGTGGCCGTATTCGCCAAGGATCGCACCGGCGCAGGAACCGGCGGGACCCCCGCCGATCAGAATGGCATCGTAGGTTTCAGGCATGGACGGGTGATGGATGTGGAGAATGAAGGTGAACGTCCGCTCTCAGACGGACGGTTGCAGCGCGCCGCAGGGCGACGGTTTTCTGGAGAAGAGGGCGAGCAGCGGGCCGGTCATCATGGTGGTCGCCAGGGCCATGATCACGAGCATGGCGAAGATGCGGGGGGAAAGGATGCCCAGGTCGTAACCGATGTTCAGCGCGATCAGCTCCATCAGGCCGCGCGTGTTCATCAGGGCGCCGAGTTGGAAGGACTCGCTCCATCCCATGCCGGTAAACCGGGCCGCGACCGCGCTGCCGCCGAGCTTGCCGAGCGTGGCCACGGCGATGATTGCGAGACCGATCAGCCAGTCCCCCCAGCCGTCCAGCAGGCCCACCTGGGTCCGCAACCCCGTGAAAGCGAAGAACACCGGCAGCAGCAGCACGGAACTGAAGCTCTCCACCCGCAGGCCGAGCTTTCGCCGGAACCCCGCGGTCTCGGGCATGATCGCCCCGGCGAGAAACGCGCCGAACAGCGAATGGACACCGATCAACTCCGTGCACAGGGCCGACGCCAGCAGCACAAGGAGGACGGCGGCCACCGTGCCCTTGGACAGGTCTTCTGCTTCGAGCCGGGCGGCACCGAGGCAGCGCGGCAGGACGCGTTGAACGATCCGGAGCATGACGGCGATGAAGGCGAGCACGAGCAGCAGGCTCCCCACAGCGCTGCTGAGATGGGTGGCCCGCGCGATGGCCACGACGAAGGCGAGCAGGCTCCAGGCCGTCACGTCGTCTACGGCCGCGCAGGCGATCGCCGTGCTGCCCAGAGGGGTTTTGGACAGGCAGCGTTCCTGGAGGATGCGCGCCAGCACCGGAAACGCCGTGATGCTCATCGAAATGCCCATGAAGAGGGCGAAGGCCGTGAACGACGCCCCGGACGCCGCCAGTTGGCTGTAGAGAAACCACGCCAGCACCACGCCCAGGAGATACGGGATCACGATGCTCGCGTGGCTGACCACCACGGCCGCCTGCGCCTTGTTGCGGAGATGGCCCACGTTCAGCTCCATGCCCACGGCGAACATGAAGAGGCAGACGCCGATCTGGCTCAGCAGCTTGAGGGCCGCCATCGAATCCGCAGGAAACACGGCGGCAAACAGCCCGGGCGTCAACAGTCCGAACAGCGACGGACCCAGCAAAATGCCTGCGGCCATCTCCCCGACCACGGACGGCTGTCCCAGGCGGACGAATATCCAGCCCGTCAGGCGCGACACCGCGATGATGACCAGCAGTTGCAGGAACAGCCGGGCGAGCGGATCACCGGCTGCCGTCCCGCCCTGCCCCGCCACCGCCAGACCTGCCGCGACATCCGATCCCGCCGGAGCAGGCAGGCTGGCGCCCCAACGCAGCACGACGGCGATGACGGCTCCCGCCAGGGCCAGCGTCAGGATGTAGAAAACCGGAGCGCGCTTCATTCGACTCGGGGCTGATTCATGGAACCGCGATGCACCGCAGGACAGTGAATCACCCCTTCCCTGGTAACGGAAATAGCATTTGCACGCGCCTGTGATGCCGCACGAGCATCACACAGCTTCATGGAACTGCGTCATCTGCGCTACTTTCAGGCGGTGGCCGAGGAACTGAGCTATTCCCGGGCCGCGCGCCGCCTGCACATCGCCCAGCCGGCCCTCAGCCGCGCGGTGAAGGACCTGGAACAGCGCCTCGGCGCGGACCTGCTGAACCGCAACCGCCGCTCGGTTGCGCTCACTCCCGCCGGGGCCGCCCTGCTGCATGAAACCGGACTCCTGTTCCAGCGCCTCGACGAATCCCTGCGCCGCGTGCGGCGCGTCGCCGCGGGCGAGGAGGGGGAGCTGCGGCTGGGCTATATCGGACCGCCCACGCAGCCGTTTCTGGGCCGGGTGCTGCACGAGTTCCGCCGGCGTCATCCGCGCGTTGCGGTGGTGCTGGAGGAGCGGACGCCGGAGCGGGTGTGGGAGATGGTCGCGCGCGGACGGCTGGCCGTCGGGTTGACGCGACCGGTGCTCGCGCACGACGCGCCCGGCCTCCGGACCCTGCGGCTGCGCGAGGAGCGGCTGTGCGCGGCCCTGCCCGAGGGGCATCCGCTGTCCCGGAAGAAATCGCTGGCCTGGCGCGAGTTGGCCGGACAGCCGCTGGTGCTCCTCGCCCGGCGCGAAGGCGTCGGCCTGCATGATGCGATTCTCGAAGGCTGCCGGCAGGCGCGGTTCCTGCCGCGGCTGGTGCAAACACCGAGCGTGGTGGATACCGTGCTCAGCTACGTGGAGGCCGGCGAAGGCCTCGGGGTAATCCCGGACAGCGTGTGTTCGTTGGGCGGAGGCCGTCCGTTCGAGTTCCGTCCGCTCACACCGGCCCGCAGCGTCGAACTGGTCATGGTTTGGTCCCCGCAGAACGAGCCGGCCCCCGCCGCCGCGTTCCGGGCCCTGGTCGGGGAATGGCTCCATGCGGGGAAACTCTGGCTGGAGAAATAAGCACGGAACTCTCACGGAATCTTGCGGTGCGAATCGGATTCCATCTCCGACTGCCGTCGCCTGGGATGGCTCTCCAGTCCTCCGCGGCCTTTCCGCCCTGGGCGTGAGGCTCGGATGAAAGAACCGCGGAGAAGCGGCCGAGCCCGCCGATCAGCCGGCATCAATTTCGATGCTCCAATACCGGGCACGGCGCGTTCTGACCCTGAATTCCGGCGGAGGTGCTCCTCCGTCCCTTGTACGCCGCCAGCACGCCGCACAGCCAGATCCGGAACGCCACTTCGTCTCCGGGGAGGCATTGCATGCAGGGGTAGAACCGCCGGGCGTGCTGCCGAAGCAATGCCCGTTCCAGTTCGTCGGCGACCGGCGCGGGCGCGGTGTCCGCCCGGACGTCCAAAGCCAGCACGGAGAACTCCATTCCCCGGAGATCCAGACGGGCCCGCCGCACGACCTGGTGCCAGAACGCTCCGGCCGTTCCGAACAATCCCGTGGCAATGGGCGGAGCCAGGAGGAACAGGACGCCGGCCTCCCGGGAAAGTCCGGCGACGGGATCGGCTTCGACATCGAGGATGCGGATTCGGAATCCCTGCCGGAGCGCGATGGTTGCCGCCTCCTTCGCCCGGGCTCCCGCCGCATCGCGGCCGCCGTGGAGCAGGAGCAGATTGGAATTCATGGAGAAACCCCGAGAGGCGCCGGATCCCGGCGCCGGATCAGCCCAGCGAGTCCTTGAGGAACGTTCTCCATTCGGATTCGTGCGAGTCGTCCACCGCGGAGATCGCGAGCGCCAATTCATCTCCCGCCGTGCCCATCTCAACCGCCCATTTCTCCCGTCCGCAACAGGAGCAGACGCCGGTCCACAGCACGGCAATGGCCCCGGGATCGTGATGCAGTTCGAGTCCCGTATCGTCGCCAAAGAACCGGCTGACCCGGGGCCGCGAGGCGTCGGCCGCCTGAAGATCCGGCGCCTGGAACTCTGGCGTCCACACGGAGCTTAGGAAGAGAGAGCGGTTGTACACCCCGGTGCGGATCATGAATTCCGAGGCGATGGCCTGCTGGAGCACTCCGATGACGTCGTTGAGATCCAGCCGCCGAACCTCGGGAGATCCGGCCGCAAGCCGGCGGCGCAAGGCGCGCATGCGGCCGGTCAAGCTTCCCACCCGCCGTGAGCTGGCCGCGTGATTGGGGGGAAACCAGGGCCGGGACCCGGCCTGGGGAGCCCCATGGGCTTCCACAAATTCCAGATAAGCTCCGAGGGTCGTGCCCGTCGGGATCACGATCCGGTGCCCCACCTGCTCGCGGGCGTCGCGAACCTCCAACAAGGACAGAATCCCCTCGGCATGCGTCTCCTGCACCGCCCAAAGCGACGCGTGCTCCGCCAGGTTCGGGAGGTAGCGTCCGCACTCGCTCTGGGGAAGCACCACGCTCGCACCCGTCCCCACCGGGGACAGCGGGCCCTGGAGTCCCAGCATGGCCACCGGGTTTCGGGCGAGGTGAATGGCCGGATCCAGTTCCTCCAGCAGCCGGAACCACCCGGAGGGGGCGACGGACAGCGGCACCTGACGGGATCCTGGCTGCGCCGGGCCGCCGGCCGCGGCATCGGAAAAATCGGCACGCGGGGGAGAGAAGGGATCTGGAAGAAACATGGTGACGTCCGAACCGCCGGGTTCTGAACGGAACCCACGATGGCCCGGCCGCGGCGACCCTGCTGCCGGGTCGTTGCGATAGATTGGGTTGGAATTGCTGCCGGCGCGTTGTTTCCGGCTGACGGTGGGTTGCGGTGCGCCGCGGGGGTCTTCCGAGGATCCTGCACTGAACACTTTGCCGCGCGCGCCTCTCTCACAGGGCACTTGAAACGAAGATCTCTGCGGCGCCACGGACAAACTTTCGCTTGCGGCTGCGGGACCGGGGCGGCGTATCGTGCCGCCGCCGTCCGCGGTGTCTCCCTGCCGCGCGCCATTTTGACGACGTATCCGATGCAACGCCCCTTCCGAGTTCCTGGTGGATGGAGAATCGCCCCGCTCCTGGTCGCGCTGTGCGGCCTGCTTCGCGCCGCCGACGGCACGGCGCCCGTGATCACCGGCAGCCCCGCCACCCAGACGGTCACCGCCGGCCAGGACATCACGCTGACGGTCGCGGCCGAGGGCACGGCGCCGTTGTCCTACGCCTGGTGGTTTGAGGAGCTGCAACTGCCGGGAGCGACCAACAGCAGCCTGCTGCTGACCAACATCAATGCGCTGGACAGCGGCACCTATGTCGCAGTGGTCACCAACGCCTTTGGATCGGCCACCTCCGCGCCGGCCGTCCTCACGGTGATCGGTCCCCCGGTGATTCTTCAGGGGCCGACCAACCTGTCGGTGTACCTCGGCCAGCCGGCGACCTTCGAGGTGCTGGCCTTCAGCCGGACGGCCATGACCTATCAATGGCAGTTCCAGGGCGGGAGCCTGCCGTCGGCCACCAACAGCACGCTCACCCTCACCAATGTCAGCACCAACGACGCCGGAAGCTACTCGGTCCAGGTGAGCAACAACAATGGCACGGTCGTGCCCCCCCTGGCGCAATTGACGGTCCTGGCCCTGCCTCCGCCAGCCCTGGCGATGGGGGTGATCCTCGGCCAGGAGAGTCTCCGCGTGCCCGTGCTCTATACCGCCTACGGGATCGAGACCAACCTCAGCTTCTCCGTCTCCTGGGATCCCGCGGTGTATGCCTTCGCCGCCTTCGAACCGGACTTGGAGGAGGCAGAGCCCGGTCTGGAATCGGCGGTGGGACGCGGGATCCTGCCCTCGTCGCTGCCGCCGTCCACCGAGGTCGCATTGGATGAGGATCAACTGTCGGAAGGGCGCCTGGGAGTCCTGCTGTCGTGGGCGCCGGGTTCCGTGCTCCTGCCGGGCCAGTCCGCCATCGGCTGGGTGATCTTCAACCCGAACGAAGGGCGGACCAACCGGTTCGCCGCCCGCCTCGCCTTCACCAACACGCCCGTGGCGGCGGTCGTCGCCCCGCCCATCGAGGGGACCAACACCGTCATCCTCAACGGCATCAATCCGCAGGTCATTCGCGCCGAGCCCGCGGTGCTGGACCGCCAGACGGGCTTCCTGCAGCAGCGAATTCACTTTGCCAATCCCGGCGCGGTGCTGGCCGACAACGCCCGGCTGCAGGTGTCGGGCCTCGGCGTGGATTCCAACACCAACGCCGTGGCCCTCGCGAATGCCCAGGGATACCTGCTGCCCGACTTCACCCCCTACGTGGATTTCGGGGCGATCGCGCCCACGGAGGTGCGGTCGGGGCTGCTCCAGTATTACGTGACCGACCGGACCACGCGGCCGACGCCGTTGTTTGGCATGCTCGCCACCCCGGCGGTCCCGTTCACCCCCCCGGCCGGAACCGTCCTGCAGGCCGTGGTGCGGCGGACCAACGACCTGGTGCTCGTCGAGTTTCCGACGGTGACGGACCGCCGCTATTACATCCAGTACGCCGGCAGCCTGACCAATTTCCAGTCCGGCCAGGTGGAGACCTCGCTGCCCGCGGTGTTCGGCACCGGGTCCAATCTTCAGTGGCTGGACAGCGGCCCGCCACGAACGCTGCCGTCGCCGGCGGACGGCGAGCTCCGGTTCTATCGCGTCCTCGAAGTGCAGTAGTCGCCAGCCACGGTCCCATTGCTTCATGAATCCCCGCCTGCCCCGTCGCATTCATCCGCTGGCCGTTCTGGCCGGTGCCGTCGCAGGATGCTCCGCCGCCGCCCAGGAGACGCCCTACGATCTCGAGAAGGCCGGCTGGTACGTTCGCGCCGGCGCTTACTACCAGATGGGACTCTCGGTGTCGGTCCAGCAGATCAGCCCGCCACCGCCGCCCCAGGCCGGGATTTACGACAACGGCTATGTGCTTCCGGATGTCAACAACGGCGCGGACGACCTGACCTGGAACTGGGGTTATGACGATGCGGGGCAGTTGGTGGACGGATCCCTGCAACTCTCCCGGATCGTGGGCCAGCAGCCGGTCACCGGACTGAGCGGCTTCGGCGACGCGAACCTGTTCGGGCCCGAAATCCTGGTCGGCTTCGAGTTCTATCGCTTCGATCTGGGAAAGCGCGACGGGCAGTTCGGATTCGAACTGGGTTTCCGCTACGGCAGCTATTCGGGAAATGACCAGTCCTCCGTCGAGAGCTTGGTGCGGCAGGAGACGGACCGGTATGATCTCGGCGGGATCGTTCCGCCGCTGCCGCCGTATTCCGGCAACGCCAACACGGCGGGGCCGCTGATCTCCCTCACCCCGGTCTCGCAGCCTTCGGTGGATGCCCTCGCCACGACCTCGCTGGCCACGGATCTCTCCGCCGACTTTTACACCGCGCGGTTTGGCGCGTGGTTCCTGGTGCCGATCACGCCCAAGTTTTCCGCGGCCGCCAGCGTGGGCTTCACTTCCATTTACGCCTACGGCAACGCCGATTTCACCGAGACCAGCGTCTATTCCTCGCCGCTGATTCCCAATACGTCCCGAAAGGCCAGCCAGAACGAGGGGGACTGGCTGCCCGGCGCCTACATGCAGGTGCGGGGGACCTACTGGATTCGGGAATGGATCGGCCTCTATGGCAGCGCCGAGTGGTCGTGGAACGGCGCCCTGCGAATCCAGGGGCTGGAGTATGAAGCCGAATTCGACTTCGGACTCACCTACGGCTTCAGCGGCGGTGTCCAGTTGACCTTCTGAGGTGGAACCCCGGGTTTCACGCCAAGCGGGCAAAGGACACCGAGGCGGTTAAGCGCCTTCCGAGCGGCCTACCCTTTGCGTCGCTTGAGGCCCAGTTCGCGGCGGAGAACCGCGAGGGGGCGGGTGTTGATCACATCCTCGCGGGTCAGCCAGCCCTTGCGCGCGATGCCGGCGCCCAGGCGCAGGAAACCGGCATGCTCCAGGCGGTGCGCGTCGCAGTTGATGACGCACTTCACGCCCTTCGCCTTGGCGCGCTGCCAGAACCGCCAGTCGAGGTCGAATCGGTAAGGCGACGCGTTGAGTTCGATCCAGGTCCCGTGCGCCGCACAGGCCTCGATCACGGCATCGAGATTCACCTTGTAGGCGTCGCGCTCCAGCAGGAGGCGACCGCTCGGATGCCCGAGCATGTGGACCTGCGGATTCGAGGCAGCCTTGATCAGGCGGCGGGTGTTCTCGGCCTCGCTGGAGCCGGGCACGTGCAGGCTGGCCACCACGACGTCGAGTTCCGCCAGCACGTCGTCCGAAAAATCCAGGCCGTCCTTCAGAATGTCCACTTCGGTCCCGGCCAGGAGCCGGAATTCGCCGCCGCCGTCCTCCAGTTTCCGGTTCACCTCGGCGATGGCGGCCATCTGCTGGCGAAGCCGCTTGGGATCAAGTCCGTTGGCCTGATAGCTCGCCCGGGAATGGTCGGTGATCGCCCAATAGGCCAGTCCCAGCTCCTGCATGTGCGCCGCGATGTCGTCGAGGGTGTTGCGCCCGTCGGACCAGTTGGAGTGGTTGTGCAGGGACCCCTTGAGGTCGGTCCACTCCACCAACCGTGGCAGCGGGCCTTCGGCGGCCGCCGCGATTTCGCCATGATCCTCCCGCAGCTCGGGCGGCACATACTCCATGCCCAGCGTGCGATAGATCGCCTCCTCGTCCGGACACTCCACGCACAACGCCGGGTCGCGCGTCTCCTCCTGGCTGCGGAACAGGCCGTATTCGTTCAACCGAAGCTCGCGGGCAATGGCCCGCTGGCGCAGGGCGATGTTGTGCTCCTTGGACCCGGTGAAATAGGCGAGGGCAAAGGGATACTCGCGGTCGGCGACCACCCGCAGGTCGGCCTGAATCCCGGAGGTCAGCAGCACGCTGGCCTTGGTCTCGCCACGGGCCAGCACCGTGCTGATGCCGGGCTGCTCCACGAAGAAGGCGATGACCTCGGCCGGCCGGCGCGTGGACACCACGAGGTCAATGTCGCCAATGACCTCCTTCCACCGGCGCAGACTCCCCGCGGTGGAACAACGGGTGACGTCCGGATGCCCCCGCAGTGCTTCCAAGAGGGGCTCCGCCGCGGCGAGGGCATCCACCAGGCGATGGCGCGAGGCGAACTGCCGCTTGAATGCGATGGCCTCCAGGATCTTCGCCTGCGACTTCTCCCCGAATCCGTCCAGGACCGCCACCTTCCCCGCCTGGCAGGCCGCCTCGAGCGCCTCGATGGAATCCACTCCCAGGATGTCATGGAGCTTCTTCACCTTCTTGGGGCCCACGCCCTGAAGACTCAGCAGGTCCACCAGGCCGGGAGGCAGCGAGGCTTTGAGGTCCTCGTAGTAGGGCAGGTGTCCGGTGGTCACCAGCGTGGTGATCTTCTCCCGGAGCGCCTCGCCGATGCCCGGGATGCCTTCCAGCCGGTTCTCGGCGACGAGGGTCTCCAGGGGTTCCGACAGCCCTTCGAGAGTCCGCGCGGCGTTCTGGTACGCGCGGGTCTTGAAGGGGTTCTCGCCCTTCAATTCCAGCAGCGTCCCGATTTCGGATAACACCGCAGCGACCGACTCCTTGTCCATGCATGGCAGCCTACGACGGAAGGCTCCGCCGGGAAACCGGGAATGGGGCACACGCAAGGGGCGCGGCGGAACGCGCTTGCCATCATTGGCAGGAATAGGGGTAAGGATGGGGCTGATCGTCCCACCCTTCCCTCCAAACCGGACGTGCGGATCTCCCGATCTGGCTCTCCAGTCAATGAGTCACCCGCCAAGACGGGACTGGCATGCTCCTCCACCGGCGGAGGCCAAAGGAATCCTCCGGTGTGTCGCCAAGGAGTTCACGGACACCTTTCTCCCCGTTCCCAGGGCTTCCAGCAGGCGGTCCTTCCGCTTCGTGTTCGACTCCAGGCTCTTGAAGAGCCGGAGGCCTCTCCAGCGTGCTCGGTATCTCCGGGAGATCTTCCGCCCCTGTCCACCTTCTCGGGGGAAGCTGAGTGCGTGGACTTTCCCCGTTCCCACCCGTTCCTCCACACGCGGCCCGGATTCGAAGTGGGACGCGGTAAAACGCATCCCTACCCCCTGAGCTGAAGATTTTCCGTTACCTTCGCCTGTCGTTGCTTCTTTTCCCGTTGAAGGCCCATGGCGTCCCTGCCGCGGGTCCGACACAAAACCATGAAAACGAAGCAAATTCTGACGGCCTGGCTGCGATTCTCGGCGCTGGGCGTTGCGGCGACGGCCTTGGCCCAGCCGGTCATCACCACCCAACCCCGGACCCAGTTCCAGTGGGAAAACAAACGCGTGTCGCTGGAGGTCAGAGCGACCGGCGCCGCGCCATTCCGTTACCAATGGCAGTTCAACGGGGCTGACCTCCCTGAGGCGACCAATCGCGTCTTCAACCTGCCACGGGTCCAGTTGACCCATGATGGAAGCTATCGGGTCGTCGTGACCGACGCGGCCGGCGGCGTGACCCCCAGCGAGGTGGCGCGGCTGATGGTGCGCGCCTGGCCGGCGCCGAGCGGCCCCGAGATCCCTGAACTCGCGCGGCTGGATACGAATATGGAAGCGGCGATGTTGGCGAATGCCATCCCGGGCGCCTCCCTGGCCGTGGTCAAGGATGGCCGGCTGGTGTTCGCACGGGCCTACGGTTTCGCCGATGTGGAGAATAATGAACCGTATCAACCGGATTCTCTCTGCAGAGGAGGCAGCCTTGCAAAAACGATCACTGCGGCCACGGCACTGAAACTGGTGGAGGAGGGGCGCCTCGATCTCGACGCGCCGGTATTTGGAATTCTGGACCTCGAAATTCCGCACTATGACGGCGCCCTGTTTGATACGCGCTGGACCAATGTGACCATGCGGCAGTTGCTTTATCATTCGGGAGGTTGGGACGGCGATGCGGCGAAGTCGCCCCTGGGAAGGACCGGCTTTGACCCGACCGCGTGGCCTGATTGGATTGCGAAGGATCTTGACCTTCCTGGGCCTGCCACGCCGACCGATCTGGTCCGCTGGATGATGGGAAAGCCCCTGCAGTACAAGCCCGGGACCCGCGGCAAATACTCAAATTTCGGTTATGACCTGGCCGGAGTGGTGGTTGAGAGGGCGGCCGGAGTCCCCTACGAAAGCGCCGCCCGGGATCTGCTCGCCCAGGCGGGAGCCACCCGAATGCGGATCGCAGGCAACACCCGGGCGGATCGTCGCCCGGGAGAGGTGGTTTACCATTTGCATAAAGACATCACTCCGGCCTTGGCCGACCCGTTCGAACCAAGACCGTTTGAATTCGATTTGCCCTACGCCTGGCCCCCTTCCCTCTACGCCGCTGGCCGAGGCTGGCTCATTTCGGCGATCGATTTCGCCCGGTTCGTCGCCGCGTTGGACGGCCAGTCCTCTTATCCGGATATTCTCAGCACGAATTCCATCGCCGCGATGCTGGCGCCCGTGCGACCCGCATTGTTCAGTGACGGCTATCTCGGGCTCGGATGGGATGTTGTCAGGCCAGCTATCGGGACCTGGTATAAGCGCGGCACTGACATGGGATCGTGCGCCCTCGCCTATAAGTTTCTCCAAAACACCATCGCGGTGTTTACGATCAACACCTATGGGGCCGACGACTTGAGTCGAGTTTGGGATCCTCTCGCGACATCGCTGCAAAGTCTCCGAACCTGGCCTGCTCACGATCTGTTTCCTGCGTCGCTTTCTTACGATGCCTGGCGGCGGAAGTCCTTTTCAGCCGCCGAACTGGATGACCCTCGAGTCAGCGGTGACGATGGCGATCCCGACGGCGACGGTGTTTCCAATCTGTGGGAGTACGCCACGGGCATCGATCCCCGCGCGACCTCGGAGCCACCGCGTCTGGCGGCGTCCCTCGTCGAAGGAGACTCACCGACCCTCTCGATCGCCTATCGCCGGCTTCTCCTGGCGCACGAGGTCGAATACACGCTGGAGGATTCCGCCGACCTCACCCACTGGTCCCCGAGCGTGGTCGAACCTGACGATCTCGGCTTGAATGCCGACGGCACCGTGACGGCCCGAGTGGCTGCCCAGCTTTCCCAGCCCGGCCGATTCTTCCGCCTAAAAATCACGCGCAGAGCGCAATGAGGGGATCGAGCGCCAGGTCATCCGTCCTCACCCCGTTCCCCGCCGTTCGTCCACAAGCGCAGCGGATTTGAAGTGGGTCGCGGATGGAACGCGACCCTACCGATCCTTGATAGGGACCGGCTTCTGCACGTCCGTAACTTCCCCCGCAGCGCCCGTGGAGTCGCTGCGGAGAACGGAGGAAGCTTCTGGCGCGTGGGGGCTTCCCACGTTCCCTGCCGTTCATCCACGAGCGCAGCGGATTTGAAGGGGGTCGCGGGTGGAACGCGACCACCGGCACCGGTTCCCAACTGCCTAATGGACAGTGGGTTCTGGAACGGTTTGGTCCTTAACGGACACCAGGACGGATACCAGAAACATCGCTCTGCCCCTACTCCCAACGGGCAGAGGCGGGCTCTCACAAAGCCCGCTCAGGGTTCGAGTTTCCCTCCCTCTACGCTGCGTTCTCAGGAAAGCAGACGTATGCAGACTCGATTCCGCCTCATTCGCCGTGGATCTCGCGGCGGGACCTTCTACTGCGTGGATTCGGCCACGGGCAAACGAACCAGCCTGGGCAAAGTCAGCCGGGAGGAGGCCGAAGAAATTCTCTTGGCCAAGAACCGGGCTCTTCGCCAGCCGGCCCTGAACGTGAGCATCGCCAGGGCCTACCTTGCTGCCAGCGACACAGGCATTGGCACGCGGACTTGGCAGACGGCCTTCGAACAGGTCATGAGCACCAAGGCTGGTCCCACCCTGGACCGCTGGAAGCGTGTGGCGGCAGACCGCGCCTTAGCACCGCTGTGGAAGATGGTCATCGTTGAAACCCGTCCCGAACACTTCCTCTCGATTGTGAGCAAGGGCACGGTGAGCACAAACGTTTACCTCAGAAGGCTCCACAGCTTCGCCCTCGACATGGGCTTTCTCCCCTGGCCGCTTCTCCACAAACGCCAGTGGCCAAGAATCAAGTACGGAGAAAGGCGCGCCATCACGCCCGAGGAACACCGCATCATCGTCGCCGGAGAGCCGAATTCCGAGACGCGCAGTTACTATGAGCTTCTATGGCATCTGGGCGGTTCCCAAACGGACGTCGCCATGCTGAGCGCCGAAGCGACTGATTGGACCGACCGGATCCTTACCTACCGGCGCGGCAAGACGGGAACAACCGCGCAGGTTCACCTTGGCGAACAAACGGCGGCCCTCCTGGCCAAACTCCCCCGGACGGGCCCGCTCTTCCCACGACTGGCTCAGGTGGACGAAAAGCACCGCGCCAAGCAGTTCAAGCGCCGGTGTATCCGTCTGGGCATCCATGGAATTTCCCTCCACTCGTACCGCTACGCGTGGGCGGAACGTGCCAAGGAGGCGGGATACCCGGAACGCTTCGCTCAACAGGCCCTCGGCCACGCTTCCAAAGCGGTTCACCGGGCCTACGCCAAGAAAGCACCCGTGCGCGTGCCTTCCTTGGAGGAGTACGAAACCAAGGGAAGAGGCCTCCATCATTCCATTCAATCCTGAATCCGACTCGGTATCCACGCCGAATTCACCCCCCACACACGATAGGCGATGAAAGCCAGATACTCGTCCGCAGAATCCCGGTGGCGTAATCCAGGAGATAGTTTCTACACCACAACACAAGATAGCGACAGGCTCCAGATGTGAAGGGGGGTCTGAAAGTGCGGCGGGTGGCGGTCCAAAAGTGCGGCACCCTTGGGGGATGAGTGCTTGAAGGGGTGAGCGTGGTCAAGGGCGGGCGGAGGGGAGGACGGGAGCCGGGAAGGAG
>Ga0268299_1000614_pt1 | contig 99527 bp, 71 predicted proteins | sample NOBtaG_FD_193484 | JGI IMG/M metagenome (GOLD analysis project Ga0268299, IMG submission 193484) | Activated sludge microbial communities from bioreactor in Nijmegen, Gelderland, Netherland - NOB reactor | ecosystem: Engineered > Bioreactor > Aerobic > Activated sludge | place: Netherlands...
GGCGCCGCGAGAACATCCCGAACATCATGGCACTGCGGCTATGCCGCGCAAACCGCGAATGGGACGCGGACTTCGCGCAGAATGCAAAATCCACGTAACCGTCTCACGAATCCGGGAGACGCACCCATTTTCGTACAAACGAGTTCTTTTCGGTTGCCCCACCCAATCGGTTGGACGCCAAGTCGCCAATCGATGGACGTCGTCCATCTCTATACATTGGGTGAAGGATCATGTTCACTGATAAGCTCATCCCCCGTATACTCACGGGAAATCGCGGTGTAATCGCAGCCGCGTGTATCGCATTTATTCTTCAAGCCGGGCTCGCGCCAGCGCCGCCCCCGATCTACGGATGTCCGAATGAGCGTGTCTTCAAAGATAACGGAGGGTGCGAACCCGGGACCGCTTTGGGATGCTATCCGATCAATCCACCTACCGCGACAATTGGCCCAGGGGGATCAAGCATCGCTGTTCGATCATACAAGATACAAGGTCGGAAATCAAACACGCGCGGGGAAATCGTTGACGGGAAGGTTGGGCCTGGCTACCGAAACGAAACAAGGAGCGACTGCTTCGACTACACCTACTACTTCGGCACCAATTGCAACCGGCACACCGAAATTGTCTGGATTGTCGGGCAACTCTTGGATCGAGGGGTTCGTGATTACGCCAAGCCATGCGATACTGCGAGCACACCGGTGATCACTCCGTCTGTGGAGGTTGTTGAACAAAAATGAGCTCTTTCGAACCCCGTCGCCGAGGCAACCATCCTATGAGCACATGCAGACAAATTCTTTCGACCTTGATCATCGTAGCCGCCGGAACGGTTGCGATCGCCGATACTCCCCTGACAGGTCCCGTACTACCGTACATGATGCCTGATTTCAGTCAGGCATCCTTCGGCGTGAGATACAGCTTGTCCACCAGCATCCTTCAAAAAATCGAAGGAGACGGGACTGAAGAATCAAAACTCGCCATCGTCCCTGCAGGCGAGTGGGTCTTTGTCCTGGGCGAAGGTGGGGACTTGAGATACGACTACACACTAAAGACGACGGATGCGGATGGGGTTCCCTGTGATCCCGACCTCGCAGAGCCGTTTCGGCGCAGATCCCTGTCCCGGATAGGCAGTACAGTAGTGGCTCGTGATCTCCAGTTTGTCGGTGAGCAATGGGCTCCGGTTCCGGTTGTCGAGGTGGGACTCGACCCCAGTGACCTTCTGGATGAAGGCAAGTTTCTTTCGTCGTATCCGATGCTTACGTATGCTGACAATGCCTCGCCGGAAGGTGTTTCAGGTCTGCGCTGGCTAAGCGATCTCAAAACCCTTCCCGTCCACAGCGTGACGTCATCACGGACTGCAAACACCGTGATCTGGAAGACGAGTCACGAAGGAGTCGCTCTAACCTATTCGCTGGTTGTCGATGAATCTGGCGTCATTCGAAAGTTCTCGAAACTAGCCGAGTTTGATGGCGTTTCATCTGAGCGCATCAACGAGATCAAAGAAGTCAGGATCATCGATGGATATCAGGTTCCTTGGCGCATCCAGCAGACATTTCGGATGATGGGAGTACCTTCGCACACCGTAACCGCTACCGTCGAAGAATTCCACTTCGGTGAGGCTGCGCAGGAGGAGTCGCTAGCCCTGACATTGCCAGAGCCCGAAGAAGTTCAAGAGGTTAATCGGACGACAGGGGAGTCAATCCAGCGGTCAGGGAAGAGCACCGAACAGTACCTCATGGCCGAGAACCAATAATCATCGGAAAGCCCTCCCGCCTCCGCGCTACACCTCAGCTGGCCCTCACCGATATTCTCGGGGAGGGCCATTTGCGTTTTGCCCCCTCCGTCCGGCGACCCCAGATTCACCCCATGTCAAACAAAGCTCTCCCTGCATGGCTCGAAGCCGCCGCGCCTCTCTTTGAGAACGCCCCCCAAGGCGACCTCCCTGTGGAGCCGCGAGGGAACTACGCCAAGATCTCCGACCCAGGAATTCGCGGGGTTGTCCAGCGCAAGTGGCGCGCCCGGATCGGAAGCGTCGGGAAACTCCTCAACTCGATCGAACGCAACCCGGGAGAGGTCCTTCGTGGCGGGGGAGGCCAAGGGGTCATGTGCCGACGCGACGTGGGGGGGATTCAGGCTTTCTGCAAGGTGTACCGCGCGCAGGAACTCCGGCGAAAGATTCGCGACGCGCTCGGGATTTCGCGCACCCGCCGCGAGTGGGAGTCATGCATGCGTGCCCAAGAGGCAGGAATCCATGTCGCGCGGATTCTGCTCGCGGGGACGCGCCGCGAAGGTCTCGCAGCGACTCACCTGATCGTGACGGAACCGCTCCCGGGTGTTTCGGCCACGCACATCCTACGGCGGTTGAACCACGAGCCGGAGCTGCGCGACGAATTCCTCCGCGTGCTGGGGGCCTATGTCGCTTCTCTGCATGCAAAGGGGTTCTGGCATGCGGACCTGCACTGCAAACACATCTTCTTCACCCGCAGGGCCGAGCCCATGCTCATCGACCTCGATAAGTCGCGCATCTCCTCCTTCCTGTCGCAAACCGCACGCGACCGAAACCTGATGCAGATGGAAAAAAGTTTCGCCCGCGAGTTGGACGCCCCCGATCCCGCGCCGTTTCGGGAGGGGTACAAGGCGCACTCCGCCTAAGAGACGTCACTGTGGCAGGTCACGACGAGCCGAACACTCATCGCTCACCGCGAAGCCACGCTTGCCTTTGCTCCCTCAAGTGCGTCTTCTATCGAGGTCAATCCATGCTCAGATAGGTCCGCCCCCCGCAAAGAATTGAAGCGGGCGGAAACCTTGAGACCATGCTGAATTGCGACAACCCGAACCCACCATGGATTCGATCCTCCTGAACTTCTCCCCGTCCGGAGCGCGCAACTCACCCCGATGAGTCACCTCGGCGAATTCATGTCCAACGGCGGGTGGAGAGCACTCGTGTGGGCGCTCGCGTGCCTGACTCTCGGTCTCGCGGCGACGCCTTTTTGCCTCCGCGTGTTTCGCGGACTCGCCGATCGCGGCGCGGGGCTTGTCGTTGCCGTCGGCGTTGCAATCACGAGCTTCATCGCCTGGCTGCTCGCGTATCCTTACGTCGGCGATGGGCGGCTTGGTCTCTCCGTGCGCGCGACGGTTTTTTCCGTCGCTGCATTTATTGCGACAGTCATCCCGTTCCTGAACAAGCGACGCGAGTTGTCACGATTCCTTCCGGCGGCGCTCTTCGCGTTCGTTGCGTTCGTGCATCTGCCGCACACAAGTTGGAGCGCTGTCGTCGCGGCCGCGTGGCTCGCGCTCTTCTCGCATGCGTGCTGGCTGGGTAACGAAGAGGGCCTGCGTCGTGCGTTTCGTCGCGCGGCTCCGGACCTGATCCTCGCCGCGGTACTTTTCCTGATCGGGTTCCTTGGCTTTGCGTGGGTGCGCAGTTTCCTCCCCTGGGCCACCTTTGACATCAGCCTCTACGGTGCAGAGAAGACCGGAAACTTCATGCACCTCAACAGCATGATGAATTCACGCACGATGCCACCGCAGGATGCGTGGTTCCTCGGCGAGCCCACGAACTACTACTATGGCGGGCATTTGCTCGTCGCGACGCTGGCCAAGCTAACCGGCACTCCCGCGCGCATCGCGTTCAATCTCGGCATCGCGACGATCGTGGGCCTGACGTTCTCCGCGGGCGCGAGCTTCGTCTTCAATGTCGTGCGTCGTGTGCGCGTGCGCGGCACCATGACTTGGCCGTTCCGATGCTCGTGGAATTGCGGACGCGCGTGGGCGCTCGTTGGCGCGCTCGCAATCACCTGTTTCGGCAATCTGGATGCATGGCAGCAACTCTTCGCACGCGATCCCGAAATCGTTCGCTCTGATGTCGAGATCCGTCTCTCGAAGGGTGACCAACCCGTGCGCGAGATTTCGACGAGCGAACTCCGCTGGATGCCCGAGAATCTCCGCAGCATCGACTTCTGGCGATCCAGTCGCGCGATCAAGGGCGCACCACCCGAAATCACCGAAGCCGGCACCATCACCGAGTTCCCGTACTTCTCGGCGATCCTCGGTGACATGCATCCGCACCACATGGCGCTGCCGTTCACGCTGCTCGCGCTCTCGGCGTGCCTATGCCTCCTTCGCCGCGTTCAGGCGCTCCGTCCCACGCGCGATGTCGAGTGGTGGCGCATATCAGCGATGCCGCTCCTCGCGATGGGGTTCTTCATCGGAGCTGTCTTTCCGGTGAACATTTGGGACACCGTTGTCCTTGTCGGCGTCTATCTGCTGGTCGTGCTGCATGCCAGGCGCGGCGTGACGCCAGAGGACGCATGGCGATGGGTTGCCTTTGGTGCGATGACGCTGATTCTCGCTTGGGTCGGCGCGTTGATTACCAACGCACACGTCGGCGCGGTGGTGGCATTCCCGAGCCTCCCGCACTTTGGTCTCGCATTGTTGCTGGGGACCTTCGCGCCACTTCTCCTCGCGGGTTATCTGCCCGGTGCGTCCGAGGCGGTTCGCTTTCTTGGTCCCGCGATCGTCGCTGCCTTCGTCCTGTGGTTTCCCGGTCGCGCCTCGGCGATCATGGGAGAAAAAATCACCGGCGATCCGCACTCGAGTTTCCGCGACCCGTTGCTATTTCTCGGCGCGCTTGCACTGGCGTGGATGTGGACGATGCGCGGCGAAGCCACCCGGATGCGCTGGGTGGCCGCCGCGGGCTCTGCGTACGGCGTCACCGGAGTCCTCGCGTTGCTCGTCGCGATGCCATTTCGCCGCGCGTTCCGCTCGCCGCTCGAGGTCGGGCCGCCTCCCCTCGAGAACTTCTTTCCGCCGATGGTTTCCGGCGATGTCATGGCCAATGCCGAGGGCAGTTTCGTCGCGCTCTGGAATGGCCTTCCCATCAAACCGCTTGATGCCGCGATACGCACCGACCTGACAGACTATCTTGTCCACTGGGGCATTTTTCTCCTCCCGATACTGCTGCTGATCGGCCTACGCCTGAGCCGGTGGAAACAGACCCTCGATCGCGGTCGCTGGTTCGCATTCGCCATGACTTGCGCCACGGTGTGGTTCACCTCGTTCAACATGATGGACAGTTGGACAGGGCCGTTCACTGCGCTGGTGGCTCTCGCGCTCGGAGTACTCGTCGTCAGCAACCCTCGAGGCGCATCGACGCCAGGGCTGCTCTTTGCCTGCGCCGCGATGTTGTGGTGTCTCTTCTGCGAGGCGCTCTACTTCGACGACAACATGGTCGGGTTCCACGAACGCTACAATACGGTGTTCAAGATTTACTATCCCCTGTGGCCGATCTTCGCAGCGGCGTCGGTGCTCGCGATACGCGAGATCACGGGCGCATGCTTCTCCGCGCCGCGTCGCATCATCGCGCAGGGATTGATCGTCGCGAGCTTCCTCGTGGCGGGGATGTTCTACACATATGCAGCGACGATGCGCCGCACGCATTCATTCTTTGCGGCTTCGCGCGCGATGTTGGCGCTCGACCGCGAGTCCTTCGACATCCGATATGCGCCGGGACGCGATCCGGAATTCGCGACAGTGCAAACTCTCGATGCAATCGCGTGGCTGGAGCAAACGTCCGACTACAAGGGCGACCTCGCCGCGATCGAGTGGCTCATGGCGAACACGCCGCGCGACGCCGTCATCTTGGAGGCGCCCAGCTCTGGCGCATACACTCCGGCGGGGCGCGTCTCGGCGATGTCTGGTCGACGCACGATGGTCGGCTGGCCCTCACACGAAAATCAGTGGCGCGGCTGGGGAGTCTCCATTCCGCACGATCTGTCGATTCGATACTTCGACCTGATCGCGCCGATGCTTCCACCTCTTGCGGAAGTCTTCGGCGAGTTCCCATCGGCACGCCCGATCGATCGGGAAGTGGAGCTCGATCTGTATCGCAAATCCATCTCGATGGATCGCGACGAGTTCTCCGCTGAACTCGCGAAGCTCTTCCCCGAAATCGACTCGGTCGTGTTCTTTGACTTCCGCAACCAGATCATCGAGCGTCGCTCGCGCATGATGACGAATGTCAACTTCACTTCGGAACTCGCTGCGCGCATGGGGATGATCTACCGCGCGCCCCGTTTCACCCAGGACATCGTCGACTCGCTCAAGCTGTTCGGAGTGCGCTATGTGTTTGTCGGAACAGTCGAGCAGATGGAGTTTTCTCCCACGGGGATCGCGAAGTTCTCGGCGCTGAAACTCGTCTATGAAGAAGGCAAGAATCGCATCTACGAGATCGACCATGCCGCGCTCGACAACCTCCTCACTGTTCGGGAGGAGGCGCCATGACTGAGCGTCGCGACGGGTTGCTCGCGTGGATACGCGAGCGCCCGATCTTGTTCGTCGTGTTGTTCGTCGCTGTTTGCGCGACGCGCCTGATTGCGCTCGGCGAGCGCCCGATCATGCATGATGAGGCGCTGTTCACCTACTACACCTACGAACAACTCTACCGAAGCTTGACGTATGACTACATGCCGATCCTGCACGGACCGGCCCACATGATGTTGCAGTCGTTCATCTGGCACATCTTCGGTGTGACCGATTTCACGATGCGCTTGCAGGTCGCGCTACTCGGCATTGCGGGCATCTTCTGGGTGATTTCATTCCGCCCGTGGTTGGGCAGGAACGGCACCTGGTTCGCCGCGGCGTTCTATGTGCTCTCGCCGGGGATCACGTTCTTTCAGCGCTTCTTCCGCGAGGACGGCCTGTTTCTCTTCACGACACTCTGGATCGTCGCGAGTGGCGCGCACTGGTGGCGCACGCGGGAGCCGCGATGGATCGCGAGCTTCATCTTCGCGGTCACTGTCCTCTTCTGTAACAAGGAAAGCAGCCTGTTCGTTTTCTTCAGCGTCGCGACGTTCCTGCTGCTCTTCCTGATCGTCGATGCCGTGCGGTGGTTATTCGCTGGGAAGAGCCAGCACATCCCCACGACGACGTTCATGCGTCCCGTCGCCAGGTTCCCGAGTCCCCTGCTCTGCGCGATCCTGGCGTGGTCGTTCGTGACGCTCTGCCTCACTCGCATCTTTGAGGGAATCCACTACGACGCGGATGTTGTTCAGGCGCTCCAACACGACTTCGCGCTGTCGGAGATTCGCTCGATTCCACTCGCTCTGGGTTGGGCCGATCCCGTCGTCGAATCGGGCATGATCGGCAGCCCGACCTTCTGGAGGTTCTTCTACGTCGCACTCTTCGCCGTCGCATACCTTGTCTTCGCGAAACTGAAGTTCATCACGGATCGTCGCGTCGGGCACGAGGAAGCGATGACGCAACTTTGGCAGCGCGTCCATGCGGCGCGATGGCACGTGCTCGGTGCGCTCGCGGGATCACTGACACTCTACCTTGCGATCTTCTCGACCTTCTTCATCCACCCGATGGGACCATTCGAGATCTATCGCGAGACGTGGACGTACTGGGGCGGCCAGCACGAGTGGGGGCGCATCGCCGGCCCCTTTCACATGCATTCGGTCAACCTGCTCGTCTATGAATTGCCCGCCGCCTTGATCGTCGCGATCGCGTGGATCTTCGCGCTCATGCGCGTGAAATGGGAACGCTCGACAGTCATCTCGATCTTCCTGATCGCCGTGCCTGCCGCAGCGTTCCACGTGGTTCTCTTTCGCGGGATTCAGTGGCTGCCGGAGGGCGCCAGCGCACCGGAACTGCTCAACATCACCTACTTCAAGTGGATCATCCGCGGCGCGTTCGTGCTCGGCGCGGTGCTGCTCGCGTGGCCACGCTCCGCCAAGGTCTTGGTGCCGCTCGCGCTCGTCGCCATGACTCTGTTCTCGATCAGCTACTTCGACAGTGCCGCGTGGGGGAGTTATCTGGAATTCGGACTCATGCGCAAGGGTGAGCCGGTCGAGATGATGGGACGCCAGATGATCGGCAGCGACTTGATGGAGATTCTCCTCAACATGGACCGCGGGTGGAATCTGTGGTACGTGATGATCCTCGTCGTGTTCGCAACCGTGCTGACCTGGCGCGCGATCGAGGAAGGACGCCGCTTTCACGCATTCCTGATTTGGTGGTTTGTGACATCACTCGGCGCCGCGAGTTACGCACGCGAGGCCGTGCCGCAGGTCGGCATCCACGCCGCTCTTCCGTTGATCCTGCTCGCAGGGAGCTACGTTGACCGCCTCATCGAGAAGCCCTTCATGCGGCGGTGGGGGAACTGGTGGATGGCCGCGCTCGTGGTCGGGCTGCTCTGGAATGCCAAGGCGAACTTCATCCTCAATTTCGTGAACGGTGCCGACGCGCGAGAGAAAATGGCGTACTGCCCGACAGGCACCGAACTGCGCGATCATGCGCGCCATGTGGTCGATTACGTCAGTCGAGCCTCAGTCAGTGCCAACATGGTCCCTCGTCGTTCGAATGAAGCCGACTTCGAGGAGTGGATGGAGTACTACAACGACGATGCGCTGCGGCGGGACGTGAAAATCCTCGTTCAGGGAGACGCCGTGTGGGCGTTGCGTTGGTATCTGCGCGACGTGCCTTGGACGGAGTTTGGCGACACCTCCAGCGCGATTCGCGACAAGTGGGAATTCCTCTTCCTCCCTCCCGAGGAATTAGAGCGCCAACCCGTGCTCGCCGAGACATATCACATCCATCGCGGCCGCGTGCGCACATTCTGGACACCTGACCCCCTCAGCATCCATGCGCTCGCGGATGCGTGGTTGCTCGCCGTGCCGGGGATGTACCGAAATCCTGAAACGCCGGAAGCGATTCGCGTCGAAGCATCCCGCGCCGAGTGGCGTCGCCTTTGGCGCTATCTCTGGTTCCGCGAGGTCTTCGACGGCGCGGGCCGCGAGTATCCTTCCCTCTCGACGAGTTACTATCTATTCTGCGTTCGCAAAGATCTCGCACCTTGAAGATCGGCATCGACGCCTCGACGACCCTCGCCCCGCGCACCGGCATCGGGCGCTTCACCCTTGAGTTGCTGCGCGCACTCATTGCCGCGTCGCGCAACGATGTCGAGTTCGTTCTCCTCGTCAATTCGCGACGACGCGAGATGGACGCGGATCACGACTTCCTTCGCAGGTCCCCACGCGTTCGCATCGCGGAACGTCGCCTCCCCGGTCCGATGTTGGTGCAGTCCTGGGCGCGCTTGCGCATGCCGACGCTGGAGTCCTTGCTCGGCGAATCGATCGATGTCGCGTTTGCGTCCGCGGGCTATCTCCCTCCGACACGAGCGCCTCTCGTCGCTACGGTGCACGACGTATCTTTCCTGCGTGACGCGCCAGAGGATCTCGCGCCCCTCGGCGGTCGCCTCTTCAAGGAATCGTGGCCGCGCCTTCTCCCTCAGGCCGCAGCCATCGTGACCGTCAGCGAATTCGTGCGTCGTGACTTGCTTGCGTGTTACGAACAAATCGATCCCGCGCGTGTTTCGTCCGCCCACTTGGGCGTGGATCACACGCGCGAATCGCCCGTGCACACGAGGCCGCGACGTTGGTTCTTCGCCGTCGCCGCAGAGGAACCGCGCAAACGGCTCGACCTGCTGCTTGAATCGTACACGCGACTTCGCTCAACCCTCGGCGCGCAGGCACCACCCCTCAAGCTCGTCGGCGCATCGCGCAAGCGTTCGCTCCCCGCAGGCGTCGAACGACTCGGGTGGCTCGCGGACGAGGAGATGCGCATCTGTTACGAAGGAGCGATCGCGACCGTGATCACGTCGCGCGAAGAAGGCTTCGGCCTTCCCATGCTCGAGGCGATGCGCGCCGGCTCTCCTGTCGTGTGTGGCCGTAACAGTTCCTTGGCGGAGATTGGCGCCGGGGTGGCCAACTTCGTGCGCGAGGAAAGCGCGGCGGGCTTCGCCGACGCGATGCGCGCGCTCTGCGAAGAGCCCGTGACCGACGCCGAGAGCCTCCGCCTGCAGGCACACGCCGCGCGGTTTACCTGGGCGCGTACTGCGAATCACTACTTCGATGTCTTCGATCGAATTGCCGGATCAGGCGTCCGGCGCTGAACCGTGGCGCGACCGCAACTCGCGCAGCCTGCCAACAAGATCAACGATGCGATAGGGCTTCGGCAGGATCAGGGCGGAGACGCTCTGCGCCCATGCCTTTGCCGGCGGGGGCGTGTCCGTGCTGAGCAGGATCAGAATTCCGCACCCCGGATGTTCGCGCGCGAAGACGGTCACGAACTGCTCCGCCGAATCGCCAAGGCTGCGCCAATCGGCAACCAAGAAGTGCGCGCCGACGCCTACCGCGCGTGACGCTTCATCCGCGCTCGCGACGGCCTCGACGAAGAAGCCGATCGAACTCATCAGGCGCGTTGTAGCGTTCCTCGAATTCTCGTCTCCCTCGACCAGAAGCACGGGTTCGCCGCGTTTGATCGCCGTGGAAGAAGTCAGCACTGGATCTTCGGCATCCCCCTTCGGCTTGGCCTCAACGATGGGAAACGAGATTCGAATTCGCGTCCCGTTGCCGGGCGTGCTCTCGGCGCGCGCGGCGCCCCCCGCGTCGAGCACCATGCGGCGAACCTCGGCCAAGCCGAGCCCCGCGCCAACTTTCGTTTCCGTCACCCGATAGAACGGCACGAAGAGGTTCGAGGCCAACTCCGGCGGCATGCCGTGGCCGGTATCGGAAACTTCGATGATCGCGAGATCGTCGCTCGAGACGGTTGACTCGCGATATGCGCCATCATTGGGCTCGATGAACGTGCGGATCTCCACCTGTCCGCCGTGAGCCATGGCGTTTCCAGCATTGTCGATCAGGTTGCAAATCGCGTCCTCGAGCTGCTTCGGATCGAGATGGACGGGAATGGGGCCCTTTGCTGGATGAACCTTGAGCGCGATGTTCTCAGAAAGTCGGCTGCGAAGACGCGGCGTCGCGTCGAATGTCAAACACCCGAGGTCACAATCGACCGGGTTCCCATCGTTGTGGTGCGCGAATCCGTGCAGTCGCCGGCTCAGACGAACGCCACGCGCTGCCGCCTTCGAGATTTCATCGACATCCAGGATACGATCATCCCCGGGCTCGAACGTGCCGCGCAACAACTCCGCATAGGACATGACCGGCGTCAGGATGTTTCCCAACTGATGCCCCACGCTGCGCGCCAGGCGACCAAGCGCATCGAGCCGCTCTTCGTCAGCACGTTCAGCCTGCGTGCGCATTGCCTCCGCACGGGATTGGCGCTGCGATGTCACATCGACCTGCATGCCGACGTGCCCCGTGATGCGTCCCAACTCATCGCGCAAGACAAAATAATGCCCTTCCATGATCGCAGAGGTCTTGTCGCTCCGAGTGTCGATGGTCTCCAGGTGCATGTGCCCCTGATCGAAGAGTCGGCGGTAATTGTCGATCCGCTTGGAGACATCTCCCGTATAGCCGTCGGCAGGATTCGTCCCGATGATCGTTTCCCGACCAGTGCGGTACTGCTGCGCGAACGCATCGTTGACGAGCGTGAACCTCTGGTTCGCGAGCACGAACTTGAGCGTTCCCTCGCGATCCGAGCAGTTCTTCCAATCGATCGGCCTGTCGATCATCAGGAAGTATATCCCGACCAGCGTCTGGGAGAAGAACATCGAGAGGAGCGCTTCGCGTTCGCGCTCTCGTTCTTCGGCGCGCGCGCGCTCGGTGACGTCCTCGACCAACGAGGCGATGCCGACGACCAACCCATCTGCGTTGCGCAGGGTGACGTTGTGCCAGTCGCAGAGTATCTGCCGTCCATCTCGCGTCAGGTTCCAGTTTCGGCTGCGTCGCCCGGCGTCTCCGGACTCGGAGTACAACCCGCGCACGACACCCTCGACCTGCATGCGGGCGTTTTCGGGAACGTTAAAGCTGAACGGGGCGCCGATGGCCTCTTCGCGAGTGAATCCAAAGATTCGCTCCGCCGCCGGAGACCATTCCGAAACCCGCATGCGTGAATCGAAGACCACCAAGGCAAAAGGTGATTCCTCGACGACAAGCCGAAGATAATCCGGCCTGCCCTCCATGGGGTTATTCAGAGGCGGTCCATGGGATTTGGAACCTGCCAAGTGGGAACCCTCTTTCGGCGTGGCGAACTGAATGGCTTAATATCCCAGAGTGCGCGACCCCGGTCAAAAGCAATCTCGCCTGCAGAAAAAGCAGCAGCTCGTATCGCTGGTGGGATCAACCGATCGAGATCGATTCGTTCGGCAGCTTATAATCCACCCGCTCGGGGTTTCCGATGACGGACGCCCCCACAACCAGCGGCCCAACGCGGCCAAGGAACATGCAGCCAATGAGAACCAGTTTGCCTGATTCCGTAAAGCTGGCCGTGCCACCCGTCGAGAGACCCACGGTGCAGAGGGCGGAGACGACTTCGAACAGGTGATCCAGAAAATGCGCACGCCCGGCGACGAATCGCGAGCCGTCGATCTCGGTGATCTCCAGCAGAATCATCGCCACCACCACGGAGATGAAGAATCCCGCGACCGTCGCCAGGGCACGCGCGACAACCTCGTCGGGAATGCTGCGGTCTAGGATTTCCACGCGTTCACGATTCCTCATGCGCGATCGGATCAGCGCGATGATGGTCGCCAGCGTGGTTGTCTTCACGCCACCACCTGTCGAACCGGGAGAGGCACCGACGGCCATCAGGAGGATCACGATCAGGAGTGTTGCGCTCGTCAGCCCACCCGTATCCACCGTGTTGAATCCCGCCGTGCGCGAGGTGACGGAAAGAAAGAGCATGTCATAGAGTCGCGCATACCAAGTTCCCGCCATCGTCGGGTTGCCGATCTCCGTGATGACGAAGACGAACATCCCCATCACCACCAGACCAAGCGACCATCGCGTTACGACGCGGGTCTGAAGGGAAAGTCGCGGGCGCGGTCGGTGAAAGATGCGCCGCACCATGTGTGTCAGGTCCCCATACACAAGGAACCCCAACCCGCCCAGGAAGATCAGGCACATCACCGTCGGAGTGACGATCAGGTCTCCGCGAAATCGCATCAACCCATCCGGATACAGGCTGAAGCCCGCGTTGCAGAATGCGCTGACCGAATGAAAGACGCTCATGTACAACGCCTCGTCCGGGGGATGGTGCGCGGCGAATCCGGGAAACATCAACGCGACACCGATCCCCTCGATCATCATCGTGTAGATGAAAATCTCTCTCAGGAGGGCGAATGGCGAGACATGGGGAAGGCTGCCGTACGTTTCGCTGAGGATCATCCGATTCCCCAGCCCGAACTTGCGCGCTCCCATTGTCATGATGAGCGTCGAAATGGTCAGCACGCCCAAGCCGCCGACTTGAATCAGGAACAGAAGGACCCCCTCGCCAATGGAAGAGAGACGCGTGCCGGGATCGAACGTGGCCAACCCCGTGACGCACACCGCCGAAGTCGAGGCGAAGAGCGCATCGACGAATTCGATCTCCGCCGTGTTCGGCTCCTGACAAATCGGGAGCCAAAGAACAAGGGCGCCGATGAGGATCGTCGCAGCAAAGGAGATCACGAGCATCCGGGCGGGGGTGAATGCCCCGCGGAGGAGCTTGCGAAAGTCTTGGAGAGAACTGGTGTCGAGTGACAGGTTCGATTCCGCTCAGCGTGGACGCTTGGTGCGATTCACTCAGCCAGAGCAACCTCGGTGGGTCGAATGGATTTCCATGTGGTTGCCTGCGCCGTGCTGGGTTCGAAGTGCGAAAAACCCGGCGGAAACGGGGGCTTCTTGTCCGAGTGTTCCGAATGGCAGGAGATGCACGACCCCATTGATTGCGCGGCCTTGTGCAGCTCGTAGTGATGGCGCGCTGATTCGGCCGTCCACGCCGGGGTGTACTCGAGCGTGAGCATTTTCTGCACGGCCTCCTCGGTGCTGGTCGCATAGACGCCACCGATGTTGTCGAGTTCCTGATGGCAGTCCATCGAGCTGCACGTCATCCCCGTGCCATACTTCTTGGGCTGGGGGTTGTGGCACCACATGCACTCGAATGCGCCATAGCTCGCGTGATGTGAGACGGCCATCTGGCTCGTCCATACTTCCGGATCCTTGAGGCCCGCCCAGAAGATCAGACCTCCGATGATGACGCCAACGACGCTCGCGCCAATGCTCAACTGGGTGGGTGGGATTTTTTCCTTCACGGGGGCCATGTTGGTCTCCTCAACCCGGTGTCATGCGGAACGCCGCAAGGATGTGAAGCAGGGCAAGCACCACAAAGAAAACTGCGATCGGATAATGCACCAGTCGCCAGCCCGAGAGCGCCTGTGCGCCGAGCGCGACCACCATCTTTTCCTTCTCGCTCGCTTGCTTCCCGCGGAGTTGCAACTGCTCCATCGCGATGCGTTTTTGAAGCGCGCGAAAGAGAACCAATCCAGTCGCGCCGCTGATCGCGGTCACGAGAAGCGCCAATGCCGAGAGGATGCTCAGCACGGGCTTGGGGCCGGACCCCCCTGGGAGGAGGCCCTTCAAGAAATGCCCCGAGTGAATCAGCAGCATCATGATCGAGATGACCGCCGTCACGATGTGCGTGTAGAGCCACGCGCGAAAGTCGCCGACCATCGGCACCTTTCCGCGCCGCGCGGCCGCGACGTACGCGATGCATAGGAGCGAAAAACCGAGCACGTACGTTCCCCAGTCGCCGCAGAACTCGAGCACGGATTCCATTCCGTTCGCGCGCAGGAATCCCTCGCCGAAGACAGCAGCGGCAAAGAACGCGACCCACACCACGCCCAGCGAGATCGCGTTGCGCGCGATCGTCTTTCCCTCCGCGCGCGAAATGCGCAGCAGGTTCTCCCCGAGCAATTGCGATGCGCCCGCCAACTTGCCCTGCGCCGAGTTCAGCAGGATGTCCTGCCAAGCCGAGTAGCACTCGTCGAAGCTCGCGTAACGCTTCTCCGGGTCCTTCTCCAACATCCTCATGACGACGCGATCCACTGCCTTCGGCACGTTGTTGTTCAACTGCGATGGCGGCGGGGGAGTTTCGTTCATCTGCTTGAAGAGCACTTCAGTCAGAGACTTCCCGCCGACCGGGGATTGGCCCGTCAGCGCGTAGTACAACGTCAGGCCAAGCGAGTACTGGTCGCTCAATGGGGTCAGAGGCTTCTTCGCGGCCTGTTCCGGCGACGCATAGTGCGGCGTGCCGGCGAAGAAATCCCCACCCTTGCCGAATGCCTCGATGGTGCCTGCGAGACCGAAGTCGACGATCTTGAGATCCCCGTTCTCATCCAGCAGCATGTTCGCGGGTTTGATGTCGCGATGGACGAGGCCGTCTTCACTCGTGCGTTGGAACGCGCTACACGCCTGACATCCCAGATTTGCGACGACCTCGAGTGGCAGACCTCCTCCTGCGTCCTGGACCAAGTCGCGAACGGTCTTGCCCGCGATGTGTTCCATCGTAAAGAACGCGCGCCCTTCGGATTCGAAAATCTCGAAGACCTTAACAATGCGCGCATGATTGATCCGGCCGAGCGTTTCCGCCTCCTGCCGGAAGAAGGCAACGAACGATTCGAGCGAAGCTCCCTTGGGTGCCTCGAGGCTCTTCATCGCGACGTACCGATTCAGCGATAGCTGCTTGGCGAGATAGACGTCACCCTGACCACCGCCGCCCAGCTTGTCGATCAGCACATGCCCTGCGATGACTTCACCGATCAGTCGACCCTTCTTGCGTGACGATTCGATTCGGCTGACTTCGTCGCGCGTCAGGCGTGTCGAGACTTCGCCGCTCGTATACGATGTTCCGAGCGCTGAAACCGAGACGGACGTGGAGGAGCGAACCGTGGGTGCGACAGACGCGACCGTCACGGCTTCCTCCATGCTCTTCGCCGCCTGTGCCTGGAACGTTCGAACGGTCGCCTGCAGGTCCATGCGGATGGTTTCCACCGCTGGCAGGTTCGCCGGGAGCAGGCCTCGCAGCTTCGGCTCGGAGAGGACTCCGATTAGGTCGTTGATGTCCTTCTTCTGTTTGTCCGTCAGGTTGTTCGCGTCCGCCAGTACCGCGAGCAGTGGGCGAGAAGTCTGCTCGCGCCGCTGCGCCATCACTAGGGTCAGGAAGTCCGATGGGAGGCAGAGCTTGTGCAGGACCAGCAGACCAAACAGTGTGTAGTCTTCCGTGAACAGAAAGCCCGTCGAGTCCTCCAACGGCTGCAGAGGATCATGTTCCATGATCGAAGAATCATCCAAGCGTTGTGGGGTGACGATGCCGATTCCTTCCCGCAAAAGCGCGAAACAGATGAATCACGGCAACAGGAATTTGGGGTAGGCCCCAACCATCAGGGCGGAAGTCTCAGCGCGGGAGACGGGTAGGGGCGTTCTGCTTGTCCGCAGCGCAACGAAGTATTGCGGGCAATGAGAACGCCCTTCATCCCTCGGACTTCGCCGCCTGCATTGCCGGTGTTTCGTGTTTCGTGCGGAGCAATTGGCCGAGGCGTTTGGTGCCGGCCTTGATGTAGTTCATCGTCTGGCCGGGGCCGCCGGCGCGGGCGAGCATCCTCACCACATAGCGCGGGCGCAGGTACATCTTCAGCAGGTGCTCGCGCCGCCACACTCCCAGATCGGCGCTCGTCATGCCGCCGAGCGTCTTCATCGAACCATGCGCGTAACCAACGCGTGACGGATCATAGCCGGCCTCGAACAGATTTTCGCGCACGGCGATTTCGTGCAGTTCCGTTCCGGGCAAGGGGGTTGCAATGTTGAAGTCAAAGAAATCGGGATCGAGTTCGCGCACAAAATCGTACGTGCGCTGCAAGGTCTCCGGCGTCTCCCACGGGAGGCCGATGACGAGGAACGTATGCACGCGCAGGCCTGCGCGTTTGCAGCACGCGACGGCGTCGCGCGCCTGATCGAGTGTCGCGTTCTTGCGCATCTTGACGAGCATTTCCGCATCCCCGCTCTCGACGCCGAACGCAACGACCCAGCATCCCGCGGACTTGAGCGCGGCGGCGCGTTCGTCGTCCATCGTATCCACCCGGCTGTTGCAGCCCCAGTGGATATCGAGCTTCTCGGCGATGATGGCCTCGCAAAGCGAGAGCAGCCATTTCTTGTTAATCGTGAACGTGTCGCCGTGGAAGAGGAACTCGCGGATGCCGTAGCGCGTCACGCATTCCCTTAGTTCCGCGATGACGCTTTCGACGCTGCGCTGACGCACGCTGAAATCCGTCAGCACGCCGGCCGGGCAATAGATGCACTTCGCGGGACAGCCGCGATTTCCGTGCACGACGGTCAGCGGGTTGCCGGTCTCCGGCGAACGGTAGATTTCGTTCCTGAGGAGGTGGCGGGCTGGAAACGGCAACTCGTCGAGCTTCTCCCGCAACACGCGGCGCCCGGTGAAGAACACGCGCGACGGCTCAGCGGGGGCTGAGGGCTCGGCAACGGCTGTCGCGGCGGCGCGTTCATCGCGCTTGGCAGCGATGCGAGAGACCTGCGCCTTCTTGCCCGGGGCGACACAGTTTGGTGTGACCTCCAGCCCGAATCGCGCGAGCAACTCCGGGCGGAAATGCAGCCCCGCGATTTCCGTGATCGGCTTACCGGCGGCAAGTTCATCGACCGCTTCTTCCGATTCATTCGGCAAAATCAAATCGAGTTCTGTGTGATCGACCAGCACGTCGATCGCGCTATGCACGAGCGTCTCGCCCTTCCCGGCGGTGACGACTTCGGGGAGGATTTCCTTTGCGAGGCGGCACGTCTCGAGGTCGCCGCTGAGCGTCGCGGTCGTCGAGCCGACGATCATCAGGTCGGGTGCGAATTCCTTGATGTCGGCGATGAATTCGTTCCACCCGCGTCCGGTTGCGGGATAGTCCTCGATGCGGCACAGCGCACCGGATCGCTCGGCGCACGCGGCGGCCAGGGCGAGCTCCATCGGGGGGAAGACGATCTGCACCGTCTGATCTTCGACCGTGCACTGGCAACGGTCGTCGCGACGATACAGCCCCGTGGGGGGATTGAGCAGGAGGATTTTGCGGAAGGCGGGTTGCGGCATGGCCTCAATTTCAATCCTGACGGCCCGGCAAGGAAAGGGAAAAGGACGCGCGTTTGATGTTCACCTTACAATCGGGCTCGAATCCCTGATTACGCCACCCCGGTTTGGGGTGGCGAACCGCGCGGGCACGCCAGGCCCTTAGAAGACCGAAATCACCCGATCCTTGCGGAACTCATAGGGCTGCTCCCAGACGACTTCGGCGTTCTCGGTGTCGGTGAGGCGCATGGTCATCAGGACGTAGTTCGAAGCGCGGCGCCCCTCGCTTTGGCTGAGCGCGTCGAGCGCTCCCGTGAGGAGGAAGTCGGCGCCGGTGAGTTGCTTGAGCTCCGAGGCCGAGAGCACGCCCGCGCGTTTCTTTGCGCGAATTTCGTCGATCTTGGCGAGCGCCGCTTCGTCCACGAAGCGGAACTGGCCATTGGCGGTCTGAAGCATCGTTGAGCGCACGCGGCGGAGGAAGATGTCCTCGTTCAGCGGTTGGTTCGTGTTGTTCTCGATGTCGAAGAAGGCAATCACCGGCGCCTTGCCCGTGGGATTCTGAAAGCGGCTCACGCTGCGAAGCATGTCGCGCGTCGCCAGGTCGGAGAACTCGACGACTTCCTTGCTGTCGATCCCAAGCACGCCCTGAATCGATTCGTTCTGCGGGTCGGTGCGCTTGGTCTTCGCACAGCCGATGGTCGTTGTAATCGCGGCGAGGATCAGTGCGGAAAAAAGTGTCTGGCGAATCATGGATGCTTGGCTCCTTGGGGAGCTTGGAATTGACGAGGCGACTGCGGACCGGTGCGAGCGGTCACGAATCCTGACTACCACCGGGACGGGAAGGATTGGAGCGTCCCCGTCTTTGGTGGGGCAACTTGGCGTTTTTGATGCGCTTTGCGGCGCGTTTCCGTTCCTTCCTGCGCGGTTTCAGAGTTTCATCCACGGGGGGCTTGAATGCCCGGCGAAGATCCCCCTCCTTGGTGAACGGGCTGTCCACCTTGCCCTTGTGGTAGCGACGTTCATCGAGATCCCTCGGGCGCTCGATGTCTCGCCAATGCGCCGGGTTCTCGACCTCGGCGGGCTCGGCGCCATCCTGAACCGGAGCGAAACCCTCCAGCCGAATCGTCGCGATTCGCCGCCTCAGGAAGAGTTCGATCGCCGCCGCGAGTGGGAGGTCCTTTGGCGTCACGAGCGTCAACGCCGTGCCTTCGCGTTCGAGGCGTCCCGTGCGGCCACTGCGATGCACGTAGTCCTCCGGGGTGTTCGGCACATCGAAATGGATCACGAGCGCCAACTCCGGAATGTCCAGCCCGCGCGCCGCGAGATCGGTCGCGACGAGGATCGGCGCCGCGCCCGAACGGAATGCCTCGAGTCCCGCCATGCGGTCGGCCTGGCTGATGCCTGCGTGCAGCGCGGCGACCTTGAGCTTCTTTCCCTCGAGCAGCTTGCAGAGGTGCTCGACCTTCTTGCGGGTGCGCGCAAAGATGAGCGTTTGCGCGGACGGATTTTCGTTCATGAGACGGAACAAGAGCTCCGGCTTCTTGACTTCATCGACTTCGTAGAACGACTCGGAGATGCGCTCGCGCATCGCGATCTCGCCCACGCGAATTTGCACCGGATTGCGCATCATGCTGCGCGACAATTTCGTCATTTCCTCTGGCAGCGTCGCGCTCAGGAGGATCGTCTGCCGGTTCTCCGGCAGGTTCTCGCAGAGTTCCTTCAGCTCATCGACGAAGCTCGAATCGAAGAGGCGGTCGGCCTCGTCGAAAACGACGATGCGCATTTCCTTGAGGGTCAGCGTGCCGCGCCGCAGGTGGTCGAGCAATCGCCCGGGCGTTGCGACGACGATGTCCGGACGCAGCGCAAGTTCCTTGTCCTGCTTTGCATAGTTCACCCCGCCGAACAGCACGGGTACGATGTGCGCGCCGAGATTCTGCAACACTTCGCCAATCTGAATCGCGAGTTCACGTGTTGGCGTAACGACGAGCCCGCGCGGATGTCCGGGGCGCGGCTTTCCTTCGGCCAGTCGTGTCAGGAGGGAGAGAGTGAAGAGGCCGGTTTTGCCGGTGCCGGTCGGGGCGCAGACCAACAGGTCGCGTCCCTCGATCGCAGGGCCGAGGCCTTGCGCCTGCACGGCGGTCGGCGTGGTCCACCCCAGAACCTTGAGCGCGGCGTGCGAGCGCTCTGGGAGCGGGAAGATAGTGAAGTCAGCAGGGGTCGTCATGTTGCGCAGAGTCTCTCCGCGACTGGCCTCAGAACGCGATACCAAAACGACCGTGAGACTGAAGGCAGGCTTGAGATTGAAGGCTGGGAGGCGACAAGGGTGGCAGACCGTTACACATGTCCTGAACCTGAAGTGTCACCCATGTCCTGAACCTGTACCATCATCCTGCCTCCTCCATCCTTCGGCCTCCCGGCCTTCTCCCAAAAGAATCGGGCCCCGCGGCAATGCGGGGCCCGAGTGCAAACCTTGGAGCGGAATCGCTCATTACTTGCCGAGGATGGCGTCCTTGGCCGGCTTGGCGATGCGGAACTTCAGGCGACGCTTGGCTGCAATCTTGATCGGAGCACCCGTCTGCGGATGACGACCCGTGCGTGCCTTCGACTTCGTGATCACGAGCTTGCCGACGCCCGGGAAGACAAAGCCTGCTTCCTTCTTCGCCTCGCGGTACGCGACCTTGAGGAGTTCGTCGAAGACCTGTGCGATGGTCTTCTTCGGGAGAGACGTTGCCTCGGCGAGGACCTGTGTAAGCTGTGTCTTCGTCATCGGCTTTGCGGACTTGCCCGACGCCTTCTCTGCTTTAGCCTTCTTCGCTTCGGCCATTAGAAAATTCTCCTGTGCCAGGATGAGTTGTGGTCAGAGGCTGATCTGGCATAATGCCGGGGATTTTTGCCTCTGCTTCAATGACAGCAAGCGATGAAGGGGGAATTGCTGACGGTCAAGGTCAATGGAATTCGGCCAAAAAGCCCGGAAAACGGTCAAGAATCGCACATCTCAATCCTCAGAGCCCCTCGAATGGTCTGCATTGACGGGGGGAAACCCTGAAAGCAATCATCGGCATCGCATCAGGAAACCGAAAGGAAATGACATGAAGCCAGCTCGAACACGCGGCCTAACTCTGACACTCGCGGGGCTTATCCTCGCGGGCATCGTCGGCCAGCTTCGGGCGGATTCCGTGGTCACGCTCAAGGGCAAGGCCATCGACGGGCTGATCGTCTTCGAGGACGAATCCCGCGTCACGCTGCGCACGCAGGCGTATGGTGAATTGACCTTTCGCAAAGTCGACCTGAGCTCGATCACGCGCTCGGCGGAATCGGCCCCGATCACCCAGACGAAACCGACCCCGGCTCGCCGCCCCGCAGGGGCATCACCGAGATCCACCCCCGCGCCCGTGGCCCCCGGCCCTCCCGTTTCGCAGCAGACGCCGCGTGACCCGTTCGCTGCGTCGAACCCGCCGCCGCCAGCGACCTCCAGCGGCGCAGCAGCGCGCCCCGGCGATCCATTCGCTACGAGCGGTTTGCCCCCTGCGACAGGTTCCTCCAACGCGAACGCAGGTCAGCCCGGCGTCGCCGACCCGTTTGCTTCCCCGATCTCCAACGCGGGTGCCCCGCCCACGGGCGCGCCTGTGGCAGGTGATCCCTTCGCCGCACCTCGCACTGCTCCGGGTGCATCTTCTTCCGGAGCTCCGTCGATGGCGGATCCCTTCGCCGCGTCAGGTCCTCCACCATCGCGCCCCCCGGTTTCGTCCCCTGCATCGGGAACCGATCCCTTCGCGCGAACGGGCGTCGCGCCTTCGTCATCTGAACCGGCAAGCGGTCAGGTCCCCTCGGATCCGTTCGCTGCGGGGAACAGTGCGCCCTCGGGAGGAAACAACTTTGTGTCGAGCACGTTCCCTTCAGGGGCACGGCCCGCTCCCGCACTCGGAGGCACCTCGCCCGCCACGATCGGAGGGCCGCCCCCCGGGGTCGTGCTCATCCCCGGCCAGGACCCGTTCCTGAAGCCGACTCCACCCAAGGGCTCCGGCGCGCCTTCGGGCTCGTCACCGCAACCGTCGGATCCATTCGCGAGCCCTGCGGGCAACCCACCGGCGACGCCGGCGGCCACTCCTGCTTCGACTCCGTTGCCATCCCCGACACCGGAAGCAAAATCGTCTGACTCTTCGGCGGCGGACTTGGGGCTCCCGTCGCTTGGTGATATTGCTGCCCCGCGTCCCGCGCCGACGATTCGACCCGGCTTTGATGGTGCCGTGTTCGACATCGTCCCCGCGACCAAGCCTGTCCAAATCTATGTCGCCGACGCCACCGATCCCGTCGAAGAAACCAACGAGGCGATGATCCGCGTCGGCACTCGCATCAAGACGATCGAATCGCGCGCGCAACTCGCCCTGCGCGGCAAGCAGGACACCTTGCGCATTCCCGACAAGAGCGAGATTCGTCTCGCGCAGCTCTCGACGGATTCGGAGCAGGTGCAGGTGGATGTCATCACGGGCTCGCTCTGGACCGAAGTCGCCTCGCGATCGACGCTCGGCGATTTCAAGGTCTCCACCCCCGACCTCACCGCAGGTGTGAAGGGAACCCGATTCCGCGTGGACGTGCTCCCGAATCAGGGGACGCTCGTTTCCGTGGATGAAGGCCTTGTCGAGGTGATCTCGAAGAACGCGCCGGTTTCCAAACTTGTCGGCCAATTCGAGGCCGTCATCGTCTCCGTGAACGGCCAGTTGTCGGAAACGATCAAGCTCGATCCTGCGAAGTCGCAGGAGGAGTGGGCGCGCTGGGCGGATGAATCCGCCATGCTCGTCACCGGAGGGATGATGGTTGGCGGCGATGCGATCCGTCCCCTCTTCGACCAAATCGCCGCGGACAACGCGCGCTGGACCGAGACCATGGAGGAAGCCAATCGTACCATCGCGGAGAACAAGTATCTCGCGCAGATGGACGAGATCGCGAACGCGTTCATGGCGTACGCGCGCGACACGGGCACGGTGCCCGAGGACGATCAGGCCTGGAATGTTCTCAAGGAGAACCGCCTCAATCTCGCCGGATGGAATGGGCCGTACATCGAGGGTCCGATCCCACCCGCCGACCCGTGGAACAACGTCCTTACCTATCGCAAACGCATCCCCCAAAGCGGGAACGTCAACGCGATCATCTACACGCGTTGGCGTGACGGAGTGGACAGCGGAGGCAGCGGCGAAGGAGACCGCTTCGTCCTCGTGCCGTACTACACGCTCGACGCGTTCAAGGTGAATCAGACGCCGTGATTCGCTTCCGGCTTAGAGTAGGGCCGCACCTGCGATGCGCCGCCTAATCATCAAGACGCGGAGCCTGCGCGTGTCGCATTCGCTCCCGAGCGGGCACGAGGTGCGTCTTCGCTCGAGCGTGTCGCGCTTGGAATCGCAAATGGGCAACATCGCCGCCGTTGCATTCTGGGCGGTTGTGTTTGCCGTGCTCTCGATGCTCCGCGCGGCGATCCCGGAGAACATTCCGCCCCCGGAACCGGAGCCCATCGAGATCGTGCTCGATGCTCCGATCCCTGTTCCAGAGGAAGCGGTCCAACCCGTGGAAACAATGGTCGAAGAGGCCGTCGCGACACACGCGCCCCTCGGCGATGAGACGGGAGAGGAAGTCGATCCCATTTTCAATGTGCCGTCGAACTCTCAGGCCACACTGGAATCCTGGACCCCCACGCCGGAACAGGCCGTGGCCCTCTCCGACATCAACCTCGCCCTCCAAGCAGCCGCCCGCGAGAACGACAGTCGCCGAATGGAGGTTTCCAAGGGCATTCAAGAACGCGAGATGAACCTCGCCGGACGCGAGTTCATCCTGAACAGCGACGGCGGGCTGAAGGGAGTCATCCGCACGCTGGATGTCTCCGGATTCGACGAGGCCGAAGTGCAACGCGTCCTCGCGCAACAATACGGGATCACGATCGAAACGAAACGCGTGAAGCCCCAGGCGGGGCGGAACTTCCTGAACGCGGCCAAGACCGCCGACGGGCTCTTTACGACCGCTGCCGAGGAAGGGGTCTATGACGTGTTCCTGCTCTCCGGAAAGGCACGTTCCATCATGGCCTCGATGGAAGTCACCGAGATGCAGAACCAGGGCTACGACCCAAGTGTCACCCGCATCCGCGAGATCGAGTTCGGCATGATCCGGGACGAGAAGACCAACCAGCTACGGCTGGCGGTGACGAACCTTAAACTGGAACGCATCCGGTAGCGCAGGTTTCTCCGTGTTCATTGTGATCTCTGTGGGAATAAACAATTCGCCACAAAGAACACAGGGAACACAAAGACGAATGCCGCCCCCGTTTCCGTTGCGCCCGTAAAACCCCCTGCATTCACTCCGAGCCATGACAGAAACCAACGCTCCCAGGCGCCCTTGCGATCCGTTCCTGTGGGACGGTTCGCCGATTCGCGCGTTCATTTTCGACATGGATGGGGTGATTGCGGACACGCAGCACGCCCACAAGTTTGCGTGGCTCGAATGGGCCAAGCGGAACAACATCCCGCTCGATGAAGACACCTTCATGCGGGACTACTTTGGACGCTCAAACCTCGACGTGCTGCCGCTCTTCTTTCCCCAGCATGCACACGACCGCGAGTTCATCCTCCGCATTGGGGAGGACAAGGAAGAGCACTTCCTTACGAAGCTCAAGGCTGGGGAGATCCCGCCGCTGCCCGGCTTTTATGACATGATCCAGCGCGCGCGCCACCGTGGCCTCGGTCTCTCAGTCGGCAGTTCCTCCCCGCGACGGAACGTCGAGACGGTTTTGTCCCATTTCGGCGTGCGGGAACACTTCAAAGTCACGGTGTCGCAGCAGGACGTCCCCATCAGCAAGCCCGCCCCGGACATCTTCCTCTCCTGCGTGGCGCAACTGGGCGTGCAGGCACACGAGTGCGTCGTCTTCGAAGACTCCCTGCACGGGCTGACCGCCGCACGCGCCGCCGGTTGCCGCGCCGTCGGCATCACCACGATGCATACGGCGGAGGAACTCGCGAATCACTCCGAAGTCTCCGCTCCCGACTTCGAGGCACTGCTCAGTCTGGCTTCCTGGGCAGGGTTGTAAGGTCCTCTTCGCGCGACCGCGCCCCCGAACATCTCGCTTCCTCGAGGGTACCACCCCTTCCTTTTTGGGCTTGGCCATCTTGGGGGGAGGGGCGGACGCTCTTCGATGCAGTTCATTCGACAGGCCGGAGTTCCACGGTGGCTGACATCAAGCGGCGCAAACGGCCGTCCGTAGAAGAGATTGAGAAGGATATCGCGAAGGCCCAGCGGGACGCCGCAGCAGGGGATCGCGGGGCAAAGCGCCGCCTTCCCGCCTTGCGCAAGCGACTCGAGGACGAACGCGCCAACAACAAGTTCTCCGCCTACACACCGGTCCCCGTGGACGGTCAGCCTCTGACCCCGTGGGAGCGATACCAACTCGCGTCGAACAAGAACCGCCCGCTGAGCCTCGATTACATCGAAACGCTCTTCACCGAGTTCCATGAGATCCACGGCGACCGCCAGTTCGGGGACGACCTGGCCGTTGTTTGCGGCACGGCGCGCTTTGCCGGAAAGTCCTGCGTCGTGATCGGCCAGCAAAAGGGCCGCGACGTTCAGGAACGCGTGCGTCGTAACTTTGGCATGATGCACCCAGAGGGCTATCGCAAGGCGCTGCGCGTCATGAAGATGGCCTCCAAGTTCAGCCTGCCGATCTTTATCTTCCTCGACACCAAAGGGGCCTTCCCCGGGGTCGGCGCCGAAGAACGTGGTCAGGCCGAAGCGATTGCGCGTAACATCCGCGACATGTTCGCCCTCGAATGCCCGGTGATCGTCACCGTCATCGGCGAGGGTGCCAGTGGCGGCGCGCTTGGCATTGGCGTCGGCGACCGCGTGCTCATGCTTGAGAACTCCTGGTACAACGTCATCTCGCCGGAGGGTTGCGCGGCGATCCTCTGGAACGATCCCACGATGGCATCGCGCGCGGCGGAGCAACTCAAGCTCTCGGCGCCGGAAGTGCTCAAGCTTGGCGTCATCGACGAGATCATCCCGGAACCGAACGGCGGTGCCCACCGCGACCAGCAGGCAACCTTTGGTCAGGTTCGGGAGACGCTGGAGCGCATCCTGGCCGAGTTGGAGAGCCTCCCCCCCCAGCAGCTCCTTGCCGAGCGCTTCGCCAAATTCCGCAAGATCGGTGTTTTCAACGAGAGCTAACCTTGCGGAGTAGGGCGCGCCGAAGTTACCCTAACACGCTGCGTCAGGCCCATCAGTTGATCCGTCCGTGCCGGTACCCTCATGAGCGTTTCACGCAAAGAAATCCTCCGACGCACCATCAAGGCGCTCGAGGCTTCCCTGTCCCGGCACCAGGACAACGATAAGATATTGCATCAGCTCGCGCAGGCGTACGCGCAGGCAGGTAAGTTCGATTCGAAGGCGGTGGAAGTCTTCAACCGCGCTGCCGAACTCTATCCCGCGGACATGAAGATTCAGAAGTCCCTCTCGGTTGCGTATCTGATTTCGCAATCGGGAGAGATCGTTCGCGATCTGCGCCGCATCGACGACCTCGACCGCCCAGCGTTGGAGCGCAATATCGCCAGCCTTCGCGAGCTCGCGACCTCACACGCCGATTCCCCGGAGATTCATCGCGCGCTCGGCGACTTGCAGCTCCTTGCGGGGGAGGAGCGGGAAGCACTCCAGCACTATCGAGTCGCGCTCGCCCTTGGGTTGGAGGACCTCGAGCCGCTCTGCCAGCAGTTCGAACACATCAAACTCCTGCGGTCGGTCTCGACGGCTGTCACGGTGTTCTTCTGCGAGATCTATCAGCGCATCGGCCGCGATGATCGCGCGATGGATGTGTACCGCCTCCTCGTCGCGGACAACGACGGCGACCCTCTCGTTCTGGAAGCCTACAAGACATTCCTCGAGCGGCGCGTCGACACCATCGGCGGCGATCCCAAGGCATTGGGCGAGGCCGCGCGCCAGCTCTGCCGCGTCAAACTTCTGCTCGGGAACGAGCAGGAAGCGCTCGCGTGGGCGCGCCAGCTCTCGATCGACGTGCTCGCCGAGGACACCTTGCTCCTGCGCGACTTGGCGCGTCTGCTCATCGACATGCAGGACTACCGGCAGGCGTTCGACTATCTCTCGAAGGCGCCGCTCGACTACGAAACGCGCACGATGCTGAACGAGATTTCCGTCCTCCTTGAAAAGCAGGGAGAGATGGATGCCGCGCTCTATATACTTCAGTACATCGGCGCGAAGGAAACCGAAGTCCAGGTCGAGCAGCTCCACGAGGAAGTCAAACACGAGCGGCAGAAGGAAGAGGCCGACCTCGACATCCAGACGGAACTCTCGCTGGCGGAACTGCACTGGAAGAACAAGCGCTGGGCGAACGCGTTCGAGGGGTACCTTCGCGTGCTTGCGCTCGGGTATTCGGACTATCGCTCCTTGCTCGAGCCGCTCGACATCCTCATCGAGAAACTCCCCGACATCTCGGCGGAGGAATTCGCCTTCCTCACGAACTTCTTCGCGGATCGACGCGACTGGCGGCGCACGCTTGCCTATGCCGAACGTGCCATCGCACTCGACCCGAACCTGACGAACATTCTGCAACGCATCATGCAGTCGTGCGAACAGATCCTGCTCGCCGACCCAAACGCTTGCGACGTGCGACTTCGGCTCGGCGATTTGCACCTCTCCAAGAACAACATCGAACGCGCGATGCAGGAGTATCGCAAGGCCGCGGCGATTCCCGAATTTAGCATGAAGGCGAACCGGCGCATGGCGCACGCGCTCGCCCGCGCGGGGGACCCCGTGGCCGCGTTCCAGAAGTACCGCGACCTCCCCGTGCTGGTCGTGGAGGACATCGAGCGGCTCTACGATCTCGTGATTGTCTTCGCGAATGCCCAATCGTACAAGGAAGCGGTCGAGGCCTGCCAACTCATCATCGAGTACGACAAGTCGTTCCGCGATGTGACGACAAAGCTAAAGCAGTACGAGACCCAATTGCAGGCGATGAACAGCGAATTCGCCATCGACCCAAAGATGCGCGAACTCATCGGCGACCACGCGATTGGGCGGTACAAGTACGCCAAGAAAATCGGCAGCGGCGGCATGGGCGTCGTCCACAAGGTGTTCGACCTTAAGACGGGGAGCATCCTCGCGATGAAGATTCTCCGCGAGGGGCTCTCGAGCAGCGGAAAGGCGATCGACCGATTTTTCCGCGAGGCGCGCATCGCTTCCACCCTCCGCCATCGCAACATCGTCTCGATCCTCGATTACAACATCTCGAACACGGTCGGCCAATCCTACATCGCAATGGAATTCGTCGATGGTCCCTCGATGCGCGAAATCATCGAGCAACGCATCAACGACAGCCTCGAGTTGGGACTCGATGACGTGCTGCAAACGCTCGACTGGATGAGCCAGTTGTGCGACGCGCTCGACATCACGCACAAGCGCGGGATCATCCACCGCGACATCAAGCCCGACAACATCCTCATCGGTGATCACAACCTCGTCAAAGTCACCGATTTCGGCATCGTGCACATCGAAGAGGCGACCTTTACCCCCACGGGCGCACTGATCGGGACGCCGCGCTACATGAGTCCCGAGCAGGTCCACGGCGGCCGCATCGACGGGCGCAGTGACATCTATGCCGTCGGCATCATCGTGTACGAGATGTTGATTGGATCGCCGCCGTTCATCTCCGGCGACATCGCGTACCAGCAGGTGAACGTGCTGCCGACGCGCCCCATCGAAATCTGTCCAACGATCCCCCCCATTGTGGATCGCATCATCATGAAGTGTCTGGAGAAGAGCCCGAACGATCGCTATCAGGACGCGCTCGAACTGAGGAAGGACTTCGACGAGGCGTTCGTTCGACTCGGCGGTGATCCCGAGCGCCGCCGCCCTGCCACACCATTCCTCACGTCCTCTCCGGACGACCCGTCGCTCCAGATTTCGCGCGGCACGAAGCAGCCCCCACCGGCTCAGGCATCACCCATGCCCGGCTCCCCCGCGCCAAAGATATCCTCCTCGGGTCCACCGAGTTCCGGCGCAGGGCGCGCGCCGAAGTACCTCCCGCAATCCCCCATGCCCTCCGCCCCCCGCGAAAACCGTTCGCACCAGGAAGACGTCACCGCCGACTTTGACATCGGCGCGCCCACCCGCCTCGAAAACCGCCCCCCCTCCGCCATCAAGCCGCCCGCGAAGCGGATCGACACGGATATGGATTTGTGAGGGGGCGCCGCGACATCCCCCCACTCTCGCTTGTTGACCCTGAGCCCCTGTCCGTACGTGATGGGGGCACACTTTTGGAAAGATCCTTCCTCGCATGACGCCCTACTTCGAACCCATTCCGACCCCGTGGCAACTGGCCGGTTTCATGATGATCTACATCGGCTCGCTCGGCATGTTCGTCGCCTATGCGCACTGTCTGGAGGATAGCTGGAAGAAGGACCTCAAGCTCTTCCTCGCGATGACGTTCCTGCCGTGGACCGGGATCGGGTTGCTAGCCATGCCCGCCTACGCGATGACCAAGTTCGACGCGGTCAAGTACCGCCCCCTGCTCGCCGCAACCGCGGTCATTGGCCCGGTCATGTTCTTCTATGGGATCAAGTTCTCGATGATGGCCGCGCATCCCTGAGGTGGGCGGTGCGCCCCCCCTGTGCGGCGCTCACTTGACTTCGTAGAGAACACCTTCGCTCAAAATCCGGATCGCCGTGTCTTCCGGCGTTAACTCGTCCGGGATGTGGATGAGCTGCATCTTGCGCTTCAACTCCTCCGGCAGAGATTCCAGATTCGCGAGCGGCGTGTGTACCTCCGCAGCTTCCCCTACCTCGTGGATGATCATGTCGCACGGCGCGAGGAAATCGATCAGTTCGGGATCGAACGGCGTGTCCGCGCTGTAGCCAAGTTTCACTCGACCATAGGTAAACCGCATCGCGGCGCACGGCAGGGAATGCTTCGTGCGTTTCGTCTCGATGATCAACCCCGAGCCACCCTCGAGGCGGTGTTGTTCCCCGGGATCCCAGGCATGCACTTCGAAGAAGTCCGGCAGACCCCGCGTCTCTCCCGTCTGACGATCCTTGCCGCCCATCGCGGCCGAGAGCCGGTTGTCCCAGAGCGGGCCGACCAACTCCGGGAGCAGATAGAGGTGCGGGCGGCGCCCGTCATCCATGTACTTCTTCATGTAGGCGAACTCTTCCACCCCGTTGCAGTGATCCCCATGCAGGTGGGTCAGCAACAGGTGGTCGATCATGAGAGCGTTGATGGCAAAGTGGGCCTTCAGCGCGGCATCTCGCACAATGCGGCGGAGCGGCGCCGGCGCATCGATCAGGACGGGTTGGCCGCCTGCGATAAGGATGAAGCTCGAATGGAAATGCCGGTCCGTGAAAGCATTGCCGATCCCAAGCGTCAGGAAATAGAGCTTCGCAGGGTCGAGGTCCTCGAGGCCCTTCCATGCAGTTTCCATGAGGCAACATCCTGACGACGCGCGGGAGATTGCCTGAGTTTCACGCCGGCGGCGCGGTGCGCAAGAAGAACGCCTTGGGGGAACATGAATGATCTCCCAAGGCGTTACGCCCCGAGCATGCTGCAATCAATGCGCGCGCGGCCGCCGGGGTGCGCCTGCGGGGCCGGATGGTTTGAGCTTCCCCCACCACAAGAAGAGAGCGGTGCCGCCGATGAGGAAGACCGCCAGCGCGAACCAACCCCGTGGCGAAGTCGCAATTTTTTTGATGGAGCCAGCGACGGTGTTGCCACCACTGGGATACTTTGCCTGCCACTTCAAGACCTCCTCTGACGGACCGGGTGGCAGAACACGCATCCCCGCTGTTTCTCTCGCCCTGATTGCTTCAAATGTGGAGCCGGGTGGCAGGCGCTCCACCTTCGTGATCGTGTGAGTAACGCGACTCAGAGTTTTCTCAGGAAACTCGAGGTAGGTGATGGACTCCACGCGCGACGGAACGTCTGCGACTTCAAACGCACCCGGCGTGGCGGTTGATTCCATAAAGAGGTCCACACCTTCTTTCGTCCTCCGACTCAACTGATACGATTTTACCAATCCCTCAACCATCTCGACTTCAAACTCGTTCATCGCTCCCGTGACTTCCCAGCCACCCGATGGTTGTTCCCAAAGTATTCTTCGAGTTCCGTCTTGATTGAGGCTTTCCTGCGCCCCATTTGGCAGCCCACCACCGTCCATCTCAAAGGCGAGTCGGACCATTTTTTGAAGTACCAGCGGGTGCAGTGCCGCTTCCAATGAGCCGAGCGATCTGGGGTCGACAACCCGCAGGATGAAGTACTGGCTCTCCTCAAGCTTCATGATCTGAAAGAGCCCACCCTCCGGCCACACAATGGCGAGAGTGGCCGAAGGCAAGACCTGCCCCATCGTCTTTTCGCTTGGGCCGGTCTCGGGAGAACGGAAGACGACAATGGACCCGCCTTCGCAAGTCCACGATCGAACGTCGATCGTGAACTTGCCATTCGGGAGGGTTGGCAAAGGTGAAAGGTCATCGTTCAATTCGAGCACCATCGTGCTCTCAATGTAGACGTCCGGGACTGGTACCCTTCCCGGTTCTGCCGAGATGCCGGACCCCACGAAAATCACCAATACCGCGCTCAAGAGTATCGAGTCAGTCCGTCTTCGAGTGCCTCGAAAGGAAGTGTGCATCGACATTAGCTCATTGGGCCCAAAATGGCGGCTCGGATGCTGACGTCTGGCATCCGCACTGCCACAGGTGCCAGATCATTCCTATCATGATCGGGTTCGGATCAATCATGCTGCACGGTATGGCCGCATGGCAGCCGCTAGGCCCTGCAACACAACTTCTCCTAGTAATCCCGGGGCTGCAAAAAGCTGGATTGTTGATGGCGCCTTGCACGATCGCGACTGAGGCGAAGAGCAATGTCGCGGCTCCCATCCCGACCACCCGCGTGAAGCTTGGATTTGATCTCCATGCCACCAACTTCTGAAGTCTCATCATACTTGCCTTTGCGCCCAAACGGCGCAGAATCGAGCCATGACACCCGCTCGTAGGCGCAATGCATGCGGTGGTGGTGGTGGTGGCAAGTCGTTTGTCTCTGGTTGAGCAGGCGTACATGTTCGGCGGGCTTCCCCCGCCCGGCGCATTGTGAGTTTTCCGCTCCCGTGCAGCCCCGATTTTTGACTTTTTCCGATTTCCGAATTTCCTGTGAGAAAACGTTCTTGACGTTGTTCGGCCCAGGACCCGCGAAGTCACCCACAGCGTCGCAAAACCACGTCCCGCTCGCTCCTATCTCTCCCGCTCCCGGTGGACGCACATGCTTTCTCTCGCACAGGTATTTGACTTCTTCAATCTCGACATCGGTATCGATCTCGGGACCGCCAACTCCCTCGTTTATGTCAAGGGGGAGGGCATCGTGCTTCGCGAGCCCTCCGTGGTGGCTGTGGATAACACCACGGGCGCCGTCGTTGCCGTGGGCATCGAGGCCAAGCGGATGATCGGGCGCACGCCCGGCAACATCTCAGCGATTCGCCCGATGAAAAACGGCGTCATCGCCGACTTCGACATCACCCAGGAAATGCTGCATTACTTCATCCGGCGAGTTTCGGAGGGGCGCGGTCACCGCTATCTGACCAGGCCTCGCGTTGTGGTCAGCGTGCCCAGTGGCATTACGGAAGTTGAGAAACGTGCCGTGCGCGAATCCGCGATGCAGGCGGGTGCACGCATCGTGCACCTGATCGAAGAGCCCATGGCGGCCGCGATGGGTGCAGGCCTTCCCGTCGAGGAACCGATCGGCAGCATGATTATCGACATCGGCGGTGGCACGACCGAGGTCGCGGTGATTTCGCTCGGTGGCATCGTGATTTCGAAATCCGTACGCTGCGCCGGTGATGCGATGGACGACGCCATCATGCATCACATCAAGAAGAAGTATAACATCTCGATCGGGCCGCGCACCGCAGAGGATATCAAAGTCCACATCGGATCCGCCGATGTGATGGACGAGGAATTCCTCATGACGGTGAAGGGCAATGACCTGATGGGCGGCCTCCCCCGTTCGATCGAGGTCCACAGCGAGGAGATCCGCGAGGCCCTTGCAGAGCCCGTCATGACGATCGTCAACGCGGTGAAGTGGACGCTGGAAAAGACACCGCCCGAGCTCGCGGGCGACCTCATCGCGCGCGGGGTTTGCATGGCAGGTGGCTCAAGCCAGCTTCGTGGGCTTCAGGCCATCATCAGCCGCGAGACAGGCATCCCCGTTTACCTCTCGCGCAACCCCGAGACGGCCGTGGTGGAAGGCGCGGGCCACGTGCTCGAGAGCCTCGACCTCATGGCGAAAATCGAAGTCATGGTGAAGTAACCGGCCAGAATGGACCGTCGAAGTTCCCTCGCCGCGCTGCCCCCCCCCCGGGTCTCGCGGCGAGTCTCATTATGGGAACGCGCGCCGACCCGCGGGCACCCCACTCCTGTCGATCGTGAGCATTCAGGCCGTGTGGGGCGCCACCTTGCGAACAATTGCATACAAACGGGGCGTTCGGGTCCCCCCAAGATAAGTCGTTCGCCTACAAACTGTCGGCACAAAGCGTGCAACTCCTTATACTGCATTCCAAATCAGTCCGTCTCGCACTTCGCTCCGGACGTGGAATTCGACTGAGTATCACTGGCGCTATCGACCTGTCGCGCCAGCATTCCTTTCCGCCAGACTGAATCATCGAAAACGCCATAATGTCGTCACCATCCAGCGCCGCCTCCAGTACCGCCGGTTCCTCCAGCGTCGATCCAATTTCGGTTCTCGTCATCGAGGATAGTCCCGTCGATGCCAAGTACCTCTCGGTGATCGCGTATCAGGAATTCGGCGCGGTGATTCGGTGGATCGAGGATGGGATCGACGGCTTGCGCGAGGCTCTCGCGTCGCCCCCGGATCTCGTGTTGCTCGACCTCGGATTGCCGAGACTGCGCGGCGAGGAGATTTGCCGAATTCTCCGCTCATCTCCTGCGGGCAAGAACCTGCCGATCATCATCGTTTCAGGGATGTCCGACTCCAAGCAGCGCGAATTGGAAATGCTTGGCCTCGGTGCGAACGCTTACTTCTCCAAACCCATCAACCCGCAGGACCTCGTTTCCGCAATCAAGTCTGCGCTCAACACGCGCTACATTGGCCAGCAGCTCAACGAGAGCCTCCTGAGTTCCCCCATCCCTGAGGGAAAGCGCCGTCGCACCCGTGTCGAGCCGAGCCATCTGGAGCTGGCCGCTGATGAAACGCAGAAGGCGATCCAGCCTTTCGGTGAATTCGGGGACTACTCCCTCAAGGGCATCATCGGGGCGGGCGGATTTGGAACGGTGTACCGCGCCGTCCAGAAGAGTCTCGGGCGCAATGTCGCCATCAAGGTTCTCCTCTCTGAGGCAGCATCCGACAAGCAACTGCGCGAGCGATTCCGCCGAGAAGCGATGACGATGGCGCGCCTCAACCATCCGAACATCGTGCAGATCTTCGACATGGGCGAGCGCGAACACACGATCTACATCGTCATGGAACTCGTCGAGGGCGTGTCCCTCTGGGATGCCATCCTGGAGGAGAACGGCGATCCCTTCCCCGAGGAAGTGACGCGCCTGATCGTCGATCAGCTCTGCACCGCCGTGGCATACATGCACTCCCAGGGCGTCGTGCACCGCGACATCAAGCCCCGCAACGTACTCGTCGCCAACAACGGCCAGGTCAAACTGGGTGACTTCGGCATCAGCCGCACCAGTGGCGCCCCCGCCCTTACCCAAGTCCATCAAGTGATAGGCACCCCGTTTTACATCTCCCCCGAAGTCGCGCACGGCGAAGTCGCCACGCCGCAGAGCGACATCTACTCCCTCGGGCTCACGTTGTGGACCATGCTGGCGGGGAACATCGAGGCGATCCCCGGAGAAACCTCGCTGGCGGCGCGTGGCGCCCACGTTTCCCCCGAGTTTTCCGCCGCATTGGAGAAGTGTTACGCCCAGAAACCTGAGGACCGCTATTCCTCCGCCGAGATCGCCCGCCTGGCGTTGCTCGCCGCGATGAGCTGACTCTCCCCTGGTGGTTCATCGGCAGACGGAAGCGGGCGACGTCCCGTCCCCTGCTCCCTCCGCCCTTCACCACTCCAATTCCAAGCGCACCTTGACCGCCTTAGGCGTCGGCGACGACACTGGTCCCAGCGATAAATCAACTTGGAGTTCCCCATTCATGGGCTTTCTCAGCAAGCTGTTCGGTGGCGACAAGGACAAGGCGGCTGCCCCCTCCAAAGACAAACCCAAGGATGCCTCCGCCGGGTCTACTCCTGCGTGGGCCACGAACTCCGGTGTCCCTCAGGAACTGACGGCGAAAGAGGTTCAGGTGATGCTCGCCTCCGACAATCCGCCGACAATTCTGGATGTTCGCGAAGACGACGAGGTCGCGAATTTTGGCCGCATTCCGGGGAGCGTTCACATCCCGATGCACGAAATTCAGGGGCGTCAGACCGAGCTCGATCACGAGAAGCACACCGTCGTTTATTGTGCGTCCGGTATGCGCAGCATGGAGGTCGGGGCATACCTTCTCCAGGCCGGTTTTGTGCAAGTCAGCAATCTGAACGGCGGCCTGAACGGATGGAACGGACCGAAGGAAACTCCGGGCAAGTAATCCCGAGGATCGGATCGGCAGATACATGAAAAAAATCACACTTCGCCCACGAGTTGGCTTCGCTGCGTTGATCGCTGCGGCCCTGGTCGTGGCGCTTCCCTTTCCTATGCTAAACGCGCAGGACACGTCGCGCCCGCGCTACACAATGAATTGGGGTTCGTCCTCGCCCACGCCGACGCCAAAGCCGACAGCGCCGACGGGTCCCCAGTACGTTTACGCCAACGCGGCCTCGGTCGTGATTCGGTCCGGCGTCAGCCCCACATCCCCCATCGTCACGACGGCGGTCAAAGGTGACAAGTTGCTCGTCATGGAAGAGGCCGGCCTTCGCCTCAAAGTGAAGACGGCGGGTGGTCTCGTCGGATACGTGGTGAAGCTGAACACGAGCACGAGCGCGCCCCAGCAGAACGACGGTGGTTTCGGCGGACTGCTGCGGGGAAATCGCGGCGCAGGAGAACAAAGTTCCGGTGGTTCGGTGCGAGGGCTGCGTCCTCTTCGTGCGCCGATCCCAACGACAGGCACACTCAATCTCGAAATCCCCGGATCGGACAACATGCGCGGTCTCGCGCAGTCGATTTCCGACACCGATGTCGAACAGTTCATGGTCGCAGGAGGCGTGACTCCCCCGTGATCCACCGTACCACACCCATCAGCGCACTCTTCCTCTCGCTCGCCCTGATGGCGGGACTCCCGACGCTCGGCTGCGCACAAGATCGCCAGAACTCCGGCGGCAGCATTTGGGAAGAATCGCTTCGCATCGGAATCGGCGCGGCAGCAGAACGCGCCGCACAGAAGGAACGCGAAGAGGAAGAGAAGAAGTCCAAGGAAAAGTCCCCCTCGAAGATCAAGTACCTCTCTTCGACGGACGAACAATACCTTGGTCAGATTTCTGCAGAACTCATCGTGCAGGGACTTGGTCCGCTCGCCGCCGACATTCCGCTGCAGCGCTACGTGAACTTGGTCGGACGCACCGTCGCCAAGCAGTCCGAGCGCGACGATCTCATCCACGCATTCGGCGTGATCGAATCAGAAAGCCTCGGCGCGTGGTCGGCGCCCGGCGGCTGGGTCTTTGTCTCGACGGGCTTGCTCAAGAAACTTCAGACGGAATCCGAACTCGCCGGAATTCTTGCGGGACAGTTGGCGCACATCAGCCAGCGTGACGCAGAGACACGTCTAGACAAGGATAGCTCGATGCGCGCCGCGAAGAACTCCCTCACGGAGGATCAGCGGCTTGGGCATCTCGATGCCGCGGCGAAGTCCGTCGCGAACCTCGTCCTCAGCGAAGGCTACGGCACGGAACTCACTTATGCGGCGGATGCCGTGGCGACGCGCATGCTCGCCTCGGCGGGCTACGATCCGAACGGACTCCGCAATGCGATGTTGCGCGCGGACGAAGCCGGAGCGAAGCGCATCGGCGCCGAGTCGAAACTCGAGAATCGACTTCCCCAGTTGCAAGCAATGCTGGAGGCCGAACTTGCGGGAATGACCGGCGCGGTGAATCAGGATCGCTACCTTGCCTCGGTTGCGATTCTGGGTGTGAAGAAGCGTTCCGCCACGCCAAAGAGCGCCCCGAGCGCTCAATCAGCAAGGCAAGAACCGGCCTCGAACGAGCAGAAACCCACTCACCGCTTTTCGTTCTAAATCATGAGTGCTCCGATCCCCCCGGGGGAGACGCCGGAGAAAAATCCCGCGAATGCACCCCCGCGCGGCCACACGCCCGAGTCCACGCCTCAGCCCGCGCCGCCGTCGCGTCGCAAGCGCGCGATGCAGTTCACGCTCGGCGTGCTTGGCGGCACGGTGCTTCTGGCTGCGATCCTGCCGACGGTCCTGACCACGCGCCCGTTCATCGGCTACGCCGAAGGAATCGCTGAATCGAAGCTCGGTCGCACCGTCAACATCGGCAGCGTCACGTTCGGCTGGTTCAGCGAACTCGCCATCAGTGAATTCACCATCCCCTCGCAACCGGGGGAGGGCATCGACGGCCCCGTGCTCTCGGTGCGGGAAGTGCGCGTGCCGCTCTCGCTCCTCGGGGCGCTCGCGATGCCGCCGTACGATCTGGGGCCGATCAAGGTTTCCTCCATCGAAGGGAACATCTACCGGTTCGAAGACGGCGCGACCAATCTAGATTCCATGATGAAATCGATGAGCGCATCATCCTCCTCCTCCGAGGGCGAAAAGGCCCCCGGCTCGGACGCCGCGCCATTCGTTCCTCCTGTGAACGCACTGAATCTGGACGTCAAAGAGGTCACGCTACGCCTGCACGATCAGGCGACGAATCTCACGACCGGATTCGAGAAGACGAACTTGACCATCGAGTGGAATGGGCTGGGCCAGGACGCTGTCGTCGCGCTGGTGGGAGGACTTCGCGTCAACGACCTCACGACGCCGATCGATCTCGCCGCGAGTGTCTCCAACTTTTCCACGACGGCGGGGGAGCTGACGCCTGACGTTGCCAATGTCTCCATGCGCCTCACGCACGAGGGGCGCGAGCCCGCGTTGCTTGAGGGAGGCTACGGGCCGAAGGATGGATTGAACGCGGGGATGCTCCGCTGGAACTTGGAACTGGAAAAGCTGCTCCCTCTCGCGCGCGCATTCATGCAGGGCGCGGAAGTTCCCGATGTGTCGGGCACACTGCGCGGCGAAGTCGCTGCGAATGGCATCGGTTCCGAATCCACGCAGGTCTCCATCACACTCGCCACCAGCGCGTTGCGCGTACCGGGCACGGAGGGGCAGCAAGTCCTCCTTCCCGACGTCAGCGCAGCGACCACACTCGTCGCCCGCATCGACGATGCGATCTTCGAATCGCTGGAGGGAAACTTCAGCGCGCCCGGACTGACCGCGCTCGTCTCTGCGAGTGCGCTTCCGTTCACCGGCCCCTCCCTCGACACGCGCATCTCCATCAAGGCCGACGCGTCGCTCGAAACGCTCAGCCTCGCACTGATGAAGACCGCGGGAATCGAGGTCTCGCGCGCACCGGCGACGGGCGTGCTCTCGATCACGGCGCAGACGCACGAGGAAATCGCGGAAGGAATTTTCGCGGCGGACCTCCGCGCAAAGTGGCAGGGGGGCGAGCTTCGCACGCTTCAGCCATTCGCAGAGGATCCGCCGCAACTCGCTGCCGCGCCGTTCGATCTCAAGCCGACATCGTTCGATGCGACCGGGGATTTCTCCTTCGACCCGCAAACGGGCGAGTTCGGTACGAATGGCCTCGGTTTCACCGCGCCCGGGTTCGGCAATCTGCTGGTGAAGCTTCACGGGGAGGCGTTGCCCGGAACATTCCCGACATTCTCAGGTTCCGCGAGTGGCGAATTGCGACTCGAAGATTTGTTCAGGTCCCTCGGACCATTCGCGCCTCCGCAGATCGCCCGTCTCGCAGGGAACGCAAAGGTGGACATTGAGGCGAGCGCGCTCGCCGGTCGCCCGATGACGTTCGAGTGTGACTTCAATGTCACGCCATTCACGCTCACGATGGCGGAACCGCGGCTCGAAGTCTTCCGCGACGCGACCTTCGCGATGCAGGCAAAGGCGAAGCATGATCCAGCGACCGCGACGACCGATATCGAATCGCTGACCATCGCGTCGCCCCTGTTCAACCTCACCGCGCGCGGGCAGCAGAGCGCGGCCGAAGGCGCCCACGGCTCGGGGGAATTCTCACTCCCGCTTGCGGCGAACTTTGCGCTCGCGAATGCCGTCGCGCCGATCGAGGCGCTACGCGCGCTCGATGGAACGGCGAACGGGTCCATCACATTCCTCATGAACGACCCGACGGCTCCGAACATCCAGTTCACAACCCAACTCGCTGACGCATCGACCACGCTCGCCGACGGAACGCAGATCCCATTGCCGATCAAGCTCTCGGCGGACGTCAGTCCCTCGCTCGTCGATGGCGCGCCGATGAAGCTGACACTCTCGAGCGCGACGCTTGAGTACGGTGATGCCGCCAAGTTGGGCGCGTCCGGTTCTGTCTCGGTCGATGGGACTTCCAAGCCGACGATGCTCGACCTCACGCTCGACATAAATCACGCGGCGACGTTGGCCGCGATTCCGCCCAAGTTCATCGCAAGGATTCCATTCCCGATCTCGCTGGATGGATCGTCGCGCACGACGATGTCCCTTCGTGGCGATGCCTCGACCGATCCATCGTTGATCGACCCGATGCAGATCTCGATCAAGTCGGATGGCACCCTCCCATCGCTCGCATTCGAACTCGATCAGGGCGCTGTGCGCCTCGACAGCGCCACGTACGATCTCGCGCTGGACACTGAACTAAATCTCGGCGCACCACAGGGCGCGCGCTACACGCTCTCCACCGAGGTGAAATCGCAAAACCTCACTGCACCGGGTGTCACGTCGATGCGTGAGATGCAATTTGCCCTCCGCGCGGATGGGCGAGGCTCGGACGCGGTGAACCTGATGCCGGGACTTTCGTTCACGTCGCTCGAAGGTGAGGCCGCTGGATATCGATTCGTACTCCCCACCATGCGCGCGGCATTCGACGTTCGCACGTTGCAAGCGGGCGAGCATGTGAAACTGGAAACAGGGACGATCAGCCTCGGCACCGTCGCTGGCTGGACTGGCAGCGGCGAGTGGCAGAAGGGCACGAACGTCTGGCGCGTCGCGTCCGACCTGCGACTCTCCAGCGCGAATGCATTGCTCGAGATGATCACGCCCCCGGAGGATGGGGCGCCCCTTCCGCGTCTCTTCGGCACGTGGAGTTTTAAATCCGACCTCGCGAGCGCGCCAGCCACCGGCGCGGCGACGAGGCTTCCGTTCACGGGCACGACGGCGATCAAGGCGGAATCCGCTGCGGGTGATCTCGGCCAGGGACGCACGTTCTCTGACCTCAATGCAACGATTCAACTGACGGCGGGTCGTGATCTTGAGATTACCACCGATGCACGGATGGCGACGCTGCGATTCGCGCCTGAACCCGCGAGCGGATTCAGGGACGTCACGCTTTCCGGCGGTGCGAATCTGATCGACCTGAACAAGATTGAAATCCGCGATGTCGCAATGAACGCCGCAGGGGGTGGGATGGCGGCCACGCTGCGCGGAACAATCGATGGCCTGCGCCCCACGTTGCTGCGTGCGATCGAGAACTCGAGAGCGAGTCGTCCGCTCGAACTGCCGACCGGAGTTTCCGGCTGGTTGGGCGCTTCAGAGATTGGCGTGGACGGTTCCCTCCATCTTGACTTGTTGGCAGCGAAGGGCTTCATGACCGACATCGACACCACCGGCGCGATGGACGTGGATTGGGCATTCGCTTCTCGACCAGGAATGATCGCGCGGCTCGACACGCTCACAAAATTCGGCGATGCTGCCTTCGTCAAGAAGGGCGCGTGGTCGGTGAAGGATTTCGGCGGCCAGGTCGGCATCGTGAAGTCATGGCGCCTCTCAAAGACATCGCCGGGCATCACGACTCCCGAGGAAAGGAATTCGACGATCCGCGAGATCACCTATACGAACGCGCCGTTCGGAATCGTCATTCGCAATATGCAACTCGTCACCAAGGGCGCCGACCAAGGAATCCGCATCACCTCTGATTCGCCGAACGCGATGGGAGGCCCCGCGAAGTTTACGGGCAGCATCATGCTCGTTCAAGGTGAGCCCGTCATCGACGGCACGTTGCAGAGCACCGGCGCGGATATGCGCACGATCCTCCCGCCGCCAGCAAAGAATTCACCGGTCGCACTTACGGTGGATGCCATCACGCGCATCAAGTGGGACGCGGGTCGATCCGCGCGCGCAGGCAATCCGCTGGAGGGTCTCGACCTGACCGTGAGCATGCCACGCGTGGACCGCGCGGCGCTGCTCGCGATCATGAGGGCGCTCGATCCGACGGGCCTGAATGCGGGGATGAAGGCCGCCGAGACAGCGATGACCATCGGTGCGCCAACCGAGGCGATGTTGGAACTGCGAAATGGCATCGTGAATTTCAGAATGACCATCGAAACGCAGTTCGGAATTCGCGTGCCGATCGACATCATCAACCGCAAGCCACTCAGTGATTTCGCCGACATTCTCTCGCTGAATGAATACAAGGACAAGATCGTCGCCACGCGAGCCGCGCTCCTCGTCCTCCTGTCCGAGGACATCGCCGACCTCGAACGGCGCCTCGCAGAAAACGCCGTTCTTCAGGGAGCAACTCCATGATGATCCGCCGACTTGCATTGTTTGTTCTCCTTCCGCTCGCCGCGTCGTGCGGGAAACTTCTTAACGTCGACCTCCTCGTGGTGGGCGGGCCAACCGCGCTCGAGAAGCAAGTGCTCGGGTCGTACCAAACACTCGGCTCAGATCTGCTCGCATACTCATCCGTGCGCGGCGTCGCGCCCGATGGATCGCTCCAGGTCCCTCCACCCACCACGGACAGTCAGGCAGCGGCTTTGCGCGCGATGCAAAATCGTTCCTACAATCGTGATGACGTGAATCGCCTGCTCTCGGCGGGCGTGCTCGGCGAGGGGCGCAACGGCCTGTTGATTGTGCGCGAGAAACCCACCGAGCCCATCGACGGCATGTCCCCTCAGATGGTCTCACGCATTGCCGAGGAAGAGAATGTCGATCGCGCTGTGCTGATCGAACGGCTGATGGCAACCGTTCCCGGCGTGCGCGAAGACCAGAAGGGCGAGGTCGCGTGGATTTTCGCGACCCTGAATCAAGAAGCCGCACCGACGGGGAGCTCGTACCAGGATCGCAACGGCATATGGCGCGCCAAGTAATCTCACTCGCCGTTGCAATGGCGGCGCTCGCGTTCGTGAATGTGGCATATGCCGAATCGTACCTCGCACCGCGCTTCTGGGAGGGACCTCTCGTCTCCAGCAGTGCGGAAGAGACATCGCCCACAGTCGATTCACAGGGGCGATGGTTGGTGTTCGTTTCAAACAGAGATGGGCGCCGCGCGCTGTACGCAAAGCGACTCGACCGAAAGTCGAGCCCCGCAGGCGACCCCATCGTGCCTCACCCTGCCGACACCTACGATCCGATTTTCTCCCCCGATGGAGAGTGGCTTGCCTTTACTTCGACCCGAGATGACGCGCGCGGCGACATCTACGTGATGAAGTTTCCCGGCGGTCGTCCGCGCCGCATCAGCGACCGCGCCACGGCGGATGCCGAACCGCGGTGGCAATCAAACGACACCGTTGTGTGGACCGCCCGCACCGACGAGGACATCGAAACACGCGGCGCAACGACAAGCGGATCATCCGCCCCCGTGGCGATGATCAAGCGCGTCCCATTCCCGTTCCCGGTGATCTCGGAACGTGAACTCGGCCTCGCGGTCCTGGCCGCAGACGACACCAATCGCGACGGAGTGCTCGACGCCCGCGACGATGGTTCTGTTTGGCGATTCGATCCCGAGGGAATGAGATATCGCCAAGTCGTGCGCGCTCTCCCTGGGTTGAATGCCGTGACAGCAGGAACGCGCAAAGACTCCTACTTCGTCTGCACTGCGCCGAACGGGAATGCGGACATCCATGGAGTCGTGGATCCGATGGATCATCCGCGAAACTTCGATCAGCCAGACGAGAGAGAGGTGCAGGACGCGCTGACACTCCACCGCGCGAGGACCCTCAGCAGCTTCGCTGGCGACGAAGCCAATAGCGACGTGGGTCGCGCATCCGCGCTCCTCTGGTTTCGTGCGGAGTTGGAACTCAACCGAGGCCCTGCGCTCGCGACATTCATTCGCGAACACGAGTCGCAATTCGAGGGCTCCGCCGAACGCGACGAATTCGAGATGCTCGCCCAGCGCGCGGCGGTCGCGCGTGCGCGCACCACTCTGATCGATCCACAGGAACGAATTGCGATCGCCATCGCCGCCGAGGAATCGCTCCGCAAACTTGACGCGCGAGGCAACATCACGCTGCAGCGCGAGGTCGAGCTCGCGCGCGCCGAGGCATTCCTGCTCCGCAACGAACGCGACCGCGCACTGGATCTGATCCGCGAAGTCGAGACTTGCCGCGAGATTCCCGACATCACGCGCGCGCAAGCCATCGAATTGCGCGCGACCGTGCTCGCGGCGAATGGACTGACCGAGGAACGCCGCGCCGCTTTGTTGACGCTGATTCGTTCCTGCACCGGCGCAACGCGAGCCGCCACCCGCGCTGCGGAGACGATCGTCGCGGAAGAAGCGACAGGTGATCCCGACGCAGCGATCATCCGTCTGCGAGCGTTGGCGGGGGAGCACAGTTCGCTACCCGAACTGGCATTCCTCGCGCACTTGGAAGTGGCCGCGATCGCGCGCCGCCAAGGGCGCCTCGACGTGGCCGAGGAAGAACTGCGCTCGGCCATCGCAAACGACGACGCCCCACCTCACCTCCGCACCGAGGCCGTGCAGTCACTGGCGGAACAGCTCGGCACGCAGGGGCGGCACTCGGAGGCAGTGCAGCTCTTCGAGTCGCTCCCCATGGAATCCGGGTCGGATGGCGCGATGTCCCTCTCTCAGCAGGCGCGCCGTGGCCTCACCGCGCAGATCATCGCACGCGGGGGGAACGAATTGCGCATGGGCGATCCCGCACTCGCGCTGCGCACGTTTACGAACGTCATTCGCGAGGACAAGACTTCCATACCGGCTTGGCGCGGCCGCATCGCCGCAGAGGCAGCACTCGGGATGACATGGAGGCAATCGCTCGCGGGCGATGGCCCTGAGACGAAGGACGCCCTTTGGTGGTATCGCGTGGGGCTCGCGCAATCGTATGCGCCGAAGAAGCAAGGGGATGCGATTCATGCACTTCGCCGCGCAATCTCGCTCAATTCATCCACCTTCTGGTATCATCAGACGCTCGGATTCGTGCTCGAACAGCGCGGCCGCTCCAAGGACAACCGCGAAGACCTGATTGCCGCCCTTGAATCGTACGAGAATGCAATCGAGCTGATCCCAAACGACAGTGGCCCCGACGCGCTGGCAGCACTCCTGCAGAACGCGGGGAATGTCGCATTGGAACTTGAGCGAAACGCTGAGGCCCGTCGGCTCTTCGCGCGCCGCGATGGCTTGTCCGCAGGTTTCGCGAGCGCGCTGAACGAGTTGCTGTTTCGCTATCAATATGGCGTAGCAGCGTTTCGTGCCTTCGAGACTTCGGAAGCTGCGCGGCAGTTCACGCTCGCGCTTGATCTTGTGCAGGTGGCCGCCACGCGCCACGCGAAGGAACTCCCGACGGAGCGTGCCACGGAGCTCCGACGTGAGTTGATCGATCGACGCGCGCTCGCGCTTTCGCAGTCGTTGGATTGGAATGATGCAGCGGCTGACTACCTCGTTCTCGCATCGCTCGCGCCAGAACGCTCGATGGAGCGAGTCCGCGCACTCCGCAATCGCGCGCTCGTCCTGCAGCGCCGAGCGGACGGCGAAGCACCGCAAGCCGCAGGCGTGACGCTCGCGGAGGCGCGCCGCGAGCTTAACGAGGCCCTCCGACTTCTCACCGATGCGAAGGCGACCAAGACCGAAAGTCGCGGCTCGAGCGGTCCACTCACGTTCGCGTTCACCGTGACAGCCAAAGCCGAGGCAGGGACGGCGCTCCTCGACCTCGCACCGGATGACGAAGAGCGCGTGATCCGCGGTGCGCTCAGCCAGATTGAGGATCGGCTTGGCTCAACCAAATCGATGGAGCAATCGATCGCGCGCCAGATCGAGTTGCAGCCCAAGCTCCGCGACGAAAATCGCGCCTACTACATGACGCATCGAGCCGCGCTCTATCTGCGGCTTGGGGATGAACAGACACACCAGGGACGACGCGCGGATGCGTCGAAATCGTTCATGTCGGCGCTCGCCGCATCGCGGTTCCTTGTCGGTGGTGAGGAAGTGCGCAACCTCGACGTGGCGACGCAGGCGCTTGGCCGCCTCGCGGAAATCGCGCTCCTCGATGCCGACGCAATCTCCGCAGATGCCCTCCGCGAATCCTGGATGCTGGCAAAGCGCACACGTCGCGAAGCCGCGCCGACAGGGAATGCGAGGGCACTGCTCGACGAAGCAGCGAATCGGCTGCTGAACGAACAAGCAGCCGGAATGCGCGGCACGACCGATGCCGTCGAGGAGCCGCAACTGCGCGCGCGACTCTTCATGCTGCGGGCGGCGCTCCAGGAACGCGACGGTCTGGATGCGCTCTTCGAGAGACCCTCGGATCCACTCGCCGGGTTGACGGCAGCATCACGCGCATCCATCGCGTTCACTCGCGCCGCCGCGTTTGCGGAGGCGGCGGCCTCCCAAGCGCAACAGGGCGCCGCCCCCGAGGAGTCGAACCGCATTCTCCTCCTCGCGCACGCGATGCGACTACGCGCCGCAGCACGAACTGGCGATGCGGATGCTCTCAGGGCCGCGCTGGACGAGGCGGAGGCATTCGCGGTTGCAAGCGGCCAATCGGGAGCGCGTTGGTGGCTCGCAGCACAGATTGCCCTCACTGCACCCGATGTGGATGCGCGCAACAAGGCACGCAACGACGCGCTCGAACTGCTGCTCGATCTTCTGCCGGGTGAGTTGCAACAGGATGACATCGTGGCGTGGGCGATCATGGACGCCCTCGAATCGCAGGAGTGGACCGACGCGCCACCCACGGGATTCGGCGAGATGTGGAACTCGGCGGAACGTTGGCGTGCTGCGCGATTGCGCGTGGCCTTCGTGCATGCGACGCCGCCAGCGCGCGACGATGTCTCTCGCGAATGGCTCAGTGATGCACTCTTTCTTCGGAATCGCCTCCGCGATGCAGACCGAAGGCTGCGACGTCTCCCCCCCGAGTCCCCTGCGGCGACGCAACTCGCGGAGCGCCGCGAATCGTTGCGCGCGCAACTTGCCTCGCATGTGACCGAGGGACGCGACGCGTATCTTCCAGCGGCATGGTTGCTCTCTCCCGCGCCCGGAGCCTTTGACGACATTTCCATCCTGTTGGACGCGGGAGATTTCCTCCCCAGGCCTGTCGCAATCGTGCTCTCGCGCAACCTCAACGGCACACGTCGCGAATTCGCTGTCACTCGCGAAGGCACCGTTGATCTCGCGACATCGCGTGAGGCCCTCGCGAAGTCACACCCGATTTGGATCACTCTCGGCGAGCCGGGCACACCTCCCCCCACCGGCGTGCAAGCAGTCCAGATCATCTCAACGAATGCCTTCCTCTCGCAGATCGAAGCATTTCCCCTGACGCATCCCACGGCGGCTCGTCTGGTGCGCGCCGCGGACCTCGCGACACCGCAGTCATGGCGACTCGAGAGCGCGATCAGCTTGGAACCCGCGCCCAATCCCACAAACGCGGATCCCTACGCCTGGGCCCTCGGAGAAGACGGCGCGACGATGAGTGTCTTTCTCGGTGCGCTCAATGTGACGGATCGCGTGGACTTCGGTGAGAGCGGCACCGGAGCGGCGACGCTTGCCACCGCGCGCGCGCGAAATCTGACGCTCTCCGCGATGGCACAGTACGCAGGCGTCGCGGATGCGCGCATCGCCGCCATCAACGGAGAGCGAACGCAGTGGATCGGCCTGACCTTTGATCCGACGGAATCGCGCGATCGCGCGATGAACCTCCTCGACGAAGCACGAGCGAACGCATTGGCGGCGCTCCAGTCTGGCTATGCCGAGGGCGCGATCCCGCCGCTGGAGACGATTGTTTGGATCAAGAAGGCGCTCGCTGATTCAACGAACCTGGCGCAGTACCAACAGCTTCTTGCGCAGGCCTACGGCGATCGCGGAGAATTCGAGAAGGCCATCGCGCCCGGCGAGGAAGCAGTTGAACTGCTCGCCAAAGAGAGTGACCCAGCGCTCCTTGCCGAGGCGCTGATGCGACTCGGCTCGGATGCTTCCCGCGCGCGGCAGGGAGATGTCGCCACGGCCGCATTCACGCGTGCGCGGATGCTCTTTGCTGAGATGGATCGCCCGCACGATGAGCTCGACGCGATCGTGCAACTCGGCATCACGCACGAGAATATGAACCGCTTCGATGAGGCGATGGTCGCGTTCGATGAAGCCGCGCAGTATGCCGCGACCCTCGACAATCCGATCCTCGAGATCGAACAGCAGCGTCGCCGTTCGCGCATCGCGTTCCTGCGGCGAAACGACTTCATGCTCGCGCAGGACATCCTCACGGCGGCGGAACAATCCCTCAACGGCCTGAAGGTGAGAGGCGCGGCCCTGCCGGAAGGACTTCCCGCACTTGAGGCGAGCCTCTATCTCGACCTCGCGCGCGTGCAGGAACGACGCGGCCTGTACGATGCGTCGGACCAATACATCAATCGCGCGCTCCACATCGCGCGCAGCGAAGGTCACCTCGCGATCGAGGGTGAAGCGCTGCGCGATTCCGCCAATCTGGAGTGGCTGCGTTCCGACTACTTCAAGAGCTTCAATCGCCAGCGCGAATCGCTCGTCATCGCGGAAGCGACTGGTGATGTGCCCCTCCGCATTTCGCTGCACAATGTCGCGGGCCTGACCGCATGGTCGTTGAACAACTATGAGGATGCGATGCGCGAATTCGAATCCGCGTTGATCCTCGCGAAGGCGCAACGCCTCGACAACGAAGTCGCGACGACGCTGAACAATCGCGCGTTGGTGCTGCGCGCGCGTCACGATTACGAAGGTGCACTCGTCGGATTCAACGACGCGTACTTGGCCGATCGCGCCGTGGATAATCTTTGGGGGATGGGATACAGCCGCAGAAACTATGGCGTCACGCTGATCGATCTTGGTCGCGCCAAGGAGGCCCTCGTGCCGCTTGCCGAAGGGATCGAGATGGCATCCCGCATCGGAGATCGCACGAGTGCCGCGAAGGGTCGTCTCTTCCGCGGCGACGCACTGCGCATCACGGGTGACGCCGCCGGTGCTGGAGGGGAATACGCCTCGGCGCTTGAAAGCGCGCGTTCCATTCCACTGCCCGAGGTCGAGTGGCGCGCCCTTTTCGGCCAAGCGCAACTTCATCGGGATGCTGGTCGAGTTGCCGACGCGATCAATGCGCTCAAGGGTGCGTTGGATCGCATTGAATCACTGCGCGCCGCGATTCGCATCGAAGAGTTTCAGGACGGATTCCTTGCGGACAAGCAGGCTCCGTACGACATGCTCGTCACGTTGCTGCTCGATTCCGGCGATGTGCGCGGGGCGTTCGAGTACTCGGAGCGTTCGCGCGGGCGAAACTTCATCGACCTGTTGGGAAATCAGCGCATTCAACTCGGCAACGTCGAGGACGCGCGACTGCTTGAGCGCGAGAAGACCCTGCGCATCGCGGTCGAGGACATGGAACGCCGCGTGGGTGCCGCGAACGAAGCATCGCGTGATCGCCTGCGCGAGTCGTTGGCGACCGCGCGCCGCGCATACAGCGACTTCCTCGTCGAACTGCGCGCCGCGAATCCACAGCTCAGCGCCTTCGTGCGCGTCGAGCCACTCGAGCTACCTGAAGTGCAGGCGATGCTCGAACCGCAAGGACGCCTCCTCGTTTATCACATCACCGACACGGAGACGGTCGCGTGGTTGATCAGCAGGGACGCGATCGAAGTCTTCCGTACACAGGTAGGGCGCTCCGATCTCGCGAAGCGCATCGAAGGCCTGCGACGGCGCATGCAGGGCTTCGAGGATGTGCGCGCGGAACTCCGTCTACTCGCCCAGCCGCTGATTGCGCCGCTGGCGGCGCGACTCGACGGAGTCTCTCACCTCGGCATTGTCCCGCACCGCGAACTGCACGCGATGCCGTTTGCCGCGCTACCCTTAGACGCCGGTGGCACACCACTGATCGAGCGCACGGCGCTGTACTATGTGCCGAGTTCCAGTGTGTTGCGTTACACTCTCTCGCGGCGCGGCGCCGCGAAAGACGCGTTGCGAAACATTCTCGCATTCGGCAATCCCGACGCGGGATCCGGCGCGCCCGACCTCCCCTTCGCGCAGAAGGAGGCGGAGCGTCTCGCGCTCCAATTCCCTGAGGCGACGCTCGTGACAGGCCGCGCCGCGACGGAGACTTGGCTGACAGAGAACATCGCAACGTTCGGCATCGTGCACATTGCGTCGCATGGCGAATTCGACCCCGAGGCTCCGCTCTTCTCCGCACTTCGGCTCGCGTCGGACGAAGAGAACGATGGCGTTCTCACCTCGTCTGAGGTCTTTGGGCTCGCGGTTCGCGCAGATCTCGTTGCGTTGTCCGCGTGCCAGACGGGCTTGGGGCGCTTGTCGAATGGAGACGACATCGTCGGCTTGAATCGCGCGTTCGTCTACGCAGGCACGAGACAGATCCTTTCGACGTTGTGGCGCGTGGACGACGTCTCGACGGCCGTGATGATGAAGCATTTCTATCGCGCGATGCCGCATACGGATCGCGCGGAGGCACTGCGCCGCGCCCAACTGCGCACCCGTGAGAGTTTCGCCCACCCCGCGCATTGGTCGGGCGCCGTGCTCAGCGGGGATTGGAAGTAGCGTCGTCCTCGACCGGTGGCTCCATCCCGTAATCGCGATAGAGCACGTCGAAATCCGGCAGGCCGGGACGCGGCCCGAAGGAATGCAGCGATTCAACGATGTTGCGGCCCTCATCCACACGACCCAGATGACGTAGCGCCTGCGCGCGCGCGAGTTGCAGAAAACTCGGGCCGTCCAGCGGATCCTCCGAAATGGCGGTGGCTCGCGCGAGGGCATCCTCCCACGCGCCACGCGCGGATTCAGTGTCTCCGAGTTCGGCGCGCAATTCCCCCACGGCAACCAACTCTCGAACGATGATGACCGAGTTGTCGAGTTCGCCCGCGCCAAGTTCCTCGATGCGGCGGCGCAGCTCCAACGATCGTTCATATGCGGCGAGCGCCTCCGCCGGAGCGCCTGAGGCGCGGAGAGTTTCGCCGTAGCGATTATGGTGCAGCGCATGTTCGCCGACGATCTGGGGTCGGTCGGGATAACGCTCCATGAGCGGGCGATGCGCTTCGATCGCGGCGCGGTTGTGCTGCAACGCGGCCTCGCTGTTTCCACGTTTCAACTCCATTGCCGCAATGTTGCTGTGTGCGATCGAGGCAAACCTCGGCCAATGAGGGCGCTCGGGCTCGCGTGCTCCCATCGTCGTGGCTTCATCGACCAACTTGGAAAGCATCGCGATCCCTTCATCGAGCTCATTCAGCGCGAGCATGTTGTCGCTGATGTTGAGACGCGCCGCCGCCAGGTTCACCGCGATCCCGACATTGCCGGGCTCCTCGCGAAGGAGGCGCTCCAGGATCGTCACCGCCTTCGAGAGCGCGTCCACCGCCTCTTCGCGCAGTCCTTGTGTCGAATACAGAACCGAGATGTTCGTGTAGCTCTGCGAAAGATCGCGGCGATAGTCCGCATTGTCCGGTTCCGCCACCACGAGTTGCTCGCGCAAGGCGAGCGCCGCCGAGTGATGCTCGAGCGCCGCATCCAGATTCGCCTGCATCCGATACATGTTGGCGAGGTTCGAATGCGAAATCGCGAGGTGCGCGCGGTTTGTGTTGATCGAGGAGTCCTTGATGATCGCGCTCACCTGCCTGCGCATGGCGATCGAATCGAGGTAATCGCGTTCCGCCGCTTCGGTGTCGGAAAGGTCCTGCTTCATCTTGGCGAGATTGTGAAGTGTGGAAGCCGCGAGGAAGAGCTTTGAACCGAGTTGGTCCGGTTCGTCGGAGAGCTCTTCGATCGAGACCATTTCAGCCGAATAGATGTCACGTGCGGCGGCGAGTTCCCCCATCTCAGACAATACGTTGGCCAGCGCCAGCCGCGCGTCGATGCGCGCGCGAATGGATGTGTGCGAGCCCGGGTCCTTCTTCAGAAGGTCGTCCGCCAGGGCGATGCACTTCTCGGCGACTTCGCGAGCTTCCGTCAGTTTGCCGCTCGCGGCGAGCACGCGAATCACTACACCGTGCGCGGTGATCCGTCGCAGGGCGTTTTGCGGCGACTCATCGGATGGGCCGACTTCGTCGAAGTAGTCGAGCGCTTCCGAGCCAACCTTGCCAAGCAGATCGAGGCGGTTGAGCGGCTGCAATCCTTCCGCCAAGTCATTCAGCATGAAGTTGAGCAACTCCTCGGCACGACGACGCGAACTGTCCGAAGCTGCACGCGCCACAGCTTCACGTTGTGCAGTCGCCGCGACGAGATCGCGTTCCCGCGAAAGGTCATTCGTATAGGTCAGCGCACCGACCGCGAGTGCGAGAACGAGCAGTAACGACGCGGCGATTCCGAGACGACGCTGACGCTCGCGCGAATCTGCGCGAGAGGCACAGCGCTGAATCTCAGAGAGGATCGACGCGCGCTCGTCTTCGTCGGTGACGGCCTCTGCCTGAATCTGTGCGAGTGAGAGATCGTTCCTCTCGATCGCCGCGCGGGCGTAGGCTGCGTGGACGCGCGCGCCTGTCGCGATGGCGGAGACATTCCCTGGCCACAGGGTGAGCGCGCGGTTCAGCAGTGCGAGCTGATCGGCAAAGTTGCGATACGATCCTCGCGTCGACTCGAGCATCTCGAATGCACGACGCACGCAAGCGATCGATTCCCGTCGCCGCGACGAGCCGCTGACGTAGTCGTTCAACGCATCGAGGAACTCACGAGCCGATGGCACCCGGTTGGCCGGGTCGGGCTCAAGCGCACGATTCGCGAGCGCGAGCAACTCGTCCGGAATCTCGCGACCCGGTGCGGCTTCGCGTGCGGGCACGACTTCGCCTCGTGCCGCCATGTGGAATGTGGATTTGGAATCCGCCGCGTCGTGCGGCGCGCGACCGCAAAGCAATGTGTACAGCGTGCCACCCAGCAGATACACGTCCGTCCAAGTGCCCACGCCCGATGCGGAAAGGAGCGTTTGCTCGGGGGCCATGAACGACGCCGTGCCCGAGGGGCTGGAGGCCGTCTCGGGAACAGGCAGATCCTCGAATGCTGCCGCGCCGGTGGCCGCGACTGTGGCTCCCTTCTCCGCGTCCACGATCGCCAAGCCCCAATCCATCAGGGACACTTCCCCGTATTCACCCACCATCACCTGGCCCGGCTTGATATCGCGGTGGATGATGCCGCGCGAATGTGCAAAGGCGACGGCCTGCGCAACGTCCATCAGGATGGGAATGTGCCGCGCGAGGAAGTCATCGACCTCCATCGACTTAAAGTCTTCGCGGATCATGTGATACCAGAGCCGACCGCGAACGAGTTTCATCGCCAGCATCGGACGCCCCGTATCGTCGAACACGAGATCGTGCACGGGGACAATGTTGGGATGTTCGAGCGAGGCGGCGATGACCGCCTCCTGACGGAATGCAACCGCCAGGTGCCACTGCGCGCCTGGGTCGTTCTCTGCTTCCTTCATCAGGTCGGCGCGCAACTTCTTGACCGCGATCGTGCGACCAAGACTTGTCTGCACTGCCTCCCAAACTTCTCCCCACCCGCCGCGGCCAAGGAGACCTTTCATCTCGTACGTTCCGGAATCCGTCGCGGTGATGTTCGGTCGCCTGGCGCTCGTCACGCCGAGCACATCGGTGACGATGGAATCTCCACCCGCGAGGAAAGAATCGGATTCCGCATCGCGAGAGCGCTGCGACTCGAACGTCTCCGATGGATCATCGGGGAGTTCGCTCGGAAACGGGGGGAACTGACCTGTCGAGTCGTTGCTCATGGGGCGACGTAACCACCCCTCGCATCAACGACGCAACGGAGTAGCGCGGGACCCCGCCATTTGCACTCGGAGGTCGCGAATTCGAGTCCGCCCTGATCTCAATTTGCTTTGCGCGGCACCGCCCATCCCTCATGATGAGAATCCCCATGACTGATCACGCCAAGAAGCCCTCGCGCGGACCATCCGTCCTTAGCATTCGAAATGTCTCGAAACATTTCGGAGGTGTGCGCGCTGTCCAGAATGCGTCACTCGAGGTGACGCGTGGGGAAGTCGTCGCACTGATCGGCCCCAACGGCGCGGGCAAGACGACACTGTTCAACACGGTCACGGGATTGATCGAGGTCACGGACGGACAGATCGTGTTCACCCACGATGGTGGGACCTGCGAAGTGCAGGGCTGTCGCCCGGACGAGATTCACCGAAAGGGCATCAGCCGCACGTTTCAGAACATTCGTCTCTTCGCCAATCTCTCAGCGCTCGACAATGTAAAGCTCGGCTGTCACCCGATCGGAAAGATGGGCCTCTTCGGCGCGATGTTTCGCCCGCCATGGAAGACGAAGGAACAACTCGCGATCGAGACACGCGCCATGCAGGCGCTCCGCCTCGTCGATCTCTGCAGCGCATGTCACCTTCGCGCGGGGAGCCTGCCATACGGACACCAGCGCCGCCTCGAAATCGCGAGGGCGCTCGCCAACGGGCCAAGCCTGCTCCTGCTCGACGAGCCCGCCGCGGGGATGAACCCGACGGAGACCGAAGAACTAACGGCGCTCATTCGCAAGGTGCGTGATCTCGGCATCACAGTGTTTCTGATCGAGCACGACATGCACCTCGTGATGAAGTTGAGCGATTACATCTACGTCCTCGACCACGGCGAAATCATCGCCGAGGGAATTCCGAAAGACGTCCAACGCGACCCACGCGTCATCGAGGCATACCTCGGCAGCGAAGCCGCCGCGGCAATGAAGCAAAGCGAATCCGCGCCCCAAGCATGAGCGAGTCTGCACGCGAACTCCTGCCGTTCATCGAAGAAACCGCACGGGCCGCAGGCGCGGTCCACATGCGGCATTTTCGCAATCTGGCGGGGTACGAGGAAAAGGGCGCGAACAACCTCGTCACGGTGGCCGATCGCGAGGCCGAAGACGAAATCGCCCGCCGCATTCGTGCGAGATTCCCCGATCACTCCCTCATGCTGGAGGAAACAGGCGGTGCCGCCGCCGAGAACACATGGATCGTCGATCCTCTCGATGGGACGACGAACTTTGCTCATGGAATGAACATCTTTGCCGTGAGCATCGGCTTCGTGCATCGCGGTGTTCCCATGGCGGGCGGCATCTTCGCACCCGCGCTGGGCGATTATTATTTCGCCGCGCGAGGCGAAGGAGCCTGGCGTAATGGGGATCAGCGCATGCATGTCTCGCGGCCGCGCACGTTGGGGGATGCTTTGCTCGTCACCGGTTTCCCGTATGATCGTCGCGTGATGCTGGATCCACTGATGGACATGATGAAGGAAGCGCTCAGGCACTCACATGGTGTCCTGCGTCTTGGGGCTGCAGCGCTCGACATCGCCGCAGTGGCAGCGGGGGACCTCGATGGGTTTTACGAGTACAACCTGATGCCCTGGGATGTCGCGGCGGGTGCGGTGATGATCGAGGAAGCCGGTGGTCGCATCACCGACTTTACGGGCGGAGTGTACGATGTGTTTCATCCGCTCACCACGGTTGCGTCCAACGGCCATGTCCACGACGAGCTGATGCTCAGGGTCACGCGCCCATTCGTCGAGGAGATCATGCGGCGGAGGAACGCGCCGGCCTAGTGCGCGTGCACGAAGCCCGGGGCGCGTCGCTGAATGCTGACCCAGACACTCAAGCAATGGATGTGGGACTGCTACGATTGCCTGTGGAGGCTCGTTGCAGCGAACATGCTCATCGCAGTTCCTTTCCTTGTTCTCTTCTTCGTCAGCCGCGATCTCTTGGAATCGTTCTCCGACGCACCAGGGCTGATGCTGCTCGTATGGTGCGCCATTTTCGTGACGATGTTCCCTGCGCTCGGCGCTCCCTGGTTTGCGGGAATCGTCCACTTTGCCGCGCAGAACTCCGTCGGAGAGGAAGCGACATTTCGCGACATGCTGACCGGCGTGAAGCAGTTCGGCTGGCGCGTGTGGCGATACCTCTTCGCGATGAGCGCCCTGCTCTCCGTGCTCGCCGTGAATGCTTGGTTCTATCTCTCCGAAAGCGTCTTTCCGGAGGGACTCGCGATGCTGCGATTCGCGCTGCTCTTTCTCTGCGTGTGGCTGCTGGCGTTCGTTGCGGGGGCGATGCTGCACGGACTCGCGTTCTGCGTGCGGAGCGAGCTACCCGTGCGACGCATTCTGCGCATGTCCTTCACGCTCGCGGTTGCTCTGCCGCGCATGACGTTTGGCGCGCTCGTGTTTCTCGTTGGACTGTGGATCGTCTCCGGATCGTGCCAGTTCGCCGGCTATCTGCTCTTCGCGTTTGCGGGGACGGCGATGATGGTGAACTCGCTGCACGATGTGACGCTCGTGTGGGAGGAACATCTCCGTGGCACGACGGACAAGGAAACTCTCGCCGCACGCGAGGAAACTCGACGCCTTCGCTATGATCGAGGCTGGCGCGACATCCTCAGGCCATGGGAAGTCTGACCGCGAACTTCACCACGCGTGCACGATGAATCCATCGCGCAGCTTCGGTTCGAACCACGTGGACTTGGGCGGCATCAACAACCCCGCATCCGCCACCGCGAGCAACTCTCGCATCGTCGTTGCGGCCACGGCGAAACCGATCGCGGCCTCTCCCGCGTCCACCGCGCGCGAGAGCTCCCCCGGCCCCTTGATTCCGCCAACAAAACGGATGCGCGGATTTGTGCGCGGATCGTCGATGCCCAACACGGGATCAAGAATCAGATTCTGAATCACGCTGACGTCCAGGCGATCCGACGCGTTGCCGAGGGTGCGTGACACCTCGGTCAGCGCGCGGCGCGTCCATTTCCCCGCAAGGTAGTAGCAGAACTCGCCCTGCATCTCCGTCTCAGGTGGAGCCGATGCATCCTTGGGTTCGGCAGTCACAGCGCGGATCGCCGCGTGCACATCGTCCCCGTTTTTTCCGTTCAGGTCCGCAACGAGACGATGGTAGGGGAGAATGCGAAGTTGCGATTCGGGGAAACTGACCGAGAGGATGCCCATCGCTTCAGGCAGGTGCTTGAACGCATCCGAAGCGCGAGCACCCGCAGCGGCGCGGTGATGGCCATCGCAGATGTACACGGCATCGAGCGCCGCCGATGCCGCCTGGAGACGCTTCACGTCGGCCAGGTCGCGCACGAACCAGATCTCGTGGCGCACGCCGTCGACCTTCTCCACATCGAATTCCGGAGGCGTCACCGAGAGTTCTGCGAGCAATCCCTCCAAGACCGTTTGCGAACGAAACGCGAGGAACACAGGTCCCGTCTGTGCCTGAAGCAAAGTGATGTGCTTGGTGCGGTCGTCTTCCTTGTCTGGGCGTGTCAGCTCGTGCCGCTTCACCAGGCCCGTGCGATACTCGCTGACGCTCGCAAGCGCGACGAGCCCTGTCTGCGAACGCCCGCGCCACGTCAGGCGATAGATGGCGTAGCACGGCACCTCCTCCTGTTGTAGGAGGGCCTCATCGCACCACTTCTCGAAGAGCGCCTCGGCATGGGCATAGGCTTCCGGCGAGTGCGCATCCGCGTCTGCGGGCATGCCTGTCTCGGGGCGCGTGACGTGCAGGAAACTGAGCGGCTCTTCCTTCACGAGTGCGCGCGCTTCGCGGTCGCCCGGCACATCGTACGGCGGTGCGCACAGCCTCGCGGCATTTTGAGGTGTCGGGTGCAACATTTTGAATGGCAGCAGTGAAGACATCTTGGTCCCAGGTGAAGGCATCGAGCCGCAACGCAGCGTGAAAAACGTGGTCAGCGACCCGCCCCGGGGACAAGTCTTGAGCGTTGCCCCCCGACGCATTTCGCGGTGGGCTCTAGGCGACTTCGTTGTGCGATTCCCTCTTCACGATCCATGGTCCATGCGCGTTGTTTTCTTCGGCAGTCCTGAGTTTGCACTCCCTTCACTCCAGATGCTCGTCGATCACGGGCATGATGTCCTCGCGGTTGTGACGCAGCCTGACAAGCCCGCAGGTCGCGGCCAGCGCATCACGGCGCCGCCGGTGAAGGGCCTCGCGGAAAAGCTCGGCATCCCCGTGATGCAGCCGAAGAGTGTGCGCACCCCCGAGTTTGCGGAGGCGCTGCGCGCGCTCGCGCCCGACGCCGCCATTGTGGTCGCGTACGGAAAGATCCTGCCCAAGAGCGTCCTCGAGATTCCCAAGTTCGGCTGCCTCAACGTGCACGCGAGTCTGCTCCCGCGCTATCGCGGAGCCGCCCCGATCCAGTGGGCACTGATTCGCGGCGAGCTCAAGACGGGCGTCTCGATCATGCTCCTCGATGAGGGGATGGACACAGGCCCCGTTATCTCGATGAGCGATGTGGATGTGCTCGAGGATGATGATGCGATCTCCCTCTCGAACATGCTCTCGATGATGGGTGCGGACGAAATGCGCAAGGTCCTCGCGACACTCGAACGCGATGGCCACATCGATGCGATTCCTCAGGACGATACGCAGGCGACCACTGCGCCGATGATTAAACGCGAAGACGCCCGCGTCGTGTGGACAAATCACGCCGATCAGATCATCCTGGCGATTCGTGGATTCCTCCCTTGGCCGAAGGCGTACTCGGTCGCGAACGATCGCGAGGTCAAGTTTCTCGCTGCCGAGGCGTGCGATCCCGATTGGGTTGTGGTCGAGGCGCTCGAGGACGAACGCGTTCCGGTGGGCACTGTGATCGATTCGCTGAAGGGGCGCGGCATCGTCGTCAAGGCTGGCTCGCGCACGCTCGTGCTGGTGACTCGACTTCAGCCGCAGGACAAACCCGCGATGGCAGCGATTGACGCGCTCAACGGCGGGCTGATCAGGATCGGCACGCGCTTCCTGTGACGCAGGACGAATTGCCGCTCAACCTGGGGGATGCGTTTCTCTCTGGAAATCCGAGTGGCACACCCCGCCTGCAAATCGGCGGACAGGCTATCGGCTCAGGTGTGATGATGCGATCGCGAACGGGCTATGCCATCGCCGAGCGCACCCCCGGCGGGGAAATCGCCATCCAGCAGATTCCGTTTCGCAGCCACGTTGCGAGCGGCTTGCTCGCGAGGATTCCCGTCTTGCGTGCAGTGGTGGCGTTTGTCGAGATGCTCGCGATTTCGATTCGCATTCCCTCTCGTGCACCGGCCACGTCGTTGGCGGATGCGCTCACCTCCCGCGAAACGCGCAGGCGATTCGGCATCATCGCCGCCTGCGGATTCCTCGTACTGATCCTTCTGCCAAACATCATCGGCGCGGCATTCCTTTCGGGCGTCCTGCGCGATCCTGTCCTGAACGAGTCGGACCATCCGCTCGCGTTCGCTCTCGCTGCGGGGGGAACGCGGCTGGCGATTGTGCTCGGCGTGTGCGGAGTGCTGCATCTCCTCCCCGGCCTCGCGAGTCTCTTTCGCTATCATGGCGCGGAACATCGCGCGATTGCGGTCTTCGAGGAAGGACGCGAAGTGACCGTCGCGCGGGCGCAGCGTCAGAGCACGTTTCATCGGCGCTGCGGCACGGTGCTCTATGCGAACACGCTGCTGCTCATGATTCCCGCGTCGTGGGGGGCGCTGGCGCTGCTTGGTTCGCAACTCGGTGGCTTCCCGAGTTGGGGAGGCGCGGGGCGGCTGGCGTTCCTCTCGCTGCTCGACGCGCTTGTGTTTCCGCTCGTGCTCGGCGCGGCGTACGAACTCCTTAGGCTGGGCACGGGGTGGCGCGGAAGTGCCGCATGGAAGCCACATGAGTGGACAGGTTGGGCGTTGCAGCGGCTCACGATACTGCGCCCGTCCGACGCACAGGTCGAAGTTGCGATCGTCGCGCTCTATGCGGCGATTTCGATTCCGGCAACACTCACTGAACCGAGACGTTCCGTTGTGCCGGGCCTCGTCGATGACGAATCCGCGCCTGCCTATCGTCCTCCCGTTCTGAGTCGACCGGCACCGGATCGTCCTCGCGACACACCCTCCGACTGAGGCAGGATGTCGTTCGTTCACCCCAACACGGAGCACGCCCATGGGCCTGAGAATCACGAAAGTTTACACGAAGACTGGTGATGACGGGACGACGGGCCTCGTCGGGGGGCAGCGCGTGCGCAAAGACAACGCGCGCATCGAATCGTACGGCACCGTCGATGAGTTGATGGCGCACATGGGCGTCGCGCGCATGCATCTCGCGGGAGAGTCCTCGCGATTCACCGACGCCAAAGCCGTCGCACCGTTCGCGGAGTTGCTCGAGTACATGCAGAACCTGCTGTTCACTCTCGGCGGGGAACTCGCGACGCGTGCAGAGGACATCGATCCGCGCATGCCAACGATCCGGGCCGAGGACGTCGCATTCCTTGAACGCGCGTGCGACGCATACAACGAGGCGCTGCCGCCGCTAAAGGACTTCGTGCTCCCGGGCGGGAGTCACACCTCCACGGCGTTGCACGTCGCGCGCACGGTCGCGCGCCGCGCGGAGCGACACGTCATCCATCTCGCCGCAGAGGAGCCGGTCAGCCCCCACTGCGCCGTTTTCTTGAACCGATTTTCTGATGCGTTGTTTGTGCTTTGCCGATGGGTGAATCACGCGATGCAGATTCCGGAAACGACGTGGCGACACAAGATGCCGCCACCGTCGCTTCCGGGGTAACATCAAACGCCCGCGACGATCTCCGCGGCGCGCCCGATCACATCGTCGATGAGTTCGACTTTGCGCGCGCCTGCCTGCGCCATGTCGGGTTTGCCTCCACCCTTGCCGTCGAGCGGTGTTGCAAACGCATTCACCACTTTCCCGGCGGGATAGCGCGCGGCCGCGGTCTTACCCGACGCGACGATGAGGGCGACGCGTCCTTCGATCGCGCTGATGAGGACCGTCACGGAGTTGTCACCCAGCTTCTGCCGCAGTGATTCCGCGAGCGGGCGCAACTCTCCTCCGTCGAATCCGTCCAGTCGAACAGCGACCAGTTTCGCACCATCCGCGAGTGTCACGGCGCGTTCGCTCACATCTCCGAGCTTGTTCGCGGCCAACTCGCGCCGCAGTCCTGCGACCTCGCGCTCGAAATCCCTTACTTTCGCTGCGAGCGTTTGCACGCGGTCAAAGGCCTCACCGCCTCGCGCCGCGAGCAACAGTTGCAGCGGCACGGCGAGGTCGTATTGATCGTTCATCTGCGCGCGCACCGCGGACGATCCCACGACGGCCTCAATACGGCGCACGCCGCTGGCCACGCTCGATTCCGAGACGATGCGGAAACTACCCGCCTGCGATGTGTGCTGCAAATGCGTGCCGCCGCAGAACTCGACGCTGGGGCCCATGCGCACGACGCGAACCAGCGCCGCGTACTTTTCTCCGAATGGAGCGATCGCGCCGATGCGTTTCGCTTCCTCGAGCGGGAGAACTTCCGTCGTGACCTCGTGATCTTCGAGGATCAGTTCATTCACGAGCGCCTGGCACTCGCGAAGCTGCTCCGTCGTCACTGCCTCGGAGTGCGAGAAGTCGAACCGGCAGTACTCCGGCCCGACGTACGAGCCCGCCTGCGTGACGTGCTCGCCGACGATGCGCTTCAACGCATTCTGCATCAGGTGCACGGTGCTGTGATGGCGCACGATCGCATGGCGTCGCGCGCGATCCACGACGGCCTCGACTGTTTCGCCACGCCCGAGCGCACCTGCCGCAACACGGCCGCGATGCACGATCAGGCCACTCGCCGTCTTGACGGTGTCGCTCGCGATGAAGCGTCCGTTCGGCGTTGCGAAGACACCCGCGTCGCCGATCTGCCCGCCGGATTCCGCGTAGAACGGCGTGCGGTCCAGCACGATGCTGACCTCTTCGCCTTCGCCAGCTTCGTCAACGATCGCGCCGCCTTCGATGATCGCAAGCACGCGTGCTTCAACTGCGGCCGGTGTGTACGCATAGCCCTCGAACGGAGTCGCGCCGTGTTCGGCGAACACCGCGTCGAGTGCCCCCGCCTCGCCACCCGCCGCGGAGCTCTTGCGGGCCGCGCGCGCGTCTTCCTTCTGCTTCTTGCGCACGGCCTCGTAACCCGCTTCGTCGAGTGCTATGCCCGCGTCCTCGGCGATTTCGCGCGTCAGGTCAAACGGGAAGCCGAACGTGTCCCAGAGCTTGAATGCATCTGCACCAGAGATGGCATTGCTGCCATTCGCGCGTGCGCTTTCGAGCAACTCGTCGAGCATCTTCTGCCCGCGATCGAGCGTGCGGAGGAAGGTCTCCTCCTCGGTGCGCAGTGCCTTCCTGATGAAGTCTGGATTCCGTTTGATCTCGGGATAGGTGTCGCCCATTGCCTCGACCACCGAGTCGTACAAATCCGCCATGAATGGCTCGTTGCGTCCCATCAACGAAGCGAATCGCAACGCTCGACGCGCGATGCGGCGCACGACGTACCCGCGGCCGAGGTTAGATGGCGTAATGCCCTCCGACAGGCAGAAGACGAGCGTGCGCGCGTGATCGGCGATTGCGTTGACCGAATGCATTGCATGTCTGCGGTCCAACGGCGAACCATGCAGTCCCATGATTTCGGGCTTCATGCGATTGTCGGGGGATGCCTGCGACTCGGGGCTGAGTGCGGAAAACGTGTCGTATTCCGTGTACGGAAATCCAAGGGCGGCGCAGGCCGCGCGCGTGATCGGTGCGAACAAGTCCGTCTTGTACTGCGATACGTAGCGGAAGCTCGCCTCGCTCGCCGACTTGTCTGCGCGGAGCTGATTCGCCAGCGTCAGCGCCGCCGTCATGCGTTCGAGTCCGGCGCCCGTGTCGATGCCGCGATTCTTGAGCAGCGGACGCGAGCCATCGCGCTGTTGGTCGAACTGCGGAAAGACGAGGTTCCAGATTTCGAGGAAGAGGTCTCCCTCATCGACGATGCGTCTTCCGATTTCGCGACGACCAGCCTCGTCGCGGCGCGCGATGCGGCGCACTTCTTCGAGCTCCGCATCGGTGCCCATGAAGAACTTGATTTCGCTGCACGGCCCGCACGCGCCGGTGTCGCCGGCCGGGCCCCAGAAGTTTTCCTTCGCATCGAGCAGGATGATCGGATTGTCGAGAGCGGTCGCCGCCCAGAACGCCTCGGCCTCGCGATCGATCTCGGCCTCGGTCGGGCCAAAGATGGTCGCGAACATGCGCTCGCGCGGCAGGTTCATCCACTGCGGGGATGTGCAGAACTCCCACGCGAAGCGAATCGCCTCTTCCTTGAAGTAATCACCGAAGCTGAAGTTGCCGAGCATCTCGAAGAACGTGTGATGACGGAGTGTCTTGCCGACGTTCTCGAGGTCGCTTCCCTTGCCACCAGCGCGGAGGCACTTCTGGCAGGATGCCGCCCGGCGATACGGCATCGGATCGACCGTGCCACTATAGAGCGGCTTGAATTGCACCATGCCTGCGCTCGTGAACATCAACGTCGGATCATCCGGCGGAATGATCGGTGCGCTCGCGATCACCGGATGCGGATGCGTCGGAATGGTGCGGAAGAATTCAGAGTACGCGGCGCGCAATTCGCGCCCATTGTTGATAGCCATGGAAGGAAACCGTGTCGAATGCTGCGGATTCTGCCCAGAACCGGAATTCCGGCGCCCCCGAGAGTCCGGGAGAGCCCGGGTGCGGCAAAGGGGAAAAGCGACCGACGCCTGCTTCACGTGATGGGGCGCGGGTTTTTCTTCGCGTTGTATTCGTCGAGGAACTTCGTCGGATTCGTCGTCAGTTCGTGCTTCAACGAGCGGATGTAGTCATCCCCCGGATACTGGATGAGTAACATGTCGAGCACCTCGGCCGCATCCTTCGGCTCGCGCAGGCGCACGTGCACCATGAAGAGGTTCACCAGATCCTCCCGCGTCATGGTCCCATGGAGTTGAAGCACCTGATAGTAGCAGCTCCTCGCCTGCTCCAGATTGCCGCACAAATAGGACGCTCCGCCCAGCCCCGCGAGAATCTCCCACTGGCCCGGCTGCCGTTCCGCCGCCAATTCGAGGAGAGCCATTGCCTGGCACGGGTCCGCGCGTTCCCCGTCATTCATGAGGAGTCCGGCGAGCGTGAACAACCCAACCGGACCCAAGTTGCGCGGATCCTCGCCCTCCAAAATCTCGCGCGCACGCGCATGGTCCTCCGCCAGCATGAACAGGGCGGCTTTCAACTCGGGAGTGCCATGCGCCAGCGTGTACTTCAGATGCGCAAACCTTGGATCGAGCGTGATCCAAGGGGGCCACACGAGCAGCGCCATCGCGCCCGCAGCGATCAATGGCGTGCGCAACATGTGCCAGCGTGCCTCGACAGCGGCACGCACGACGCCTGCCGCGCCCCACGCCGCAACGAGGATGAACACAGGCTGATACGCGAGACGATATCGCTCGGTGATAAAGAACGGCAGAATTGAAAGTGGCAGCAGGACAAGCGCGCCGAGAAATGTCAGCAGTGCCGCACTGCGCCGCCTCCACGCGAAGACCGCTCCGACCATCGCGAGCGGATAGATCAGGCCAAACCCGATGAGCGGCAGCTTGAGGACAGGCATCTCATCGACGAGCACGCGCAGATGATAAATCTGCGGGAAGTCTTCCTTGTAGAAGAGGAGGAGCAGCTTGCGCCGCATCAGCGTGATCTGCTCGCGAGGGTGCTCCCGCAGCCAGCGCACTGCCTTGGAGGACCAGAAGCTGTTGATTTCCTTCGAGCTGATTTCCTCGCGACCGAGCTCTGCACGCGCGGCGTAGAGACCACGCGGTTCCAGCGAAGTCGTCGGCGGTGATTCGTAAACGCCAACCGCAGTCGGGTTGTTGCCGATGTAGAGATTCATCCCCATGTTGCTCGTTAGGAAAATGAAGTCTCCTTCCGCCCGATAGTTGTGCCACGTGATCGGCAGGATCGGAATCAGCATGCACACAAACGCAAGCGCACCAGCCGCGATGCGATCCGAGATGCACAGTGTCGTGCTGCGGACGATGGGCAGGATGCAGATGAACAACGGAAACAGCGCGAGCGTGTTGCCGCGAAAGAGCGCGCTGAGCCCCGTGAGGAAACCCGTGAGAGCGAAGCCGATCAGCAGGCGCCTGCGAGGGACGTCCTCGTTGCGCATCCCCGCCGCGTACGCACCCGCCCAGAGCGCCGCGAGCGTCACCATGCCTGCGCCGATCTCCATCAGGACGGTTTGCTCGTAGAAAAGTGCGAGTTCGCTCAGCGTCCACAGCGCACCTGCCGCAAGCGCCGCGCCCCGACTCCATAGTTGCCGAGCCGCCGCGATCAACATCACAAGCGTGCCGGCCGACAAGATCATGTTTAGAATGCGCCCAGCACCATCGGCGAGGTCCGGCGATGTGAGCTTGTACCAAACCCCGAGCATGATCGGGTAGGCAGGGCTCATGAAGAAGGCCTCTTCCTGCTGCCAGACTCCGGCCGTGAAGAAGAGCGAGCGCGCCTGATAGTACAGCGCGTCGGCGAGGAGCTGCGTGCCGAAGATGGATTCTCCCATCTGCACGAATGCCACAACGCGAAGTGCGAGGAAGACGACGACGATTCCCAGCAGCCCCAATCTCCATGCGCGGTCGGAAACAGCCGCGTTTGCGGGAGGAGTCGGTGACGGCGTGGTCACACGATCCGGGGAGGCAGGGGGCGCGTCAGCGTCCGGCACGGTTGAGGCGCTTGCGACCTTCGCGGAGCATCGAGAGCGTCTCCTTGATGGTCAGGCCGAGTTTGATCTTCGATTCGCCCTTCTTCCTGTCATAGCGAAGGATGAATGGGACTTCGCGAATTCTTGCGCCGAGACACGCGAGGTTGACGAGAACCTGATCCGTGCACGCGAATCCACCGCGCGTGATGATGTTGTCGCCGTAATGCTGCATCGCACGACGAAGCAGCCCCATGCGATATGCCCGATAGCCGCACGTGTAATCGCGCACGCCCTCCAGACGGAGGAACACAGAGAACACGACGAGCGCCCCGAGGCTGAGGAACTGGCGAAAGATTGGAACGCCGTGCTGGCGACTGCCGGGGCGATAACGAGACGCGATCACGATGTCGGCGCCCTTGGCGACCTCACGCAACATCGACATCACATGGACGGGGGGATGCGTGTTGTCGGCGTCCATGCAGACCAACACGTCCCCGTCGCTCTCGCTCATTTCCAGGGCACTACGAAACCCGGTCTTGATCGCTTCGCCGAGGCCTTTGTTGCCGTCGTGCCGAACCAACCGCACGGGAAGCTTGCGTGCCGCGCGCTCCACGACTTCGGCCGTGCGATCCGAACTGCCGTCATCCACGACAATGATCACGCCATCCAACTGCGGGTAGCGTTTGAAGAGCTTGCCGAAGCTGTTCAGCAGCGGCGGGAGGCACTCCTCCTCGTTGAAGGCAGGGAGTGCAACGAACAGTTTCGGCATCAGTTGTGGTTGACTCCGTGCGGGATCAACGGGGCGGGAAAGCACCCCAGAACAATCGCCAACTGTGGTAGGTGCCCCCCTCTCGTGGCAAGCCTCGCGCACGAGAGGACACATATCCCGCCAGACTTTTCAAGTGCGACACCAACCAGGCTTGTGGAAACTTGGTGCGCCCTCACCAAACAATCTTCCGCAGCAACCCTATCTCGGAGCTCTCACGCATGGGCGAATCGATCCTTGGCAAAACCGTCCTCGTGACCGGAGGCGGGCGGCGCATCGGCCGCGAGATTTCCCTCGAATTGGCGCGCGCCGGTGCGGATGTCGTCGTGCATGTGAACGCGTCCAAGGATGAGGGCCAACTCGTCGTGGACGAAATCCGTGGCATGGGTCGCCGTGCGGCACTCGTGATCGCGGACCAGGGCTCGGTGACGGAGATCGAACGTGCGTGCCTCGAAGCGGATGCGGCGCTCGGCCCGATTTCGTATCTCGTCAACAACGCCGCCATCTGGCCGCACTCGAGGTTGGACGAGACGACTCAGGAGGACTTCGACCTCGCAGTTTCGGTGAACATGCGCGGCCCGTTTTTTTGGGCGCGCTATCTCGGCCCCGCGATGAAGGCACGCGGCCACGGCGCGATCGTGAACATCGCCGACGTGATGGCGGAACGCCCGCTGACGACGTGTATTCCTTACTGCATGGCCAAGGCAGGGATCGTCTCGATGACCTACGCGATGGCGCGCGCGCTTGCTCCGAACGTTCGTGTGACCGCGATTGGCCCCGGCCCAATCGCATTCCCGCCAGACTATCCCAGAGATTCCGCCGCCGCCGACATCGCCAAGACTCTCGCTCGACGCGAGGGAGAGCCCAACCACGTCGCCCACGCCGTGCGCTTTCTGCTCGAACATGACTACATCACGGGAGTTTTCCTGCCCGTGGATGGCGGGTTCAGGTTTGGGCTGTAGAAAGGCCGCGCGTGGCGCGGATGAAGAGTGCTGAATGCTGAGTGAGATGATCCATGGATCGTTCATGATTCATGTTTCAGCACTCATCCTTCCCTCTTCTGGTGGTCGATAAACTCACCCCGCTCCGGGAGGCGCGCAACATTGCCGCTCCAGGTGCCGTCGGGCATGAGGTGATGGTCTTCAAGCCAGGTGCGCCCGTTCTCGCGCAGGAGTCGCCAGAACCCGAGATCGCAATCCCTCGAACCGTGACGCATCATGGGCGCGCCTGCGTTGACGTAGATCACATGCGGGGGCTCGGGGCTTCGATAGAGCCAACGCCAATGGTGATGACCGTGGAGCTGCACAATCGGGACGTTGAACTCAGCGAGTTTCGCGATGAGCTGTCCCGCGCCGCGCAGTTCGCGCTGGCGTCCCGGCCGCAGGATTCCCGGCGGGTCCTCCGCAGGAAAGTGACAAATCACCCACAGCTCGCGGACCTTGGATCCGTCCCGCCTGCGAAAGTCTTCGATCATTTCGAAATCGCCCGGTTTCACGAGCCCAAAGCTGCCGATGCCGTTCGACGTTCCTGCGTCGATACGAATCGCCCACACACCATCGCCCAGCTCGTGGAACGAGGGAAAGGGCGCATGCGGCACACCAAAATGCAACCGCCGCTCAAACGTCAGTCCCGCGATCGATGCGCGCGTGTAACGATCGTGATTTCCGGGCACAGCGAGCAATCTTCCGCGATGCGCCGCCCACAGCGGCTTGAGCGCGTTCGAAGCACGTTCGAACTCATCATCGAGGGCCGTCGTCGTAAAATCGCCGGAGAACAAGACCCAGTCGGGGTGCAACTCGTTGACGCGTGCAACGAGGAGAGGCGCGCGTTCCTGACGAAAGATGTGCGCGCGTTTGAAGACTAGATTTGCAACCCCGAAGAACCGCTTTCCCGGGAGCGAGAGCGGATTCGTCGGCACCTTCCAAAAGTGCAGGTCACCGATGTGGCATGCGGTGAACGCGGCGGTCATTCTTCGCCGCGTGCCTCTGTCGTCGGGGCGGCGGGGGCGAACCTGGTCTCCGCAAAGGGAGTGTAAATCGAGCCACCCTTGTGCGACGTGCTCTTCATCAGGATGAGGCGATCGACCATGCACTTGCCCGCGCGGAAGTGCTTATAGTTTTCCATCATCGAGTTCATCGCGCGCAGGTTCCGTGCGCCCTTGAGCCGCGCCAGCGTGATGTGCGGAGTGAAGTTGAACGCCTTGTCGATCGGCAGGCCAGAGAGTCGTGCGATCTCGGTCGCTCGCTCCTGAAGCAGCTTCAATTCCGGCGGGACTTTGCCGAGTCCCAACCACATCACACGCGGCGCCGCGTCGTTCGGAAAGTAGCCCGTGTGCCGCACATCAAGCTCGAAGGGTGCGATCCCCGAAACCGCCGTGGGCATGCGCCCGGCGAGACGTTTCCCCATTTCTGCCGGCACGTTGCCGATGAACCAGAGCGTGATGTGATACGAATTCGGCGATACCCACTTGGGGTTGCAGCCAGTGAACTGCAATGCGCTCTGCAAGCGCCCGCTGAACTCGGCGATGGAATCGACGACCTCTTGCGAGAGCGCGACCGCGAAGAACAACCGGATGCTCTCGGGTGAATTGGTACTCATGGGGCCGTCATTTCCTCGGATGGGAAGGCCGCCGGGATTCGATGCGAAAATGCGCTCTCGATCCCGGCGACACCTCGACTGAACTGGTGGTTACTTGATCGGATAATCCTCGAGCAGGCCCTTCGTCGGGAGCGGGCCAAGCAGCGGGCGCGCCCATTCGATGAACTCGCTTGTGACATCGTTCCCCCATACTGCGATGAATTTGTCGTCCATGGGGCGATACTGCTTCATCCCCTTGGGAAAGTTCACACCGGACACATCCTCGAGGGGCGCGACCTCGCAGTCGCAGAGGTACTTGCCAAAAGTGCTTGAGTGACGGCGGAGGATGATCGATCCGCTCGTGTGTTCCGTGGTGACGGCTGCGCGCACGGCGGCGCGTCCGCACTCGCGCGCTTCGAGCGCGTCGCTTGGGCTGACGACGCCGGCAAAGGAACGCTGCGCATACCCCAGCGTGTCGGCGCGGCAGCGGATCTTCTTCCCGGTCTTGCGAAACATGTGAATCTTCGTCGCCGCTGCGAGGAAGTCCGCCAGCGCGCCCGTGCCCGAGAGCTGCGTGTGGCCGAACGCGTCCTTCTTCGCGCCGCCTGACTCCTCCTCCACGCGACCGCTCGCGTCCATCACGCCAACGATGGACTCCATCTTGAGATCCTTGAGTTCCGCGCGAATGCGATCGGATTCGAGGAAGACATATCCGTCGAGATCGGGCGTTCCCTCGCTGACCGCCACCGACACGCGCCCATTCGCGAGGTACACCTTCTCAATGTCCTCAAGAATCTGCACCAAAGTGTAGCGGCGTTCTGGAAAGTAAATCAGATGCGGCCCATCATCGGCGCGCGTACGCGCGAGCGCCGACGCCGCCGTGAGCCAACCGGCGTTGCGTCCCATGCAGACGTCGATCTTCACGCCCTTGAGCGCGCGATTGTCGAGATCGTTACCCATAAACGCTTGCGCGACGTACTTCGCCGCTGAGCCGTAGCCGGGGCAGTGGTCCGTGACGAGCAAGTCATTGTCGATCGTCTTTGGTACGTGAAAGACGTTCAGCTCGTAGTTCTTCTCCTTGGCGATGTTGTGGATGATGCCGGTCGAGAGGGCGGAGTCGTTGCCGCCAATGTAGAAGAAGTATCGCACGTTGTGCTTGGCGAAGATCTCGAAGATCTTGCGGCAGTCATCTTCCTTTGGCTTGAAGCGACACGAGCCGAGCGACGCCGACGGCGTCTCCGCCACGTCATCGAGCGTCGAGCGCGACTGCTTGCGCATTTCGATGAAGTCCTCGCGCATCGTCCCCTCGAGGCCGTTGCGCGATCCATAGATGCCCTGAATGTCCGCGTGCAGGAGGGCTTCCTCCACCACGCCGACGAGTGATTGATTGATGACGACGGTCGGACCGCCCGATTGCCCGACGACGAGGTTACCCTTGATGGCCATGTTTTGAGTCCCGATGGGATGATGGGGGTATCATCGCGCGAGCGGGCTCGGGGGCAAAACGATTTGCGGAGGGAGTTGGTGGGGGGAAGAAAACTTCCCCGGGACGACAATTCGCCCCGGGGAAGTTGGTGCAATTCGACTGCGGTGCGTCAGGGCGTCAGGTGACCGGGCCGCCGCCGTCGTCGCATTCGAGGAAGTAGTAAATGCGAAGCCGTGGCCGCGCGGGTGAAGTCGGGCCGTAGTTGGACGTCGCGAACGACGCCTGGTCCGTGAAGAGGTCGCCATCGTCCGGGTTCGTAAAGCGAAGCCGCATCTGCGTGATACCGTCACGAGAGATGCTGCGCGCGCCCTCCGGATTCAGGATCGCAGTGGTGTATTGATTCCGCGGCGGGAGCGCGAACCGCGCGACACCGGGGAACTGTGCATAGGCCTGGAAGTCGATTATCTCGAGCGCCGATGACGTGCCGAAGTGTGAGGACACGCCGGAAAGGTACGGGTTCTTGATGTCGAGGAGCAGATCGCCCAGCGTTGCCGCGGGGGTGCCTATCGAGCCCGTGTGGAAGAGCCGGACCTCGGCGGCGACGATGATCGCGCCTTCAGGAATGACCGTCGTGTCGAAGTTGAAAATGCCGATCTGCTGCTGGCGCTGACCCGCATCACCGATCGCGACGGTCGGGGATGTCGAGTTCTTCGACCCGCCGATGCCCGACGTGAAGTGCGATTCGCCAACGCCGCCGTCCTCTGCCGGAGTCGAGAAGATGTCCAACTCGAACGGCCCGTCGCAAAGATCGACGTTTGGGAGTTCGTTTGCGCATCCATCGTAGTAATACTCCACGACGAATTCGGGGCGGATGAGTTCGCCCGCTTCGCCCGAGTGGAACACGATGTAATCCGCGAGGCTGTCACCCGATGAAGACTCCGCAGCAAAGCGAATGCGGAACTGCGTGCGGCCTGTCGTGGAGATTGCACCGTAGTACTCGGGATCGATCTCGACACGGACCGTATGGGAGTTCCCGGCGGGGAACGGGAACGAAGAAGCCACATCAAGGTGGCCCGCCGAATCGTCGAAGTAATCGACGGTCGTCAACGTGGAAGTGCCACCGATGATGCCGGTGCCGCCGTCGCCTTCGTCGCTACCCATATCAAGCACGAGGCTGCCGAGTTTCCCGGCCGGATCGCCATGCAATGAGGATCTCGTCAATCGCAGATACGCGGCCGAGACGCTCGCATCAGCGGGGAGAGCCGACGTATCGAACGAGAGGAATCCACGATTGAGCCAGTTCGAGGTGGTGTCGCCCACCTGAAACGTCGAGCCCTTCGGCACGACAGGGCCTTCGATCAGATTCACCATGTCGGGCTGGCGGACATAGCCGTCCTCAGCAGGGATCGACCACGCGCGGACCGGATCCTGGAAGTCACGGAGCACCGTGACGTTGAACGTGCATGTGTCCTCCAACCCGAGGAGGTCGATCGCGGTGATGGTCACCTCGGTCGTGCCGAACGGGAGCGGATTCGGCGGATCCTGATACGAATAGAATGGGCAATCACCTTCGACCTGCAGATCGAGGTCGAGATTGTAGCCATCAGGCGAATTGCACCCGGTTACGATGTCTGTGGGGCAGACGATCGTGATGGGTTCGACAGTCACGGTGAATTCGCAATAATCGGAATTCCCCGCGAGATCGGTGACGGTGACGGAGACGAGGTTGTCTCCGGGAGGGAGCGGATTCGTCCAAGAGTACTCAACGCTGTAGGGACAGGTCTCGTCCACAAGCGGTTCATACTCGAGATTGTATCCGCCCGATGCGTTGCACGGCGTGGAGAAATCCTCTGGGCAGTCCAGAATGACCGGTGCCGTCGTGTCGTTGAAAATGCATGGATCGGGCACGATGTCGGCTTCGATCGAGATGTCGTCGATCCACCATCCGGGGCTGTCGTTACAGCCTGAACTCTGCGAGGCAAATGTGAAAATGACGCCCCAGGGTCTGGGGTGGTCTGCGTACGCAGAGAGGTCGACTTCAATCTCGCTCCAGTCTCGATCGCCAACAAACTGAAAGGTGCCTTCCGGGGCGAATCGACCGAACTCGTCGTACGGGACGACGTTCATCAAGTCGAAAGAATTCGGGTTTCCGGCACCAAACGGGGGAGGGGGATGGCAGTTCGGTTCGCCGGGGTCCTCCACGTCCGCATAATCCCAGAAACGAAGCGTGATGGTCGTCGCGGAGGAAAAGTCGAACAGTGGCGTTTGGAGTTCCTGGAGCGCCGAAAAGTAGGGGGGCTGGTCGTTGTAATTGCAGAGTCCCGGAACGGTGAAAGAGTACGCGTATTCCGGTGTGACGGACAATGCGGGCACGCCGCATTCGCCGGGAGCTTTCACTTCGCCGACGATTGTGAATTGCGGAATGGGCGACGGGTCGTAGTTCACCCGCGTCGCCGCCATCGCGCCTTCAGTGCCGCTGCCAAAGTCCTCGGCGAATACGACCGCTCGTGAGGTGCCGGTTGTCGGCTTTGGCTTGGCTGTGGGGGGTGCCGAGCTGTTGACCGATGTTGGGGCATTGCCTTTCGTTGCCGGTGGGGCGGCAAGAGCGATGGCCGAAACGAGCGTCGACGCGATACAGAGTGAAAGTAGTCGCGCCCCTTCGATTGCAGAGCGAGCTCTGCGAGGTGAGAAAAACATGGGGTCCTCACGGGTGCTGCAGGATGTGGTACTACATGATACCGGGAGGTTGTAAACTTCCGGCAAGCCCCGCAACCGCAAAGTGCCCCGATACTGGAGGAAATCCGGGGGGATTTGGGCCGATGTCAGGAAGACTACTGATTTAGTGCAACTTGGTGGCGCGCTCCGTGTGATCCATTTTTCGTGGAAAACGTCCCATTCAAGCAACTTGGTCATGCCGATCTCGTCCATGCAGCGCAATAGCGCTACAACCACCTCCGCACACGGAGCGCATATCGCGCCCATGCGTCGCCGTGGGTCTTCGCCAGCCAGGGTTCCTCGCCGAACACGATGCGGAGATGAAATGCCGCGAGCACAACCAGCGCATAGACCAACAATTCGGGCGATCCGAACACGATCGCCCACCCGAGGAGGATCAGCGTTACCGTCACATACATGGGGTTTCGGCTCATGCGATAGAGGCCGATCGTCACTAGCCTTCGCGGAGGAGCCCATGGCGCGAGTGTGCCCTTTCCCGCGACGTAGAAGTCTTGAACACACCAAAGCAATCCGCACACGCCCTGCGCGACGAGAAGGAAGCCGACTGGCCATCGCACCTCCAGGCCCCGCGCCACGACCCACCCGGCGGGCGCAAGGAATGCGACCACACCGGGCAGGAGCAGAAATGCGAGGACTGCCTTTTTGAACACGCGTGTGCCCTCGGCCCGTTGCGAGGAATGTCTCTGCTGCTGTTCTATCAAGGACATGAGGCGTATCGGTTGGGTTGTCTTCAATGCCGTACTTTGCGGCAGGCGTATCCGCCTCTCCATTTTCAGAATCGAAACACGCTTCTTGACGTTGTTCCCCCTGCACCAGGCGGGATGGGGTCTAGTCGTAGATTTCGAGCAATTTTCCCGTTCCGGTTCCTCCTGCCGATGCTCGCTTCCGCCCCCCCGAGGGCTTCTTCCCTAACACGTCAATACTGGCTCGGTGGAGTCATGCTGGTGCTGATCGCCGTGACGCTCAGCATATTGGAGTCGTCGCGCCGTGCGCCGCTCGAGCCGGCGAAGAGCGTGCTCGGTTCGCTGCTCTCTCCCGCGGCGCGCGTAGGCTCCGCGATCCATCATCGTAGCGCGATGGTCTGGGGGGCGCTGCTCTCGCATGATCGACTCGCGGTGGAGAATGAGGAGCTGCGGCGTCAGCTCACCGAGGTCCGGTTGCAGCATGCGATCGGAACGGCGGAATCCGTCGTTTCCGAGGCACGCGCGCGCATCGCGCCGGTGGTGCCGCGTGATCGCGGGTTGCTCGATGCGGCCGTGCTTGGATTCGCGCCTTCGGGAGGGCGGCAGTTCCTTTGGATTTCCATCGGGAGCGATGCAGGCGTCGAACCGGGGATGATCGTGCTCGGGGCGAATGGCGTGCTCGGGTCCGTGCATCGCGCGTTTGCAGGCACCTCGCTGGTGGAATTGCTCGGCGACGCAAAGAGTCGATGGGGGGCGCTCTCCTCCGACACGGCCGAGACTGCATTGCTGGCGGGTGATGGCAGGCCGGGCGTGGCGCACTTGCTGCTCGAACGTCCCACGACCCGGATCCATCCGGGAGAGATCCTCGTCACAACGGGTCAGGCAGGCTCGGCGGCGCCGGGTGGTCTCGTGCTGGGCACGATGGTGGAAATGGGCGTGAACAAGAATGGCGAGCCGGTCGGGATCGTCGAACTCGCCGAGGACCCGACCAAGTCGCGCATCGTCTTCGTGCTGACATCCAAGATGCTCCCCACGGAGCCACCGTCGCGATGATCCCTTGGCTGCGCGCGGGGACACCCGCCGGGGAGATTGCGCGAGGGATGGGCTCGGCGCTGCTCTGGTGCGTGCCGGGTGTTGTGATCGGGTCGGCGATCGCCATGCCGGGAGGAGGCGCCACGGTGGACGTTGCGCTCTTCGCCGCGCTTGTGTCGATCGCGGGGCGGGGAGCTGCGGCGCAGAGCGCGGCGCTCGCGGTCGCGGCCATGGTCGGAGCGACGCTAGGCGGATTGCCGCCGGGGCAATTGGTGGCGGCGCTCGCGGCGGGGTTTCTCGCGTCGTTTGGTGAATCCGCGCGGGCGGAACAGTGGGGTGCCGGCCACGCCATCGCGGTGGCGCGATTCACCCCGGTCTATGTCGCGATGATATGGATCTTTCAATGGGTCGGCACGATGCCTAACGGGCCCATCGCGGCACCGGCCGCGGTGGCAGCACTCGCCGTCGTGATGATCTGCCTCAGCCGGGAGGTCTATCTGTCGGCTCAGGCCGCGTCGCGCGGGGGGCCGCGTTCCATGACGCCGGGGAGACGGCGCGCCCTGGCAGGCATTCGCGAAGCGGGCGCGCAGGGGTAATCGACGCGTTCTTGGCGCGGTTCTCAAAACGAATGTCGATCACCGTGTCGAGCGTCACATCCTCCGGCAGCGCGAGCAGCAACTCGCCCCGATGCAGTTCCCACGCACCGAACTCCTCACCATTCAGCAGGATGCGCACGGTTTCCTCCCGGATGCGAGGTTCGTCCGAACCCCACCCCTCATTCATGCCATCGATGAGGCGGATCGGTAGCCGGCCGGCCATCGGCGAGGACGCACGCCAGCTCGGCACCCCTGCCGCCGCCCAGTTGCACAACCCATCGAAGAGGGCCCACGCCACGCGGGCGTTGTAGTCGGGATCGCGCAGCAGCTCCTCCTCGCGCGGATTGGTGAAGAAGCTGCATTCGGCGAGCACACCGGGCATGTGGGCCTCGCGCAGGACCGCGAAGCCCTCCTTGTACATCAGGTAATCGCTGTATATCCCACACGCATTCGCATTCGGGAGCGCAACATGGCGCGAGAGTCCCCCTGCCATTTCGCGCGCGAGATCCAGCGACGCCGGATGCTCCGAGCCAGTCCCATGATACCACATGCTGCTGAAGTTCGCCTCGGGCGTCGGCCCTGCATTGTGGTGCACGCTGAGGAAGACGTCGGCCTTCCAGCGGTTCGCCATCTCGGCGCGTTGTGCGAGGCTGACACTGCTGTCATCGTCGCGCGTGAGCAGCACGCTCGCGCCGGCCTCGCGCAGCAGCGCCGCCAGTTGGAGGCTGGTGCGCAGGTTGATCTCGGCCTCGCGCGTTCCCGCGGGGCCGCGCTTGTAGTTCGTGCGTTCGAACTCAGGGCCGACGTCACCGCCGTGCCCGGGATCGATGCATATCTTGATTCCGCGCAGAAACTTTGCCCGGGGATGCGGCCGCGTGGGGAGGGGCATCAGCCCGCGATCGCGCATCGTTTCGCCAAGGAGGTTGCCAACGACGGGTGCCGCAGGGGCGAGGTCCCCCGGCTTCCCCGAAGTGCTGCAAGCGAGGGCGATCAACGGGAGTCCGAGCAGGAGATAAAGGCGGAGGAGTCGCACGTTGAACACGCCCCGATGGAATGACATAACCCGACCCATCCCCGGCGAACAACGTCGAGAGGGAAAATCAGCTTTCGATCATGGAGAAAATTTCCGCAGGGGACGCCATGGCGCGCCCCCCGCGTATCCCCTGCGCAGATGCGCCCAGGATTAGTCGTCGCTCCCCGGCGCGGGGAGTTCGAGTTCGTTCACTGAGTAGAAATCGCGCACGGCGCCCTCGAGCGACGCGAGCAGATCCGGGTTACCGCGCAGCATCTTGCGCACATTCTCGCGCCCGTTGCCGAGACGTTCACCCTTAAAGGAAAGCCATGCGCCGCTCTTCTCGACGATCTTGCTCGCGACGGCGAGATCGATCACGTCTCCTTCGCGGCTGATGCCCTCGCCGAAGAGGATGTCGAACTCTGCTTCGCCAAAGGGAGGGGCGACCTTGTTCTTTACCACCTTGGCGCGCACGCGATTGCCGACGGCCTTGTCGAGGTCGCGCACCGCGCCGATGCGGCGCACGTCCACACGCACGGAGGAGTAGAACTTGAGCGCGCGTCCGCCAGGCGTCGTCTCGGGGCTGCCGAACATGACGCCGATCTTCTCGCGGATCTGGTTGATAAAGATCACCGTCGTCTTGGCTTCGTTGATCGCGCCGGTCAGCTTGCGCAGCGCCTGACTCATCAGACGCGCTTGGAGGCCCACATGCGAATCACCGATTTCGCCCTCGATTTCCGCCTTCGGGACGAGGGCCGCCACTGAGTCGATCACGATGATGTCGATCGCGTTCGATCGCACGAGCGTCTCGCACACCTGCAGGGCCTGTTCGCCGCTGTCCGGCTGGCTGATCAGCAGTTCGTCCATGTTCACGCCGAGCGCCCGTGTGTAGCGCGGGTCGAGCGCGTGCTCCGCGTCGATGTACGCCGCGACGCCACCCGCCCGCTGGGCATTCGCCACGACGTGCAGCGCCAACGTCGTCTTGCCGCTGCTTTCCGGGCCAAAGACCTCGATCACGCGGCCGCGCGGAAAACCCCAAACACCCAACGCGCGATCCAGGCTGATCGAACCGCTCGAAATGACCTGCATCGGCTTCCCATCGGTTTTCTCCCCATAGCGCATGATGACGCCATCGCCATGGTCCTTGCGAATCTGCGCGAGCGCGAGGTCGAGGGACTTGGCGCGGGCGTCCGCACCGTTCTTCTCCGCATTGCTGTTCTTGGTCGAGGCTGCCATGGTGCTTGCTCGTTTCCGCCAACCAGATTCACAGGAGGCGTTGTGTGTGATTGTCGCCCTCAGGAGTGGCGTTCGGAGGGGCGAAGGTCAAGGCGAAAGAAAAGCAAACCACGCTTTTTCATCTCCTGCACCCTGGCCTCAACAAGCGAACGGGGCGGAGAGTTGAACTCTCCGCCCCGGCGAGAAGCGATGATGCTGTGTTGCGGGTAAGGCTTAGTACATGTCCCACGCGCTGACCGATGTGGCCGGCGTCTGGAAGTCCGCATTGTTGCGCGGAACGATCTGATAGCCCGTGCCACCCGTCACCGGGTTCGTGCCATCGTTCTGCGTGCCGACGCCCGTGACGTCATAGCCGACACCGCCCGCGAGGAACTGCGTGACCGTCGTGTTGCCTGACTGGACTCGTACGTCGAGGGTGCCTGCGGCTGTTGTCATCGTTGTCGTCGTGTTCGGTGCAAGCGTCGTGTCTGCGCCAACCGATGCACTATTCACGCGAACGAGAACGGCTTCCGTGTTGTCGTTAAGACCGGTTGAGAGAACCGTGACCGGCGTGATCGATGCGCCCGTGGTGGTAACGACATAGGGACGGTCAGGGATGATTTCCCAAAGGCCCGCGAAACTGGCCGCCGTGCCGTAGATCCGAAGTCCATCGCCGACGTTCGGGAGCGAGCCGCCGTTGACGCCCGTGCCGGAAATGTCGAACACGAACATGCCGCGCGTGGCCGGGTCGCCATCCGTGCGATCCTGAAGCGTCAGCACGTTGTGCGGTGGACGCTGCGTGTTGGCATTCACGATCGCGTTGGTCAGCTTGTACACCGTCCCGGGAACGGCACTGCCCCCTTCGACCTCTGCACGATAGGCGGCGATGGTGGCGTCCTTGACCGTGCCGCCATCGAGCGTGAACATCGCCGAGGCGGGGTTGCCCGTCGTGGCGTTCAGCGTGGCTGTCTGCTGGGCCTCGGCAACGCCCGTGTTCGCGGGGGGATTATACGCAAACGTGAAGACCTGCGAATCGCCGCTGTTCAGCGTCGTGCCGAGCGGGGGAACTGCACCCGTGAACGAGAACGGCGCGCTCAGGCCCGTGACCGAGCTGATCACCGTCGTGCCCGTCGCGTTGACCGTGGCTGTCACGTTGAACGGACCGTTGACGTTGTCGACCGTCGTGGAACCACCGTCGTTGAACGTGCCGCCCAGCGCCGAGGGAGACCATGTGGCACCGGCCGCCGCGAAGGTCGCCGTCACCGAGAGGTCGTCGATGCCGACACCGTGGTCATTGCCCGAGTCGTTAATGTCGTGCCAGAGCAGGAGGATTTCGCTACCCGGCGCGACGATTACACTGATGTTCTCGTTACGATTGACCTGATTCGCGGGGAGGTTGCCGTCGAGTGCAGCGGCAGTCGCGGTCGCGATCGGAGAAACCATCGTGAGTGCAGGATGGGCCGTAAACCCGTTCGAACCTGGGGCAAGTGCCTCCGCTGCCGTGATCGCGGTGATCGGGGCTCCTGAAACGCGATAGTAGAAGTCAACTGGCTGTGGCGTCGTATTGCCGCCGTTGCGCCACTGTTCGCCTCTCACCGTCACGTTGATGTCCGTGATGTTTGTCGTGCCGCCATTGACGATGCGAACACCGTATGCCCAGTTGCCGGGGGTGCCGGAGCCCAGACCGCCGAGGGCGCGCTCTGCGACCGTATCGACACCGTAGGAGTAAAGCTGGCCGGAGTTGCTCGATCCCGTGCCGGGGACCAGGTTGAAGGTACCGCCCGCGCTGCGCTGCGCGTACCAGTTTGCGAGGGTCGAGTTGTCGGCCCATGCGCTCGCGGCACCGGTGTTCTGGAGTGTGTCAAAATTCTGCGTGTAGTTTGGCGAGCCGTTCGTCAAACTCACCTGCGCAAACGCAGCCGACGAAACTGTAAGGAAGGCCAGAGCTGCCGAGGCCTTAACAAGATTGCTGAGCTTCATGAAGCATCTCCAAAGGGAGGATTGTGGTCCTGATGGGTGTCGAGGGTGGGCGATGTCGCGGCGCGCGTGCGCGCCGTGCCGATGACGGGTTCTCTCTAACTGTTGCCCGGGATTCGAACCGGGCGGCCGGGATCACTCACTTCGACGAAGGACAACCGACCCGACGGCGTGAAAGGTGTCGGTCTTGTCAGTCATCCTTGACCAGTAGGCCCCCTCCACGGTTCCCGTGTCAACCCCCCTCCCCCTGATATATAAAGGGTTTTTCTCATCGAAAGTTGGGGAAAAGCTGCGAATGGCACCCCAAAAATAGTCAAAAAAACAACCGGCCCCCCATCCTCCGAACAACTTCGTCACGGACGGCGAATAAAAAGCGAAAGTCGCCTTGACTTCCTACGCCATCACCCGCACCTTCAGCACAGTTCCATGCTCTCCCACGGAGGCCGCGCGCCATGACCACCACACTCCATTCGATCCTCTCCATCCACGGCTGGCGCGAGGAGTTCATGCGTGCCGCAGGGGCACTTTCAACTGAACTGCTCTTTCCCGCTCAGGAGCGCCTCCTGATCGATTCCGGGATCGCGCGCGGGGAGTCCGGGCTCGTGCTTTCCCCGACGGGATCGGGCAAGTCGCTCCTCGGTGGGGTCGCGATGCTGGCTGCCTGCGTGCGTGGGCGCGCGGGGATGATCCTCCTGCCGACGAGGGCACTTGCGGGGGAGGTCGCTGCGCGCCTCGAACCCGTCGCCCAGGCGGGAGGGCTTCGCCTTGCGCTGAGCACGCGAGAGGTACGAACCCACGATGCCGACATTCGGGCCGGGAATGTGGACCTCGCCGTCGCGGTGTATGAGAAGGGTCTGGCCCTCCTGCGCGAGTCCCCCCTCTTTGCGGCGAGAGTCGGCGCGCTCGTCCTCGACGAGGCGCAGATCCTCCTCGAGCCCGACCGCGGCTCCGCCGTCGAGGCCGCCCTGCTCCCCCTGCTGGATGCCGCCGATCGCCCTGCCTTGGTTGGGCTGGCGGCGCACATCCCCGCCGCCGGGTCACTCGCGGGATGGCTCCGCGTCCCGATCTTCGAATCGCGCGATCGCCCGATTCCCCTGCGCGAAGGGGTTGTGGATCTCGAATCCGGGCATGTCGTTTGGCGCGCATCCGGCGGAGGGCACCCGATCGCCGATGAATGCTCCCTCCCGAGGCCGGATCCCGACGCATCGGAGGGTGACGCCCACTCGCGCGCGGTGCTGGCCATCGCGCGCGAGGCAGGCCGCACGCTCCTGTTCGTCCCGACGCGGCGGCTGGCGTGGTTGGGCGCGGAGGCGCTCGCCCGCGCGGGTGGAATGGCGTTCGGAATCGCGTCCACTCCCGGCGCGACGACGGCATCCCTGTTGGAGTCGATGCCGCACGACATGGCCCGCCGCCAGCTCGAGCCTCTCCTCGCCGCGGGCATCGGCGTGCACACGAGCGAACTCCCCCGCGCCCATCGTGCCGCACTCGAGGACGCCTTTCGGCGCGGCCTGCTCCGCCTTCTTGTTTCAACGCCGACGCTCGCGCAGGGGGTGAACCTCGGTGCGGACTTGGTGCTGCATAGTCCGTTGATGGCGGCTTCGCGGTTTGATAGCGGAGACAACGCGCTGGTGCCGCTGGGGCGGGCGCAGTTCCTCAACGCCGGTGGACGCGCCGGGCGCCCCGGCGGTGCCCCGGAGGGTCGTTCGCTTGTACTGGCGCGCTCCCGAGAGGAACAGCGATGCCTCGCCGATGCGCTCTTCGGCCCAGCGAACGAATCCGCCAGCGAACACCTCGGCGCGCGCCCGATGCTGCTCGACGGTCTGGCGCAGCTCTTCACCCGCGAAGGTGCCGCCGACATGCTGCGGCTCCGCAGGCTCGTCTCGCTTCGTCTCGTGCCGATGGATGACTTCGAACTCGATCTGCTCCTCGAGGAGGGAGTGCGGCTCGAACTTTGGCGCACCGACGGCGGGGGAGACTACCACCTAACCGCCGCAGGCCGGGTGCTCGCGCGCGGTGGTGGTCGTGCCGGGGCGATTTCGCGCTGGGCCAAACTCCTGTGGGGGGCGGCGGATGATGCGGCACCCCTGAGCGTGCTGACGCTCGCGTGCGAGGGGCTTCCCGGTTCGTTCCAGCCGGCGGGCGCGCGCCGCCTGCGCAGCGAGGAAACGAATCTCTGGCGGCGGCTGCGCGCGGCCCCCGACGCACTGGGTCGCGCACGCAGTGGGATGGCGCCTCCGGGGCCGTCGGTGGCGCTGCGCGTGGAGATGCTCGAAACGCTCGCCGGCCCCGGGGGCATGCGCGAGGTCGAGGAGCGCTTTCAACTCCTGGGCGGCACGATCGAGGATCTCGCAGCCGAGGGGGCGCACCAACTCGGTTTGCTTGCAGAACTGGCAGAGGAATCCCGACGCCCGGCCATCGCGGACCTCGCGAAACGGCTCCGTCGCGTGTTCAGCGGAGACGACGCCGAGGAGCCAGCGGGCGAATCCATCGATGCGTTGCCAAACGAACACGTGAGCCCGCGCTCCCCGCAAGCGGTGACACCCACGCGCCCCCCGTGTGTGCGGCTCGAGATGCTGGAGGGTACCACGGGCATCGTTCGCTTCGACGGCAGACGCATCGTGCTCTCACCGATGCAGCACTTGATGCTGCAAGCGTTGGTCGAGCATCTCGATGCCGGGGTATCCTATCGCGAGCTGACGGCGCGCCTTTGGCCGGACGCTCAGGTGGAACAGCAGCAGCTCTTTTATCACCGCCGCCAGTTGGAAAAGGCGCTGCTGGGGCGCGCGGCTGAACCCGCCGGCGAGCTGGTCGAAACGCGCGACAAATGGGGCTTCGCGCTCCGCCTCCACGCGTCGGAAATCTTGATCGTGCCCGCTGCACCGAGGCGAACCCGCGCGGCCTGACGGGTTGTTCTCATTGTGCCCAATACTTTGTGGCGCATCGGACTCGCACTCTGTCGGCGCACGAGAAACACGCCTCGGTCGTACTTGGCTCGCCACTTCAGTACTTCCTCGGAAGGGCCGGGCGGCAGAATTCTCATGCCCGCCGATCAGCGTAGGGTTCGCATTGGTGATTTTACATGTTGGCGTCGGGTTGCAACCTGTGGGTCCAGCCACACATGTCGTCGGAGCACCCGGTCCGCACACCAAAGGATCGCTGATGATTCTCGCGTACACGACCGCAGCGCTTGTCAAGAATGCAACGAGAGCACCCGAAATCAACAGCCTCTGCGTCCCTAGGGGTATCCTTGCCCGCGATCTTTACATTCCGGAGAGCATCATGATGTCCACACCCACGCCCATTCCGGCCGAAGTCGAGCATACAACTCCCGCTCGGCGGCATGCGCAATGCGACGGTGATAGTGGGGCTGGTGGTGGCAGTTGAAACAGACAATCACGCTGCCAGCGTCTGTTGGCGGTGCTCGTCATTGCCGAACATCCCCTACTCCTTCTTCTCGCCAGTCGGCGGCACTGTCGTCGGCTTCACTCCGCGATTCACCACCACGATCCCGGCGAGGATGATTCCCGCGCCGACGGCAATCTCGCGCGTGAGAGGTTCCCCTCCGAACTGCCAGCCGACCAGCACCGCAACGACCGTGTTCACATAGGTCACGATCGAGATCGTGTCGGGACGGAACTTTCGCAGGACATAGATGTAACTACCATACCCGATCCACGATCCCACGACGATCAGGTAAATCGTTGCCCAGACCGATGCCATGGACGGCGCATGCAGGTCGCGGAATTCCCCGATGAGCGCCGCGATCGCGAGTTGCCCGACTCCGCCGAAGATCATTTGCCATGCGATGCGCATGCCGACGTGTGTCTCGACCTTGTGTCGCGCGGCGAGCACGCTTCCCGCGCTCCACACGGTTGCCGCGAGCAAGACGGAGCCCACCGTGATCCACGCAGGCGGGCCGCTCGGATCGGAGAGATGACTCGCGCCGGAGCCCGACGCGAGCGCGTGGATGTCCTTCCAAAACAGAATCAGCACTCCCACGAACGAGACGGCCAACCCCGTCCACGTCGATCGCGGAATCGGCTCACCGAGCAATCTCGAAAATCCCACCAACGAGAAGGGCGAGAGCAGCACGAGCACCGAGACGATGTTGCTCGCGACGTAGAGCTCCGACCAGCCGATCAATCCGTTGCTGATCGACAACATCAGGAATCCCGGCGCGGCGATGCCGAAGATGTCCCCGCGATTTGGAAGCGGGATGCGCTTCGCGAGCATCACGCCCAGCACGATCAGCCCCGCCGTCAGGAACCTCACCCCACCCATCAGGAACGGCGGGATCGTCTCCACGCCGACCTTGATGGCAAAGTAGGTCGTCCCCCATGCAATGCACACGGCGACATAGGCGGCACGTGCAGCAAAAGGTACAGCAAGACCGGAAGATGTGGCTGAGATGCGGCTACTCCGCGGATGCGATGGCGTCGCCATCACCGCGCAGATTGCGTAGCCGGGCAATGGCAAGGTTGAGCCGATAGCGATACTCGATCGACTTCAGACGCGCGTTGATCAACGTGCGCTGGCCATCGAGGACGTTGATGAACCCGACCTTCTCCGCGAGGTAGTCTTCGACGATGCGGGCGTGTGCGTCCTGCGCTGCGGGAAGGATCGAATCCGCATACACCGTCGCCAGCGTGTCGTACTCTGTCACCATCTGCTTCGATTCGGTGAAAGCGAGTTCCAGCCGCTGGCGGGTGTCTTCCGCATCGTGCCGACGGGCCTCGATTCTGGCGTCAGCTTCCGCGATGCGCCCCTGGTTCCGGTCGAAGACGGGGATGGGAATGACCAGTCCTCCGCCGACGAATGTCTCGTCCATGTCGTTGTCGTACGACGCGCCGGCGCGCACGGTGATGTCCGGGATGCGCTCGGCTCGGGGGACGCGCGCGTCGAGTTCCGCCGCCCGCAGAGTCGCCGCCGCCCATCGCAGATCTGGATGCGCCACCATCGCTGCGGCTTCGTCGAATTGCAGCAACCCGCGCGGCGTCCCGCGCAAGAGTTCACCCTCGATGTCGTTGATCTTCGGTTCGGTTGTTCCCATCAGGCGCGTCAGCCGTTGGAACGCGTAGAGACGCTCCGCCGTAAAGCGGGTAACCTCCAACTCCAGTTCCGTGATGTGCACGTTCGCGCGCAGGGACTCGTGCGGCTCTTCGGGGTTGGCGCGTTCGCGCTCACGGGCAAGCGCATGGTCTCGATCCACGATGTCGAGCAGGTCCATCGACGCCGCCGCAGACTCGCGGAGGTAGTGGTATTCGATCAGCGCCGCATCAATCGCGTCTCTAAGCGCGCGTTCGCGCGCTTCGTAGGCTCGCTCCGCCGCGAGGACTTCGGCCTCACCTGCTTCGACGGCCGCGCTGCGACGTCCCCCCACGATGATGGGTTGCGCGAGATACCCCTCGGTCATGCCCTGGCCTTTGCCGGAAACACGGACGCCAGACTGACCGACTTCGACGCTGGGGTTTGGGTAGAGGCCCGCTTCGCGCAATCGCCCCTTCGCGACGGCGATGTCGCTTCTCAGTCGGGCGAGCTCTGGATTCAACGCCGCCGCGATGCGCTGGATGTCATCGCGTTGCAGCCCGCCGCGCGCGATGAGCGCTTCAATTCCCGCATTCCGAGGTGGGGTGCTGCGTTCAGCAACACCCCTCTCGAAGTCTGAGATGGTTGCAGGGCGGGGTCCCGCGCATCCGAGCATCAACCCCGCGAGAATAACAGCAGCCGCAGGCCGCGCGAGTTCCATCGAGATGGAGCGGCTTAACGCTTCATGTTGATGAACTGCAACGCGACGGGGAGCTCCGCGCCTTTGAGCATCGCGATCACCGCCTGCAAATCGTCGATTTGCTTTCCGTCCACGCGCACCTGATCCCCTTGGATCGTGGCCTTCACCTTGAGCCCAGAGTCCTTGATCTTGGCGACGATGTCGCGCGCCACGTCCTTCTCGATGCCCTCGACCAGCTTGCACGTGAGACGGATCGCACCCAGCGACGCCGCTTCCTCTTTCCCCCAATCGATCGTCTTTGGGGAGAGCCCCTGATCCATCAGGCACCCGATCAGGATTTGCTGCACTGCCTTGAGCTTCATGTCATCCGGGACTTCAACTTTGAGCGTCTTGTCCTTCTTGTTCAGCTCCAGAAGGATGTGCGCCCCCTTGAAGTCATATCGCTGGCCGACGCGCTGTTTGGCGACGTTGACCGCGTTGTCGAAGAGCTGCAGGTCGATGCGGCTGACGATGTCGAATGTAGCCATAAGTATCTCCTTACTTCATCGAAACAAGTGCGTCGAGGTTGTCCGACTTCGCGGCGGCGACTTCTTCCGTTTCGATCTGGGCGAGCTGCAATCCACCCGAGTCGTCCACGTTCACCGCATGCCAGCGCGTGTAGGCATCCACGACCCACATGCCGCTCTCGCGTGTGCCGTTGCCCGACCACCCGCAACCGCCAAAGGGCAGGTGCGCCTCGGCGCCTGTCGTCGAGTTGTTGATGCTGCTCATGCCCGCGTTGATCTCGTTCTTGAAGCGGAGACGCTGCGCTGGGTCGTTCGTATAGATCCCCGAGGACAAGCCATACGGCGTTCCGTTTGCCGCACGCATGGCCTCATCGAAATCGGAAACCCGGATCACGTTGACCGTCGGGCCGAAGGTCTCGGTCTGGGCGAGGAGCTCCTCGATCGCGACATTGTCGTAAATCGTCGGCGTGACGTAGAGACCGTTTTCTGCGTCTCCCTTAAACCCGGCAGGCTCCGAGCCTTTGACGATGCGCTCGCCCTTGAGGATGCACTTCGCCTTGGCGGACTTGGACGCCATGTCGTGATGCGCGAGGTAGTTCTTCACGAAGCGGTCGGCGATGAGCGGTCCATACGTGATGTCCTCGTGCGCGGAGGGATCGCCGATCGTGAGCGACTTGGCTTTATCGATGAATTTGGCGAGGAATTTGTCCGCGATGTCCTTGTGCAGGATCAGGTTGCCAAGGGAGGTGCAGCGCTGTCCGCCGGTGCCGTAAGCGGACCAGATCGCTGCCGTGACGGCCGTCTCCATGTCCACGTCCGGCATCACCACGAGGGGGTTCTTGCCCCCCAGTTCGAGCGACGGGATCTGGAGGTTGCGCCCGGCGACTTCGCCGATGCGACGACCAACCGCCGTGCTGCCGGTGAAGCTGATTTTCTGGACGAGTCCCTTGTCGATCGCATCGACGAGTGCCTGACCCGTGGCGGCGCCGGTTCCAAAGACGACGTTGAGCACGCCATCCGGCAGACCGGCCTCACGCCAAACGTTTGCAAAAGCATAGGCGATCGCAGGGGCGTCCTCGCTCGGCTTCCACACGATGGTGTTGCCGCAGATCAGCGCGGGAATGATCTTCCAGGAGGGAACCGCGAAAGGGAAATTCCCTGCGGTGATCATCCCGCAGACGCCCAATGGGCGGCGGTACGTCATCAGCTCCTTGCGCCGCATCTCGCTCGGGACCGTCTGGCCGTACAGGCGACGACCTTCACCCTGGAAGAAAACCGCCGTGTCGATGGCTTCCTGGACTTCGCCTCGGGATTCGCGGAGCGGCTTGCCGATCTCGCGCGTGACGAGACGGGAGAGCATCTCCTTCTTCTCGATCAGGATCTGGGTTACCCGACCGATGATCTGTCCACGCACGGGGGCGGGGGTGTGCTTCCAGGACTGGAATGCTTTGCGGGCAGCTTGACAGGCGGCCTCGACGGTTGCGGGCGAGCCCATCGGGAAGTCCCCGACAATGTCCGGTTGATACGCGGGATTGCGGGAGAGGAAGCGCTCCTCCCCACCGGGGGAGACAAGTTGACCCCCGATGATATGGTCACCGACGAGGGTCTTGCCGTACCGTGCGCCGGACGGATTATCTTTGATTTGCATGGTGTTTTCCTTGGGGTGCGCCTTCGAAATCGTGCGCCGCGTGAATGTGATACCCCCATGAGAGGGGTCGGCGGGGGGGTGCCTCAAACGAAATCGGGCGGAATTCGCTTGAAGCGCTCCCGGGACTTACCCATCGTGATGGAACTATGGAGATCATGCCATGCGCCTGACCATTGCTGCCACCATGTTTGCACTCGTCGCCGGATTCGCCTCGGCAGAAGAGACAAACAACTATGTGTACTCTTCCCGTATTCTCAAGCCATCGACAGAGAAGGCACTGAATCCACGTGCCGCTGTCGCATACGAGGAAGCACTCGCGGCGAGGGACTACGCCAATCCCGACGAGACAGCCCGCATGCTCGCCTCTGCGGCTGCGATGCAGCCGGAGCTCGTCGATCTTCAGTTCGCTGCTCTCGACCGATGTGTCGCTCGCGGCGAGCTCAGCTACGGTGCGACCAGCATCGAGTTCTTTGATCTGGCTGACACGATCGTGAAGCGCATGTTGGCGAATCCGTTCCTCCTTCAGGAGGAACGTGAACGCGCCCAGCGTGCGGACCAACTCCTTAACGGAATCCCCGCGCGCGGGGAGTTTGCCGCAGTGGTGGGAATCCGCGATAACGTTCTCGCCCGCGATGAGGAGCGCCTCAAGACGGGCCTTGAATTGATGCTAAATGTTCAGGCAGACCGCATCAAAGCGCGCCGACCGGACACCCCCAAGCTGACCGGGCTGAAGTCCGGGAGTTCGGGCGAAGACTCGATAAAGTCCGAAGGACCGATGCGCATCGATCCGTTTGCCCCGCTCCCCGGGGAAATCCCCATTCCTCTTCCCGGAATCACAACGCCCGCACCCGGCGCGGCACCCGCGTTCGGACGAGGCGGAGGCGCTGCGCCGCTCCCGACCGAAGGGGAAGCGGTGAACCCCTTCGCTGCACAACCCTCGGCTCCAGGTGGGCGTGGTGGTACACCTTCTCCGCAACCAGGGTTCGAATGATCTGCCAAGAGTTGGTAGAGTGAATCATCAGCATGAGCCGCCTCGTCCCGGGGCGGCTCTTCTTTTTGTAGCTAAACCTCTCCACAAACGAGAACGGGCGGCCCTGTGTGGGCCGCCCGCGGGGTAATCTCGTTTGATGAGTTCAGAGCTCTTTGAACTGCTCTTCATCGTATCCGAACACCGCAATCTTGCCGCGAACCGCGATGGGACGCTTGATGAGGTTCGGATCCTTCATCATCAGTTCAATCGCCCCCTTCTTCGTGGGGGGATCGTCCTTGAGTCCGTGATCGCGATAGGTCTTCGCACGGACGTTCAGGTAAGCCTTCACGTTCTTGGCATCGATGTGGGTCTCGAGCAGGGACCGCGGGGGCGGGTATGCTTCGACATCCCGCAGGTCCAGTTCGTGTCCGAGTTTTTCCAGATACGCTTTCGACTTTTCACAAGTCGGGCAGCGCGGCTTCCAGTAAAATGTAATTTTGGCCATTCGGCGTTCCCCTCGCAAGGACAGTGGTGGATGCAAAGTTCATCACCACTTTCCCCACTCTAGCGCATCGAACCCCCGCAATTCAAGCCCTGATTTCTTTAATGAAATCAATGCTCTATGCGGACGCGGCTCCGGATCGCTTTCGTTCGTTCCCCAGAAGGATTGCAAGAAAGACAGGTCCGCCCACCAGCGCGGTCACAATTCCGACGGGCACCTCGAGGTCCCCCCCGACGGAACGCGCGACCGCGTCGCTCGCCACCAGGAACCCCGCTCCGGCCATCGCCGACGCCACGATCAAGACCCCGTGGCCACGCCCGACGAGGCGCCTCATCGCATGGGGCACAAGCAACCCGACGAAACCGATGGGCCCGGAAATCGAAACGACCATGGCAGTCCCGAGCGCCGCCAACGCCAACGCCGCCAGCCTCGTCCGTCCGGGCACGATCCCAAGCGAGTGGGCCGCCAGATCGCCAAGCTGCAGCGCATCCAACCCACGGGCCATGGCCGTCGCGGCCAACACCACCCCGAGGAGCACACAGCCCGCGATCGTTGGCTGAGTTAAGTTGGTCACATCGACTGCCCCCATCATCCATCGAATCATGAGGAAAGTCTGGAACGGATCCGCGAGGTATTGGATCACCAGGATGACCGAACCGAGGAGAATGTTAATCGTAACGCCAATCAGAATCAGGGTCGATGATCCCTCCCAGGACGTGAACGAACGCGCCAGTCCCAGCACGAGAACCATCGTCGCGAAGGCGCCGATCAACGCCGCCACGCCAGCGCCAGCGGCACCACCGAGCGCGGGAAACTGGAGCGCTAGAAGCGCCCCCACCGCTGCACCGCTGCTGATGCCCATGGTGTAGGGTGTCGCCAAATCATTGCGCAGCACGCTCTGGGTCAGTGCTCCCGCGACCGCCAGCATCGCGCCAGCAACCGCTCCATAGAGCACACGGGGCAGCCTGAGATCGAAGAAGATGACCGCGTCGGGATTCTCGGCGCGCGGTAAGGAGGCATCGAAGATCCTGGCGATGGAGAGGCTCGTCGATCCCATCGTCGGGGCGACAACCAGCACGATCACCAAGACCGCGAGGAGCATGAGGAGGCGCAGTGCCACGATGCTGCGCGTCATCGCCGCAACCCCACCGTCGCGTGTCCCTCAGGTGAGACCCCAGTCCATAGATCCGCGCCGAAGACCTCGCGCAAAATCTCTTCCCGCATGACCTCATCGGGGGCACCGACGCAATGTACTCGGCCCTTGGCCATCAGCGCCATCGAGTCCGCATAGGTCGCCGCAAGGTTTAGGTCGTGCGAGACCGTCAGGACTGCCAGTCCCTCTTCCTCCACGAGCGACCTCAGCAGACGAAAGATGCTCTGTTGATGCGCGAGATCGAGCGAAGACGATGGCTCGTCCAGCAGTAGCACGCGAGGCTCCTGAGCAAGCGCTCGCGCAATACGCACGAGCTGCCGCTCTCCTCCGCTCAACGTGCCGAGCAGGCGATCCGCAAATGCTAGAGCACCGGCGCGTTCCAGCGCACGTTCTGCCTTGGGAACGTCCTCCTCTCCGTGGATCGGCAGGAAGCCTCGATGATGGGGGGTCCGACCAAGAAGAGCCATCTCGCGCCCTGTGAGGGAGAGCGCGGGGACTTCGGACTGAGGGACTGCGGCCACGACGCGCGCGACCTCGCCAGGGGGGAACTGCGCCAACGGCGCGTCCTTCAGCTCGATCGCGCCCTTCATCGGTCGAGCGAATCCAAGCAGCAGCGAGAGCAACGTCGATTTCCCACAACCGTTTGGCCCAGCAACGACCAGCAGCGTCCCTGCCTGAAGCTCGAGGGAGACGTCGTCCAACACCTTCGGGCCATTGCCGTAGGCGAATGCCACGTTGTGGCACCGGAGGATGGGAGAGGTCGTCGAAACGGCGGTCATCTGGGGAGGGGATCCTAGCAGAGGTCGCCATTGCCCGCCAAGCACCGAGTCGGGGCGAGTGTCATTCTCGGCGCCACGCGCCTGCTCCAAATCACCCCGGTTTCTGAATCAGGGAAATCGGATCACAAAACTCAGAATCGCGCGGAGGCACTTTCTTCTTGCCGTTGTGCGCCCCCGGACCGCTCCGCTGGCGTTACTGAAACCGTTCCCGCCCCCAGGTGCTCCCATGATTCGTGTTCTCGATCGTCTTGCGCTTTCCGACCTCAGCGAAGCCAGCGACCCCTTCTTCCTCCAGCTTCATAAGATTCAGGCGATCCTGTACTTCGGCGACGGCGGCATGTTCTCCGACGAACAGTATCTCTACCACCGCCCGGCACAGAAGGACGGTTCCCTCTCGGGTGACCAGATCAAGGACGGCGTCGAGTTCATCCGCGAATCGATGCGTGCCGGTCGCCGTGTCCTCGCCGTCGGCTCCACCGGAGCCACCATCGTGGCCGCGTACCTGATTGAAATGGGAATGAGCAACGATCAGGCGCTCGACATGATCTCGCGCGAGGCAAACGCCAAACCCGACGTGGACTCACTGGAGGAAATCAATTCCTCGCTCGTGAAACGCTCGTCGATCACGCTCGGCCACCGCGACTGAGTTCTGGGTGGGGATTGCAGCAGAAATCAAGGCGCCCGCCGCATGTGTGGGCGCCTTTTCTCTGTGATCCATTAGCCGGTCGACGCAACGCCCTGGAGCATCAGTCGCCCTGCATCCACGACTTGTTGTCGGAGCTGTTGGCGAAGCAATCGTGCGTCAGCCGATACAGATGAACCGAGTTCGCCGAAAACAAAGTTCGCCGCACGAATAGGGGCAGAAGAGGACGCGTCTGCGAAGTGCTGCGCGAGGCAACGCGTCGCATCCGCACCTGCGGGATTTCCCGTCTGCTCTTCCCGTGCCATTGCCCTCACCGCCGCTTCTGTACCTCCGTCGTTGTGCAGCAGAGTATGGAACATGTCGAACGCGTCTTTCGGCGCCTGGCGGTTCGCGAACGCGCGTAGCATGAGCGCGAGAAGCGGCCCCACTTCGCAGACGCGCACATCGCATGACCGCCGCGCTCCCCGCAGATCGAAGCGCTCTCCACGGGTGATTCGTGCTCACTCTGGCGCGCGATTGATGCCCGGAGTGATACTCGCGGGCACACCATCCACGATGGCCAAACCACTCGTTGCCGGAGGGTTTTCGGTCAAAAAATCGAGCGGGACGGCGTAGGTTCCGAAACTCGCAACCAGTCGTGCCTTTCCGCTTGGATCGGGACTAAACCAAGATAAAACAGTCCTTTGGGTCATTGCGGAGACGGAGTTCCGTCGTTCAACACCCTCGCAGAAGTACGCACAGGAGAGGTTGGGATGAATCGGCTCACCGCGCAAGGGCGGGACGGATTCAGAGGGCCGCCATATGCGGCTCCCACACCTCCGCACTACGCGAGGGGCAGCCATCCAGCGTGAGTTTTGTTGAATTCAGACTCGGTCATTGGGCTTCGAAATTTTCCCCGAATGAAGCCGTTTACCCCTTTCTGGGAGCCCGCACGAAAAAGCCGATTTCCGTTGAGACGGATCGTGACCGGTGGCACCTCATCATTGTAACATGTCGGAGACTCCCGTCATTCGGGGCGAGTCACGCACGGGGTCTTCGCGGGGGCAAAACCACCGGCGCGACCGAGAGTCCACTGCGCGAACTCGGGGTTCACCTCATCCAGCATTCCATCCAGGGAAAGCACTCACTCATGAAGAATTCGATCTTGAAGAAGTCCATTGGCAGCATCGTTGCAGGGATTCTGTTCGGCATCGTTGCGTTGGTCACACCGGCCATCCTGCCGGCGCAGCAAGCGGCTCTGAAAGGCAACGTGGTGCTCGATGGTTCCAGCACGGTCTTCCCTGTCAGCGAGGCCGCGGCTGCGGCGTTCCGCAAAGAGTTCCCGAACGTGAACGTGACGGTCGCGGTCTCCGGCACGGGTGGAGGGTTCAAACGTTTCGCCATCGGCGAGACCGACGTTTCGAATGCATCCCGCCCGATCCGCCCGGACGAGTTTCAGGCAGCCAAGGAGAAGGGCGTCCAGTTCATCGAACTGCCAGTCGCGCTGGACGGGCTCTCGATCGTCGTGAATCCCAAGAACGGATGGGTCGACAAGCTCACCGTCGAACAGCTTCAGGCGATCTATCTCGAGGACGGCACCGCGCGTAAATGGAACGACCTGGACCCGGCTTGGCCGGACCAGCCCATCAAGGTGTACTCGCCGGGGACGGATTCCGGAACGTTCGACTATTTCAAGGAAGTGGTCGTGCCGAAGGGAAAGAACCTGCGCCCCGACCTCTCGGCCAGCGAAGATGACAACGTGCTCGTGACAGGCGTCGCGGGGGACCAGTACTCGATCGGCTACTTCGGCGCGTCGTACTACTACGAAAACAAAGAGAAGCTGAAGTCCGTAGCCGTCGTGAATCCCGAAACAGGCGAGGCCGTTCATCCCGATCCGGAGCACGTGATCAACGGATCCTATGCGCCGTTCGGACGCCCGCTGTTCATCTACGTGAATGTCGCCTCGCTGCGCCGCCCGGAGGTTCGCAAGTTCATCGAATTCTACATGCAGCGTGCCGGCGAATTCGCGACTCAGGTCCGCTACGTTGCCGTCCCCGAAGAGGTTCAAGCGCGGGCGGCGGACTTCCTCAAGAAGCGCAAGAGCGGCACGACTTACGTCGTGGACGGAAAAGAGAAACGCAAGGGCGGCCTCGTCGCCGTGTACGTTGAGGAAAACCTCGTGGACACGAAGTGATCATGACTTTGTGTCCGGGCGGGCCTGACTTCTCGATGAACTTCCTCGAGGGTGCCCGCCGATGAGCGGAGTTCAGGATGGCGCACCGATCTCGCCGACGAAACTCGTCGCAGATCAGGGGCGGTTTCGCTCTCGCAGGTTACAGCGCATCCGCGAGTCGGGCGTGCTCGGGACGCTCATTGGTTCCACGACCATCTCTGTGCTCGTCACGCTTTCGATCCTGCTCGTTCTCGGAACCGAGACACTTCATTTCTTTCAGCAGGATGAAGTCACGCCCAAGGAGTTCTTCCTCGGCACGACGTGGAGCCCACTCCTTGGCGCGGAGAAACACTTCGGCATCTGGCCGCTCGTGTGCGGGACGTTCCTCGTCGCGGCGATTGCGCTGCTTTTTGCCGTGCCGACGGGGCTGATCACGGCGATCTATCTCAGTGAATACGCGCACCCGAAAGTGCGTGCGATCATCAAGCCCGCGCTCGAAATCCTCGCGGGCATTCCCACCGTCGTTTACGGATTCTTTGCGCTGATCTTCGTCACTCCGGGACTCAAGTTCCTGAACGAGGGATTCGGTTCTTACAACGCGCTGGCTGCGGGAATCGCGGTCGGGATTCTCACAATGCCGATCATCTGTTCCCTTTCGGAGGACGCATTGCGATCGGTGCCGCAGAGCTTGCGCGATGGCGTGTACGGTCTTGGCGGCACGCAATTCGAAGCCGCGACGAAGGTCGTCTTTCCTGCGGCGCTCTCCGGCATCATCTCTTCGATCCTCCTCGCAGCCGCGCGCGCGGTGGGGGAGACGATGGTGGTCGCGCTCGCGGCCGGGAGCACACCCAAGCTGACGATGGACGTCCGCGAGGAGATCCAGACCATGACGGGCTTCATGGTACAGATGGCCCTCGGTGACGTGTCGAACTACGGGGTCGAGTACTTCTCGATGTACGCCGTCGGTGCGACGCTGTTCGTGACGACATTCGTCCTCACACTCATCGGTGCGATCATTCGCAAGAAGTACCGCGAGGTGTACGAGTGAGCGGCCCCGAGTTCCCGATGCCCAAGGCGCTCTCCGACCCGGAGCGCGCCCGCGAGGTGCACCGTTCGCCTCTCCAGCGCCACCGCACGGAGCGCCTGTTCCGCTACCTTTGCGTCAGCGTCGCGGCATCCTCGGTTGTTCTCCTGCTCGCGTTCCTCATCGCGATTTTCAGTCAGGGGATTGAGACGCTGACCGTGACGTTCCTCAAGAACCCGCCGAGCCCGGACACTTCCGAGGCAGGATTCCACCCGGCGATCATGGGTTCGGTTTGGCTGCTGATCCTCGTGGCGGCGATGACTCTTCCGCTCGGCGTGGCAACGGCTGTTTCACTCGAAGAATTCAAGCCGCGCAGCCGCGCACTGCGGCGCATCCTGAGTTTCGTTCAGATAAACATCACGAATCTCGCAGGCGTGCCATCGGTCGTCTACGGCATCGTCGGATTGACCGCGTTCGTGTCGATGTTTCAGTTCTTCGGCCACGAGGGCTCACCCGCGTTTGAATCGGGGGTGAAGTACTTCGATCAGTTCTACAACGAAGCCGACCGCGTGCTCTTGATTCCCGCCTCTGGACCCGATGCACCTCTGACGATTGCCACCGAAGGAATGGAGGCCTGGACACCGGCTGGTGAATCCGTGCGCGTGCATGTGATCGATGCGGATGGGGAGTGGCCCGAGGACGAGGATCTCGCCGCGCGGACGCTGCGTGACTATGACTCTCCGGGACGAATCAACGAACGGACGTGGTACTACTTCCGCATTCCGTTCGGTCGAGGCGTGTTGGCTGGTGCGTTGACGCTCGTGCTGGTGATCCTGCCGATGATGATCATCGCGGCACAGGAGGCACTTCGTGCGGTGCCGAACTCCCTGCGTGATGCCGCGCTGGGGCTTGGGGCGACACGGTGGCAGGTCGTGCGCTATGTGACGCTCCCCGCGGCGCTGCCCGGAATCATGACGGGTGCCATCCTGGCGATGAGTCGCGCGATTGGCGAGGCCGCGCCCCTCCTGATGATCGCAGGGATCGTGTTCATTTCGAATCCCCCCGGCAACATCATGGACGACTTCACTGCGATGCCGCTCCAGATTTACAACTGGGCACAGCGCCCCCAGTTGGATTTCCATCAACTCGCCGCGAGCGGAATCATCGTGCTTCTCGTCGTCCTGCTGGTTTTCAATGGCATCGCCGTGCTGATTCGACAGAAGTATAGTAGGCCGCTCTCATGACGCCGACGCACCCGCCCAAGGGATTGAATCGAGAGGATTCGCAGGCATGACGCCAACCGACGCGCCCGCTCCCGAGGGAGAGGGCGGCAGCTTTGACCACGGAAAAACTCCGGCGATCCTCATTCAGGATTTCAACGGCTGGTACGGCGACTTTCATGCGCTGAAGAACATCAGCCTCAGCCTGCCGGAACATCACGTCACGGCCTTCATCGGGCCGAGCGGTTGTGGCAAGAGCACGCTGCTTCGTTGGATTAATCGCATGAACGACACGATCGCGAGCGCACGCGCGGAGGGGACGCTCCGCATGCACCAGCTCGACGTCCTCGCCCCCACGACCGACGTCGTCGAGCTGCGCCGCCGCGTCGGCATCGTCTTTCAAAAGCCGAATCCGTTTCCCAAGTCGATCTATGACAACGTCGCGTTTGGCGTCCGCATGCACATGCACGTTTCCAAGGAGGAACTGGACGGCATTGTCGAATGGTCCCTGCGCCGCGCTGCGCTGTGGGATGAAGTGAAAGATCGCCTCAAGGCTTCCGCGTTGAGCCTCTCCGGTGGTCAGCAGCAACGTCTCTGCATCGCTCGCACCATTGCTGTCGGACCGGAGGTCGTGCTTATGGACGAGCCCTGCTCGGCGCTCGACCCGCGCTCGACCGCCGCGATCGAGGACCTCATCACGGAACTCGCGGAGAACTATACAATCGTCATCGTGACCCACAACATGCAGCAGGCCGCGCGCATCAGCGACTACACGGCGTTCCTCTATACGGGGGACGTGATCGAATTCGGCGACACGGAAAAGCTCTTCCACAGTCCCGACAAGAAACAGACCGAAGACTACATCACGGGGCGATTCGGCTAAGGTAGTCTCTCCACCAGAGGACCGCCGTGATCGTCATCCCGTCGTAGATCTCTCCGCGATCCAGCGCGTCGAGATACTCCTCCCACTTGAACGCACGAACTTCGTGGATTTCATGTTCGTCGATTTCGGCGTACGGAATCGCTTCGAGTCCTCGCGCCAGATAAAGCACGAAGAGTTCATTCCCCAGACCGGGTGCAGGGTGGTACTGGCCCAGCTTGTGCCAGAGACTCGCAGAGTGCCCTGTTTCCTCCGCGAGTTCGCGCCGCGCGGCGTCTTCGAAATCTTCTCCAGGCAGCGCGCCACCCGCAGGGATTTCCCATCCCCATCGCTCGACCGTCGGACGAAAGTGCAGTCCAAGCACGAGTTCCCCTTGTTCGTTGATGGGAACGATGCCGACCCCAGTCTTGACGTAGTCGATAATCCAATGGTCGAGCATCGCGCCCGTATCGAGATGGAGTTGATCGCGGTGTACGCGAATCCACGGATTCTCGATCACGGTCTTGCGTTCGATGCGGCGGAGTGGTGCGGGGCGCCCTTCGAGGCGCGACGGCTTCAATGGACTCGCTTGGCCGTCGAGGATGCGCGCAGCGTTTCGTTCATGCGTTCGCAGCCACGTTTCGATCCGCAGTTACACGCCGAGCGCTTTGCATGCGCGAGCGCCCACCCACGATACGCGACATAAGCAGCGGCGGCGAAAACCACGGCGAGGGCGATGATGTCTTGTCCGTTCATCATGAGATCAGTATGCGCGCAACGTGGCGGCTCACTCAATCACAAGCTGAAGCAACACCGTCGGGATGCTGGTGAACGAGCGCCCCAGGAATCTTGTCACCGTGCCACCTTCGCAATGCAGTTTTCGCGACAAGTGCGGCGAAGTTCGACGTGGATGTCATTCCGCACTTGACGTGCGCGGCCAATGCGTTTACCCACTCCGTCCGCACGCGCAATCGCCGTGCACTTTCTTTTCGGGTCTACTCGCATGACGCACAATCAACTCCCCTTCTCAGCGCAATCCCTGCGTGTGGAGATGTGCGTCTGTTCGGGCTCCGCAAATCGACCAAGTCGAGCTTGCGGATTCGCCTCCCCCGGAGCCGTCGCGTTTTCGATCCGTCCTTCGAAGCGCTGAACCCACACTGCGCAAGCCTGCGCAAAGCCTGAACATCACCGGGACGTAACGCTTTTCCTCGAGGGAGCGGCGCGTCCGGTCTATCCACCGCGAACGAATGCCACGTCGTTTTTCTTGGCGTGATTCCGCGGGCACCCATACCATCAACATTGCCTGCGGCCCCGCCAAGGTACGGCGCGCGCAGGCGAGGAGAATCATCATGACCATCAAGGGCGATGCCCTGATCGATGCGCTCGGCTGGAAGCCGGGCCCCGTCATCGCCGCAGCTCTGCGGTATGCGCGGGCACATCCGAACCTCGACGAGGCGCTGGCGACTCTGGCGCGCGTTGGTGAAAACCCGCTCGAGTACTGCGAGGATCCGGAGTTCGCGGAAATCGCGAATCGCCTGATCGAAGCTGACGTGCCGGACACGATGCAGCTCGGCGAGCCCGTGCCGTATCGCGTGTGGGGTGCGGACGGGATCGAGGACCTGACACTGACGCAGATGGATGTGGCATGCCGTCTGCCCGTGTCGGTGCGGGGAGCGCAAATGCCGGACGGCCACCCCGGATATGGGCTGCCGATCGGTGGCGTGCTCGCCACGCGTGACTCGGTGATTCCGTACGCCGTCGGCGTCGACATCGGTTGCCGGATGAAGCTGACCATCGTCGATCTTCCAGCCAACCGGCTGGAGGGAATGCGGGGAAAACTCCGGAACGCGCTCACCGCAGAAACGAAGTTCGGCATCGGCGGATCGTTCAAGGGCACGCGTGATCACGACGTGCTCGAGGACGAGGCTTGGAAGGAACTGCCGTACTCGCTGCGCAACCTGCGGGAGAAGGCGGTGGCTCAGCTCGGCACGTCCGGGAGCGGGAACCATTTCGCCTCGTGGTGCGAGATCGAAGTGAGCGATACGCTCGGCGAAGTTCCGGCGGGCAAGTACCTCGCGCTGCTTTCGCACTCGGGTTCGCGGGGATTCGGTGCGCAGATCGCGGATCGTTACACGAAGGAAGCGATGGCGAAGTGCAGCTTCCTGCCCGCGAACGCCAAGCGGCTTGCGTGGCTGGATACTCGGTCGTCTGCGGGCCAGGAATATTGGCTCGCGATGAATCTCGCAGGGCGTTATGCGGCGGCGAATCACGACTGCATCCACAAGCACGTGATCAAGGCGGCGGGCCTCAAGCCTCTCTTCTGCGTCGAGAACGCGCATAACCTCGCGTGGAAGGAAATGCACGATGGAGAGGAACTCATCGTGCATCGTAAGGGCGCGACGCCTGCGGCGGTGGGTCAGCTCGGGGTGATTCCGGGCACGATGGCCGACCCGGCATTCGTGGTGCGGGGCCTCGGCAACGAGGAGAGCCTCCGGTCGGCGTCGCACGGCGCCGGGCGGAAGTTTTCGCGGAGCATGGCGATGAAATCGTTCACCGGTTCGCAGATGAAGAAGTACCTCGCGGACTGCGGGGTCGAACTCATCTCCGGCGGCGTGGACGAATCCCCGATGGCGTACAAGAACATCCACGACGTCATGAAGGCGCAGGAAGACCTCGTGGAAATCGTGGCCAAGATCCAGCCCCGGATCGTCCTGATGGCAGGCGACGGACGGTCCGAGGATTGAGCAAGAAAACGGGTCGCAGGCGACTTGCCTGCGACCCGGGTTTCTCCAGGGATGACGCGACCAGGGCGTCCTAGATATCGCCGAGCTGTTCGCGAATGCGGGGGATGAGCGTCTTCGGCTCGCCCGCGCGGGGGCTGGTGTCGCGCTTGAAGTAGAAGCTCTTCACGCCGCCGAGAGGGAAGTCCTTCCGAAGCGGATGGCCGATCCAATCGTCGGGCAACAGGATGCGGCGCAGGTCGGGGTGATCGTCGAAGAGAATGCCGAACATGTCGAACGTCTCACGCTCGAGCCAATTGGCGGTCTTCCAAACGGGCTCGACGGAATCGATGCGCGGATCTTCCTCCGGCACGCCCGCTTTCACGCGAATGCGGTGTTTGTGTTGGACGGAATAGAGGTTGTACGCCATCTGATAGCGCGGCGTCCGGCCGAGCGCGGATTCGTCCACGGCAGTCGCGTAGGAGAGCAGGTCGAACTTGAAATCGGGGTCGTCGCGCAGGAAGAAGCAAAGGTCGCGAATGATCTCGCGGTCCACTTGCACGGTCACTTCCTTGAGCGCTTCACTCACGCCGAGGATTTTATCCCCGAACTTCTCGCTCAACTTGTTGCGCAACAATGTCTGAAGCTTTTCCAGATCGGCTGCCATGTGGGTCTGCTCACGCCATTAAGATGGTCAAAGATTGGCCCAAGGGCCGGGGGGTGATCAATCCCCAAAATAGCAAGTGCGATGTGCGAAGGTGCGACCTGCGGGGTGCGTCTCCCGGATTCGTGAGACGGTAGTTTTTTGGTGGAAAGTTCTTTCCGCTGTTCAGGTTCCGGTGAAGACCTCGCATTAAATCTCACCGAGGTCTCCCACGATGCCCGATTCTCCTGTTC
>Ga0268299_1000615_pt1 | contig 99510 bp, 114 predicted proteins | sample NOBtaG_FD_193484 | JGI IMG/M metagenome (GOLD analysis project Ga0268299, IMG submission 193484) | Activated sludge microbial communities from bioreactor in Nijmegen, Gelderland, Netherland - NOB reactor | ecosystem: Engineered > Bioreactor > Aerobic > Activated sludge | place: Netherlands...
CGGTGCTGTTCTTCTCTCGCATGGTGGCGTATCCTTTCCCCTCGGCGGCAACCGAGGCGGTGGTTGAGTGTTCAACCGAAAGGGTACGCGCCTTTATCCTATTTCCACACCTAAAGATGGTACCTCGATCCTAGTAACGACCTTCCCACGCTTATTACACCAACGTTGAGAAAGTTAACCCCTGTGCCTGCTGGACCCTCTGTTGGCGAGGTCCATCTCAACACAGATGAACTTCTAGGCCAATGGTCTAGTTTTCAGAGGGAAGGTCAGTGGAGCCGGCGGGAGGACTTGAACACTCCATCAGCCGTAGACAATACGGCCGCTCTAACGTTGAGCTACACCGGCATTATTTGTCATCAAAACAAAATCGTCCTAACTCATGACCGGACCTCAGCTTCACACTCGCTGACACCCTTCTGGGCGTCGACCTTCGGCTTGGAGTCAAATGCTAGGATTGCAGCTCTCAACTGCCACAGCCATTCGACTAGCCATGAAGGCAGTATGCCCAATAAGCCAAGATGCAACTTAAGTCGCAGAGCTAGCTTCCCTTTGATAGTGAGGGGAATAAAATATCGCGGGAAATTCTTCTGCACGAAGCCATTTCGGCGCTTGAATTCTCCAATTTGGCTCTGCGTCTTATTACCGTAAGTAAATTTGCTGTAGACTAGGGACGAAAGGCCTTTTGCCTGGCAAATCTCCACGGCCTTGGCAATCAACGCGTTCATCGGCCGTTTATCGAAATGTGCACTCTTCGACAAAATTTGCATCATATTTGCAATCTTCCCTACTCGCACAAACTTCATGAATCCGATCAGCTCACCGTTGCAATACGCACCGATGAATTCACTCCTGTCGAGATAGCTGGAATTTTCTCTTTTAATAGTCTGGAGATCTTTTCCGAAATGCCAAAATCTTCGTCCCTGCCGGATCGGCATTTCGTCATACAATTCTTTTATGCTACTGACAAAAGCGTCATTGAACGTCGCAGACTGAACCACGACGCCTTTCTTGGCTGCTTTTCGGACGTTCTTGCGAGTCTCCTGCGGCAACTTCTCCCACCACTCCTTGTAATTTAAGGTATCTGCGACGGCAGCATTGTCCCATTCAAAGTAATATGGGTATCTTGCCGTAGTTACGTCCAGCTTTTCAGAAAACGTAAATAGATCAGCACGAACGCCGCTCTCCTTAAGTGCTGATAGAGCAGCAGAAGGGTCAGTAATGACGTCGCCTTCCACAAATTCTTCATCAAACACTGCAGCAATTTTGATCATTTTCCCGGTGACAACAATTGTTCGCCCTTCAGCCAGCACTGACCTTACGTGAGTTGGCTTTCCCTTAAGACTAACCTCTGTAGTCTTGCTCATCATGATGGCTAGCTCCTTAACTCCGTAGGCCCCTTGTTAATCCGAACAACGTGTAAATAAACAACCACCGAGCCCTGTGTCAGCCAGTCAATACTGCAGCGCCGACCATGTCTATCAGTGTGCAGATCCGGCGGCGCTGTTTTCTCCGCCTTGCCCGTGTGATTGGGGACAGATTGAGCCGTCCACTTGGCTCAATGCGTCCTTATGAATCCATAAATAGGCGATGCAACAGTTCGAGAGAAAGGATACAGTGTATCTCCGTCGTATAGTTATGATGGCCTCGTAGATGCCCATGCACTATCGTCTCAACCATCTTCCGATCAAGATAAGGCCGGGAGAGAGTTCGGGAATCCAAGAGTATTTGTCGGACATAGCCGGCCAAGACGTCACGATACCATACGCGGTAATGATTGAATTTGTGCCTACCCAGAAAAAGGGTTTCGAGATGGGCCCATGACAGGCAGTGGTCGATCTGCGCCACCCACTGGGGCATGCCATAATCATACGCGTATTCCGCCTTCTTAAGGAATTCAAAAACTCTACGAGAAATTGCCCCGGTTAATCCCGCGCCGCCAATGCCGGTGTCCGTCGGGATCTCCCGCAGCGCAGCATTTCCCTCCATAATCAATCTGAGACAAAGGTCAGGACTAGCGAAAGTCGACCGGGGAGCCCGGAACACGGTCTGCACAAACTCATTGTCAAGATATGGAGACCGAACCGCCACCTGTGTCTCTTCCAGAGCAAGCAAACCATAATGATGCCACGGCGCCTGCCTGAACACCGCAAATGAGAGAGGATGTTCATGCACCATTTCGCCATATGTAGTCTGCGCCTGCGCAAAATAGGGATACATGCTTGCTGTAAATAAACCTGGCATTGGTGTATCCGGTTTGAATGCGCGCACCGCCCGTAACACCTCACTGCCATAGTTTCCGGTCATCCGAACTGGAGCAATCTCACGGGCAAGCTCATTGAGGTATAGGTCGGAGGCCCGACGGACGTCGGCGCAACCATCCGTGAGATAGACCGTCCGTTCAGCATAGTGTGAGAAGCCGGCGAAGAACTCCTGGCCCACTTGGATAACCTGATGAGGCTGTCCACAGGCACGGGCGATTTTTCGCGCGACCACCACATCCTGGCAATCACGGTATCTGCCTCCAAATGTGTAACAGGGTAAGGATCCCGTCGGGGCCTGGTGCCAGGCCATGATCATTCGTGTGTCCAATCCTCCCGTCAGCGACACCCCGATCTTCCCCCTGGAATGAAAGTACCGAGGCAGGTTCCTGCTAAAGATTCCTCGAAGTTCTTGATAGTAGGATTCTGGCTCCAGAACCTCCTGCTCTTCCCATTCCCTTGGATGGAAATAGGTTCCTTTCTCTGCAACACCACCGTTTTTGAGAACCCATCTAGAGCCACCAGGTAATACCTTAATTTTGTCGAACAACGTTCTGTTCTCCAACACGCAGCCGCATGTCACATACTCTCCGAAGGAACGGGGGTCGATTCTCCGAAGTTCAGGTCGCACAGCCAAAATTGCTTTTGCTTCTGCGGCGAAGTAGAACCCTTCTTTGGCTTGATGGTAATAGAGTCGGTGCATCGCATAGCGATCATTAACCAACGTGGTCGTTCCACGCATCCGGTCGGCCAGCAGACCATGGAACCGCCCGTTCAGCCCACAGGGGAAATTGGTCTCTGACTCGGCCCGTCGCACCAGATACGAGAATGGACTCACCATGTTGCGAACCCCAGAGGCACTCCTGTCCTGATCGAATTCAGGATCGGAGAAGTCCTCCCCGGAAAAGATCAATGTGAGGTTGCCATTCTCATTTCTCAGAGGCATATCTTCAGAAAAGGAGTTCCTTCTAGCTATCCACCCCACATAGAGCCCTAGCGATTCATCCACCCAGGTACCAGCAATATAAAAACTCTCGTGTTGCAGACACTCAACCATCACCTTAAGCTGAGCTTCCGCCCAGCCACGAGGCATTCTTGTTTGAAGCCCAACAATCCCTGGCATACTCGATACAAATCTATCTATGAAATTGAAAACCGAGCCGCCTATCATTCACCGCGACACAGCTCCAGCAGAAGCTACCCGTACGCCTTCTGCGAACCGAAAGATCCCACCCTCTGTCAAGAACTGATACTCGCTTTGATTCACGGGGTGAGCTTCCACTTCGACCACCCAATCACGAGCCAGCATAGCGATCCGTTTGAGACGACTCTCCGGTTGAAGCGGCGGAAGCGAAAAAAAATAGTCGGCAAGCCGATGGCGCCGTCTCAACATGCGATCAATACAGCCACGATACGCTCGATTCCACAGGCTCTTCTCACCAACCTCAAATGAAAAGTTTCTCCTCACGATGCTATCCAGCGGCAATAAATGCTGCAGCATCACGTTTGCGCAGAGGTGCATGTGGTGATGACCGTCAACGCGCACCGGTGCTTCTCCGTACAGGCGACTGAATTCATCGAGTTGCATCTTCACAACATATTCGAACTCGTGAATCAGCCGGGGATGAAACATTACCTGCATAAGGCGGTGTCGCAAGAGGTAGTCGGCAAGTCTTTCCTGGTGTTCCCTCAGCTTCGAGGAACAGTTTCTTCCAGAAAAAGACGAGGTCAGATTCAGATGCAACCCCGTATCGATTTGATGCTCTCGTGTCATCGCCGCTGCTCGTTCGGAGTCTTCCATGAACATCATGGCGCTCACGGCAGATACCGCTCCACAACGTATGCAATCCAATGTCCGATCCGTTGTTGTCCGATCTCTTCCCCAGTCATCAGCATTGATGATTAGTGCCCCGGTCGTTCCAAGGGAATGATTCGCTCTGCCGGTCGAGAACTTCACGTTAGGGCCCGACGCAGTCGTCGCAATTTCTCTCCCACCGTCACGCAGGCAAGACTGAGCCTGCTCTCGCATGAATCGAACCTTCCCAGAAAATTCACCGCTCGGCCTTTCTCCCCTGCCAAATCTCGTTTGAACTTATACGTGCCGGCATTTGTCTCCGGGTTAATCCCGTTCAGATCATATTGACTCACGTGAGCCTCTTTCAGTCTCTGGAGCAGCCGCCACTGGAGAAGGTAAGATCCTCTGCGCTTCAATCCGACCGTCGTCGTCGCGCCAAACAGATACAGTGCAGTAGAACCGATCGCGCTGCAGATGAGACCAGCGCAGTCTCCATCATGGGAACGGCAGAGCAACAGGTGCATCTTGAATGCGGCTGGCAGACGGCGTTGCATGTCTTGAAATTCACGAATGTCGTTCGGTTCTTGAAACTTCTTTCTGGCGACCATTTCTTTGTACATGTCGATGAATTTCTCAAACAGGTCATCATCCTGCCCTTCAGTGATCTCAACGTCTTGTTTAGCCGCTACTTTAAGTTCCCGCCGCCAGTGAGGGAACATTCTCTCTTGCAGCTCATCTTCTGAAGGGGTCAGGTCCATAAGAATCGTTCGTGACCGCCCCCCGTCGCCTACTCGTATAAACCCTTCTTCCTCTAAAATAGGCAGGACCCATCCATGCTCTTCCTCAAATAGTACAGGATACAGGCGGACCAACAGTCCTCTTGTTACGGAGTACTCATTGCGCAAAGCCCGAACCGCCTGACGAAGCACAGTTGGGTCAGAGCGCTCGTCCTTCAATTTCCATATGGGACCCCACATGACATAGGCCATCCCGGCGCCGACCACCGGAGCCTTCGCGATTCGGCTTTGTGCCATCGCAACCACTCGTCCTTGTCGTTTCAGCAGTAGATGGCTGTTGTTGCGATGTCCGCTCCTAACAGAACCGTAAGCCCAGGTCTGATAGATATTCGCGTCGTCAAACTGATCGAGTAGTTGATACCACGTTGCTTCATCAACCTCGTCGACCTCGACCCTGTACCCCGCATCTAGCTCAAGCACACTGTGTCTCCTCTAATGGACGTCTTCCTGCTCGAATGCCTAGTGAGTGAGGTTCTACTCGGTCACATATGGCTCTGCAACCGGGTTGATGCCGACCGTCGCCAGCACTTTACCGAGATGATCACAAAGCCTTACCAGGAGATCCATGAGCCGATCTTGCCCAATCAGAAATGCAAATGGTATCGCAATCACATAGAGCGGAATTGCCACCAGAGACTTCGCAACATCACGCACTCCAAAAGTTGGCATCATTCGTTCACTCGCCCCGCGCAGCAGTGCCCTTCTCAGCATAAATGTCCGTTTCCAACGGATCGGAGGAACTTCTTCAAACGCAACGGCTTCGTTACACCACACGAAGCGGTAGCCTCTGCCAATAGCCACTCGAAAGAACTCCTGATCTTCTCCGTTCCGTAAGAAAGGCTGGAAAGGTTGCTCCAACCCTGCAAACACATGCATCTTCAACAGCACGTTACCCGTTCTTCCCTTCCTCCAGTCGATTACCAGTCCTGTGGGATAGGTCTGTCGCTCATAAAATCTTCCCTTCACAACCCATGGCGGAGGTGGCTGGTCAAAATGCGGCCTCACAGGACCTAAGACTCCGTCGACTCCATATTTGTGACAGGCCTCAAATAGCGTGAGTAGCCAACGTTTGATCGGAAACTCATCATCATCGATAAATGCGAGAAAGTCTCCGCTGGCATGCCGAACCGCCCTGTTCCGTGCACAGGCAATATTTTGTCGAGGTTCCACCTGATATGACAGTCGGAGGACTGAAGCAGCTGAGAACTCTTCAACGACTCCCCTCGCCGCCTCGGCCTGATCGTTATCCACCACCATGATTGAAAAGGTGAATAATCCTCCGGTGTCTTGAGCGTCGAGTTCTCGCAATAATCTCCTCAGTAAAGTTGGCCGTTTAAACGTACAAATACACACGCAAACATGTGGAAGTGCGTTAGACATGTCTTGTTGGAGTCAGGAACAAATACACGAAGCGGCTCTAGGCGTGACGCACATATGGTCGATCGTCAGTGCAATATCAACATATAGTGATCTCACGCCTTCGGTTGAACCCTGAGAATTATAAACTCTTACCCTCAATGAAGGACCACCATCATTCGTATTGATGGCGACATTATGGAAGTCTACCTCCATACCCCGGTCGCTCTTTCTGAACGCAACGGAGCGACGCTTCTGAAACCAGGTCACAACACGAGTCGCACTCGTACACCAAGCCCCCGTCCCGTTCAACGTATCGAGAAGCCGCGCATAGAAATCTCCCCACAATCGTTCCGCGGCGATGCTCCGATCATGCCAATTGAACGTCAGGACGCCGCCCAATCTCATCGCATTCTCAATCAAAGTATCGACACGTTTGGCCGCCTCTTCCGATGACAACCCTAGATAGGTTGGGTAAAAGAGCGCCGTGTCCATGACGTGCATCGGCAACTCAAGAAGATGAGTCGCGTTGATCGGCTTGTAGACCTGCGTCGTTCCCGCCCGGTACCCCACGGTTTCGTTGTACCCGACTGTTGAGTCGTACGCAAAACCAGCTTTCTCTAAAAGGACCGGTGACTCGCTGTTGAAATACAACCAGTGCATCCGAACGCCGTCAATCGGTGCTCCTGTCACCTTCTCTATCTGCGTTTTTTCCCCCTCAGCACTCGTGTTATCCACCCAGGCATCGATGCCATGCAACCCGATCTCCCCACCATCCCTCATGACCGCCTGGATTCGATCATCAATGTCTGTGACGCCGTATCCGGCTGCGCGAAGATGCGGAGCGCTCCCGCTCTCAGTTCGTCCTGGGTCTCCTTTAAATGGAAGCACGAAGAAGGTTGACCCAACATGTTGTTCGATGCTCAGATACCGATCAAAATCCAGCCAGAAATCACGCGCGAGCCCTAGATAGACGAAGGGCAGTCTTGCGGCAGCGGCCCAGTTGCTCATGAGATGCCTGATCGATTTACGGCCTCTCAGCACATCCAAAGCGGACCCGATTAGGGCACGATACAAAAATCCCCAAGCGGTATGGTCCCATCGATGGTGTCGAATAGAGGGATGGTCCACATCATGCGTGAGACAGGCAATGAAGGCATATCCTTGAGGAATCGGAGGAATTTCAACCAGCGGTATATCTGACTCGACAATCAGATCGCGAAGCAATCCAATATGGACCTCAATCGTCGGAATACCGGCATATTCAAGCGGCTGACCGAGGGAGAGGAGGAGTCGTATTTCACGAAACAGGTCGTACCCAATGCGAACCACATTTTTCCCGATGGCTCGCCTCCGGACTGCCGCTGATTGCCGAGACTGCTCCTCCTCCAATATGTCCTTTTGCTCATCGAGGAATGTGAGAAGGCTGTCATAGATAGGAAAGCGCTCTCCATGATAGAAGAGTGTTCCTCCCTTCAGATGGATTCCGATTTCGATCTTTGCCTCGCAGTCATAACGCAATTCCTGTCCGGCATAGACGATGATCAGTTTGGCCTCAGGCACTGACCCTGCCGGAAGCTCTTCGGACACACACACCAGAACATCATATCGTTCTTCTGGCCGATAGAATTCCCAGGGGGTTTTGAACAACTCGAAAAACTCGCGCGCCACTTCATGTTCTTCAGGCTTAGCGATGAGGCCTATCATGTTAGTCGTGGCGGACGTGGAGCAATCACACCTGATGGAACTGACCGGCCAACTCCATCCTCACCAAGAGATGAGCAAGCGCTTTGAACATGGTACCCTGCCCCCAGTGGAGCATGGGCGTTTTGGCTGTCATGAGCGGGTACTGGCGGTAGTAGAAATAGCCCTTCGGGTCCTGCATGTTTCGAATCGTCCAGGCTGCCACACGCTGACTGAGTGCTAATGACTCAGGGTCCTCATCCGAGACAAACCCGAGTGTATCGATCGCCTGCGCTGCGCATTGAATGTCGATGGGATACGCGCGGGAATGGTAGTACTTAGGCCTTCCGTTCGGCTCAAAGAAATTGGCTTTATAATAGGCGAGTGCCTTCTCAAACTTCCGAAGATACGATCGGTCTCCCGTAGCATCGGCATAGTGCTTGAGCCCATCTAAGTTATATCCGGTGTGGAAATTGTCGATCCAGTGGTGTTCGGGTGTCTCCGCATACCACCACGATCCATCCGGCCGCTGGCGAGAGCAACTGTACTCCATTGCTCGACGCGCCACTCGTCTACACTCTTCACTGCCCGTATGCTTGGCCACTCGAGCTAAAAGGCCTCCCCCCAGCATATTGGCATTGTGGATGGAACTCTGAACATGTGCCATATAACTGATGCAGTCTCCGCTCTCTGTTTCTTCTCGCGGCAGTTCGAGAATCCAGTTGCACGCACTATCCGCGACTCGCAAGAGCCACTCATACCCCGTTACTTCAAACGCATCGATATACGCATGACCGATCAATGCGGTCCATACAATGATAGGGTCGTTGTGCGTATATCGACCGGATCGCGATGCAAAGGAGAAATGATTGCTCCAGCTATGGTGCGTAAACCGCTCCACTTTGTGCTCGTCAAGCCACTTCAAGCATTCGATCGCCTTATCGAGATACTCTTGCCGCTTTGTCGTCTGGTAGAGCAGGACATACCCTGACGCCATATATCCACGCCCTTTGGTCGAGTCTTTTGGCTTCACTCCCAGCAGAGGACGAAGATTCAGGGGAAACTGCCGAATCAGTTGTTGGAGAAGGCGATCGCCCAAAAGCGACCTGAATGTCAACGGTCGAAGCCAAGATGATAACCCGTCAAATGGTTCATACCCACGATATCCTCGCCCTTCAACCCACTCCTGGACTGCCGATACGCTTCGCCTGATCTCCTCAGAACATATTGGCTTATCACCAACTAACCGAGTCGTCGTTGCTTTGGAGGGTCCGTCCACAAAATCGATCATGACGACTTATCTCTCCTCCTCATGTTGCAGAAGGGCTGCCGTGAGCCTGAGCAATTTCTCTTTTTCTCTACTCCAGACATGCTGTTGATAGACCGCTTGTCCCCGTTTCGTGGTCTCGAGAGCTTCTCTTGGGTGGGTAGCCACCCAGCAAAGCTTCATGGCAAGATCATCGGCATTGCCCAACTCGAATAACACCAACGAATCTTTATTAAAATACGCCTCGATCCCGTTCGCACGTGGAGCCACAACGGGCTTCCCCAGCGCCAGATATTCAAAGATCCTCGTTGGAGTGTTGATTTCGGTAAAAATACTGCGTTTGTTTGGGATGACTCCCACATCACATTGTGCAATGGCTTGCACGAGCTGTTCCAACGTCCGAGGCCCCAGATATTGCACGGCATGCTCCAGACCCTTTGCAGAAAGACCCTGCAAGACATCGTCCAGGTATGAAGTCCGTGGACCGTACACCCTCAACTCAACCTCGGGAACAGACCGTCTGACTTGCGTCAGAGCTTCTACGGCAAGGTCAAGACCATTCCGCTCAACCAGGGTGCCGTGATACATGATCACGAACGGCTTCCCTGTTCCTGAGGCTGCCTCGTCATCCATTGTCACAGGAGAATATCTGAAGATCTGTTCGTCGGGCGTATTCATCACAACGGAAATTTTGGGGCCCCCACCGCTTCTCGAAGCAAATAGTTCCTCACAGGTTTGATTTACCGTAAGGACCATATCTGCGAATGCGATACTCTGCTTCTCTAAGAAAGCCGTTATTTTTACAGCCCTGCTTTCTTTACCAACATTGAAGATCGTCATCATGAGCTCAGGCATAGGATCATGCAGATCTAGTATCACCTTGGCTCCAAACAGTTTGGGGATCAGCGCTGCAAATACCAGCACATCGGGCATGTTGTGTATGTGGACGAGGTGGTAACGTCTGATTGGAGAACGTAGTGCCAGTATCCAGAATGCGATGAGGATGAAGAGGCAATATTGGAATACATAGCCGAACTTAGAAGTTCTGGTTTTTTCAATCCCGACTCGATCGATTCGGATTCCCTTGAATGTGTCCTTCATGGAAACCTCCCCTTCTCTCAGGCAGATCACGTCGACGCTCACACCCGCCTCAGCAAAAGCTTCGGCCGCTCTTCGAGGGCGCGGATCTCCTGGAAAAGCTGAAAACGACACGACCGCCATCCGTTTCCCGGCTAGAGGAGAGGATTCAGACTCGCTGAGTTTCTGAACGTCCATTTCGCCAGACGGTAAGACCTGTGGTTCGACTGATCCAAGAATGGCCATAGGGAGATTTCTCTTATCGTATTCTACGGAACGTACAGTCTGCGATCACTTGTTCTTCTTTTCGCGATCAACTTTGTGCTGATTGGACGACTCGATCGCCTTCAAGAGATCCGATCGGTATAGCTGGCTCAGGATCTCGATGTTGCTCATGACGCAATGCCCACCAATGATGCCGGGGAAATACTTCACGCGTGGGAAGAACGGGACTTCTTCATAGATCGAAACAATTTCGTCATAATTCAGACCGAGCTGATCACAATATCTTTCAACTTCCTGTGCCCAGGCGATCATCACCCCAAAATAGGTTGTTTCTGTCAGCTTGGCCAGTTCGGTCGCCTCGGGCGAGCTGAGTACTCTGGTTTTCATGCCTGCTCTATGAAAATGCCCTGCAATGATGCCTGCGCTTTCGGCATCGAGAGCGCCTACAAACTTGTCATAATGCAGGAGATCTGCTGCCATGCGTATGTGCTTGCCACGCACGGGGCTGTTGACGACCTTGGCGCCGGCCCGTTCCGCTATGGACCGTGTCGTGCCCACCGCCACCGTACTGTTGAGAACGGTCACTTTTGGTTTGAATCGTTGAATATACCGGATGGTTTCTCCCGCGAAATCCGGAATTCTGAACGGATAACAGATGTGCATGACATCAATGGGCTCGAGTGAGTCGAGCGGAGGCGTGATGTCGACTCCGATTGTCTCATAATGTTTCGAGAGCACTTCAAGAAGGGGCTTACCGACCTCCCCCAACCCTACGACCATCACCTTCCCGTTACCGCTCATACCCTTGCTCCTCTCCTCATGAATGTTCAATACCTTTAGACATGATGCGCATACACAGCCCGGGTGATACGGATCCTGTACATCGACGACGTACAGGAGTTCAAATCATTAACGATGCAATGAGACTGGCTATGCAATAAGTGAGGAGAGATCTTTACGACTGAGTCTCGGCTCCAGAAGCCGTCTGTCCGACGAACTGAGTGCCTTGCACCAGTATGCGGTTTTTACACAGATGCTGCTGTCACCGGCGGCGGGGCCTTCTCTCACTTTGCAGGTGATGCTGTTATTCGAGTGAACAGTTTTTGAAACATATCACGCAGCCTTTGCATCTGCTCCCTTTGATGAAAGGCAATAAGCTCCCGGTCGATGGGCCTGTGTGCTCTGGTGACAGATCCCCAGATAAAACCTGCGAGTAAAGCGAGACCTCCCAGTACATACGGCCTGCTTCTCATTTGCAGGCAGGAGCGGAACACCTGCCAAAGCGGATGACCGCCGAGATAATAGTCCTGCTTCCCTAAGCTATACCAGGCCTTCACTTTTCCGTGTGAAGCGGTCCCCATGGGCCTATGGTGCATGCACACCCGTTCAGTGAAGGTTCTCGTTTTCCATCCCTTCATTCTGGCCGTCGTGACAGCAACCCAATCGATCCCTCCCCCTTGAATCGGCCTATACCCGCCAATTTCTTCAAAGCACTCTCGACGGAAGAGTTGGCACGCTCCGGAGACATGATGCCTGCTCGTGAACCGATAGTCATACGACTCTGCCCCCTCCACAAAAGGGGTGCCGGCGACTCCCAAACGCGGGTCATCGGCAAACTTGTTCAGGAGGAATTCAAGGTACTCTGCCTCAAACGTAATATCGGCATCCAGATTCCCTATCACATCGTATGTCACCCCGGCGAGCCGTTGATAACCTGCATTAAAACAATAAACCTTGCCGGCAAAATGCCGCTCCTTCCTCTCAGGCATTCGCACAAGTTCGATCCATGATTCTGTCCCGGCATACCGCTTGACAATCTCGTCGGTACCATCAGTTGAACCGTCGCTCACAATGATCCACCGGACCGGCTTAATTGTCTGGGCGATAAGCGAATGCACAACCTGCTCGATAAACTTTGCTTCGTTTCTTGCTGGTGTAATCAGTGCATATCGAAGCATCATCGCTGAGTCTTTCATCAAAGGTCCGTGGTTCAGCCTAAAGTCAAGGTCCTTCTCTTTCTAGCCTGACGAACATGGCTGGAGCAGCGCCTAATACCATAACTATCGAGCTCAGCAATTCCAGCTTCATGAGTGTGTGCGCTTAGGGCGCAAGAGTTTTTAATGAGCGGCGCTCAGACCAAAAACCCGTGACAACTTGCTTGGTAAGAAATCCGAGAGCAGTCTCTTTGCGACCTTGATCGGTTTGGTCATTCTGAACATGCCTATGGTGACCAGCATGTATACGACGACACAGACCACAATCAGTACGGCCATGCGCTGGAAAGAGGGGAGATCTGACAAATAATATGTCTGTAGTGTGAACCCTACGGCTTCAGCTATGAGAGCCCCAATCAGTGGTGGTCCTATTGCTGGTATCAACTCACGAATGCCTATATGAAGAGGCTGTCCGGCATAGACAATCGCCGGCACAAACAGTATGTACATACATATGCCGTACGAAATAGCGACCCCCATCGCACCAAACGGCAATCCGCAAAGAACAGCCCCAATTTGAACGAGACAGCTCACAATTCCCCACCGCATCCACCGATCCGGTCGGCCAGCCGCCACATGCAGCCAGCCGAGCGTACGTTCGATGACTTGTGCCGGCCCACGAAGTGCAAAGAGGACGAGAAGTGTGCTGGCGCCGACCCATTTATTGCCCAACAGTAACACGATCAAATCCTGTCCTATTACCGCAAGAATGACGAAGGCCAGTGTTGCAAAAAATGTAAGGGACGATAACGCGGTCGCCCATGTTCGTTTTAACTCAGCCACATTGTCCCTCAACTTGCTCAGAGTGGCCACGGCAACGGAGTGTAGCGGCAACGTAACGACTGTCAGCGCGTTTTCGTACACGGTCGAGGCGTTATGATAAAGCCCTAGCTCTCTTGCTCCAACCGTATAACCAAGACCGACGCGGTCGGCAGCTTTCGCTAGATAATCCGTACTCGTGAAACCAGTAATATTCAGGCCGAACTTCACTGTCTCTTTGACTCCCTTCGAGAGCACCGGCAATCCAGGAATCCAGCGACAGTTGGCCCAGATGAGGATGAGCATCACGCAGGCGGTTACGAGCGGTCGAAAGACGAGGGCCCAATAGCCACTGTCGGAGAGCGCCATCCCGATCGCTGTTGCTGCTCCAAGAACATTGGCTGCCACTTCGATTAAGGCCACCTTCTGAAACATCAACTTTCTTCGAAGAATTGCTGAATGCTGGCAAGAGAGCGCGGTGATGACGAAGGTCAGCCCCCAAAACTGCGCAATGCTTACCAATCGCTCTTCTTGATAGAATTCACCGATCAGAGGAGCAGCGGCCAGTACCACACCCGTAAACAAGGCCCCCAGGCCCGTCGTCAGCCAGAACAAGGTGCTTAGTTCCTCCTGGGTAATCTGAGGCCTTTGCACCGCAGCATCCCTCGTTCCGAGGTCCATCAATACATTGGCGAATCCCGTCAGAGCGGATATCATTGCAACAAGTCCAAAATCCTCAGGGACCAATAGACGAGCGAGACAGATGGTAGTGCCGATTTGCACGGCAGTGTTAATAGCCTGTGCAAAAACGGTAATTGCCCCGCCATGCAGGGACTTCTTTGAGAAATCACTCGCCTCAGGTTTTGCTTCTGACGGTTGAACCAACAAACCTCTACCTCGTGAGAAAGGCTCCTTCACCGCCCAATGTGGTTGCGACCCTAATAATTACAAGGATGGAACACAATCGATGTTTAGCCTTTAAAGGCTGTGCTCCGAGAGCGGCTCTTCCCTTGCATGTTGGGGCACACAAGAAAGATATCTGGCTATGCCGAGCGGTTTAACCAACCTGGACATGAGATCGTAGCTGATCAGACCTTATGAGCTGCAGCAGGTCTGCCAATCGCTGCTTCCTCTCCAGGAGTTTCGGCAGTGGTTGAAGTCCTGCCAATTTGAGCACGGACTCCCATCTATGCGCCCAATCATGATTCGACAAAGCTTCAGCTATGTTTTGGATCCTTATTCTCTCCTGTCTGATCAAGTCTTTATCGAGCTCACGAATTACCTCCCTGATATTGTCAGATCCATATGGCACATGAATCACCGCATCAGGCCAATTTAAAATTCTGTCGAACTCCTTGTTGTTTCTAGGCTTGTCTCCAAGAAGGATGGCACCTGCGGCAAGCCCCTCGAAATATCTCGGCCCAAATTCAAGCTGCGCACCGATTTTCTCAGGTTCATCGATGCTTCCAGGGTTGACAATAAAATAGCGACTTCTCTTGACGAGGTTGGACAGCTGCAGCCTATGCTCTTCGACATCATGGACAGCGAGGTCCTTTAAGGTGTCGTAAATGTACAGAATGCCATCGCTCTTCGCCATGCGGAGAAGCGCGTGATGCGTCACACCTGCCCTTCCCCCAATGCTTAAGACATCGATGAATCTGAATGGGCTCTGAGGATACGGGCTAAACTTTAAGGTATCGACACCATACGGCAAGTGTGTAACCCGTTGGCCTAAAAGTGATTTAAATGCGTTTGTTCTCGCGAAGGTAAACAGGACAAAATCAAAGTGCGCCAGGGTTCGCATGACGCTCTTGTTGTATGGAATGTTGTGTTCGTAAAATTCAGTCATCCAACAGATCGCCATCCTAGAACGTTCGCGCCAATCCTTGATGGCATGAAGATCTAGTAACTCTGATGGCTTTTCACACACAGTAAAGAATAAGCTGTAGTCTTTTTCTAGGCTCACTCGTTCTGCGCCAGGATTAATTCCAATGGGAGTATACTTTCCTATACGCTGGGCGTTCCGCTTACGCTGGTGGTACCATTTACCTTGTTTGGGGGCGATGACATCAACCGCATCCACTTCTGTTAACACCGCCTCAAGTTCGCGATATGGTCCACGCCAGGCTTCCTGCTCATAGAGATTCTTGTGCGAGAGGAATAGTATCCTCCCCTCGCCGACACCTCTCTCATCTGTACATTGATCTATCACCAAACATCTCCAAAATAACTAGCCATTTTTATGACCATGCATGCACAGCTTTCTGAGCATAACCTCTTAAGTGATTGATTCGTTCCTCTTTATACCGGGATGGCATACTGTTCATTCAGTCAACTGCCTGTTATCTGAGTGATCTGAAATCCGTTCTAGCCAAATCTCCCGCCAGTATGGATAGGTGGCTCGTGGACAGTAGATTGGCTTTGTGAAATGCCCCACACAGTACAGTCCTTCAAGGACAAGACATTCGTTCTTGAGCTCCATCAACTGACCGGTCTTTTCGTTCATGATCTTCTTGAGGCGCTGAGATACGCGGAATGTCTTTTCACAATGAGTGGCCATTTCAGGGTGAAAAGCCATACCCCGATTGATCAGCTTATCGTCGACTGTCTCAAGAATATCCCTGTACTTTTTTATTTTCACGAACTCTCCAACTTGAATGGCCGTATTAACAGATGGGGTTCTGGTCCCTACTGGGACACTACCCCTACGAAAGGGATATGGGGTGCCCCCACGCAACTTTTGAACGAAATCATAGGCAGCTCGAAGTGCAGAACCAAATCCAAGACCTGATTCGGCCAGATCCTGTATAAGCAAGGCGAATAAAGACGATACAATTTGTGATAACCGGGCGTTACCTGATCTGTAGTCCTCCACATATTGCCAAAGTGCCCAGCGAGGTAGCTGCTGTGTCGCGAATGGAAGTTGAACAGCCTGGCATCTATAACGTGGCCCTTCTTCCCTCTCTCCTTCCTCTACTCGACGGGTTCCTGCCCAGATATCCGACTCAGAACATGCTGCGCTCGGGTGTGACTGGATATCCTGCCCATCAGTAACTCTCTTAAGCCAGGCTTCCTTCCAAATTATTGTGCATCTCATTTCGCAACCGCCGTACGCCAAACCATCACAACGCAAGTCTTCCAAAATTACCGAGCTTGATAGACTCCTTGCTCCAGTGCCGTTGACCGTATCACACACCTTGTGTGCGCGCTTTTGCACCCGGAAGCGCTGTCCGCAGTATGCCAGCATTTGTGGCATGAATGGCACTTCCTCTAAACGCGCATATGAGTCAAGGGTGCTCAATATTTCTGGTAGGCTACGAACCTCGACCCATTCACCTGCCCGCAACCTCAAGGTCCCTGATTTTAGACTTGCGTTCATACCTGGCCCTCTGGATTCAACAGTAAATAAGTTGAGCGATGGTGTTTTGTAAGTAGTGGAATGCTTTCACAGTCTGTAAATTGTTTCCGCTCTTTCTTGAGTTGCATCGCGCATCCATCCAGTTGTTGGAAAACCGTAGCACCACGATCACAAGCATCATCAACGATTGACTTGTCTAAATATGTCACGCACTAGGATACGCAGTACTTCCACCACTAATGGTACGTGTCGGCTAAGGATCTCTTTTTATGCTTCGGACAACTTCTATCCAATATTCACGCCCAGTCGCCTCCCGTGTCGTCGAACCCAAAGAAGAACTCCAAGCCCCCCACCTATAAGGCAAAATACCAAAAGCGTACCGGTTGCGTTTCCCACATTCCCCCGTGTCATTGCGTAACCTGCCATACCAGTGCCCATCCAAAACAACTTTTGCCATTGGTAGGAATCAAACCGCTTTGCTAGCTGCCGTCGTTCCCTCCATATTCGCTGAGCCTCTTCTGAGAATGGTACGAGTCTTCGAACCACTGCGGGAGCTAACCTAAGCAAGAAGAGAATTGCGAGGAACGAGCCAATCACGCACCAAAACGGTTGTTCGGTGTCACACATTTTGTGAAGCACATATGGGGTGACGGAGCCAAGCCCGATCCGTGTACCTATACTCCAGGGATATTGATCAAGGAGTACAACACATCGCTCATGAAAGGGCAGAGATGAATGGTCTACCACCTCCATTCTGCCGCTTTCTTGCCCCTGTTTCGGCATTGTGTTTCCATATGATAGAGTATAGAGTTTATGTATTCGTATGATGGTGTTTTGATCTGAGGTGATCGCTGAGCCATCCTGGGATGGCGAAACACAAACCGCCTCTTAGAAGACAGAAAGAACCCTGGGAAGAGGACCGAGGATGATCGGGCTTAGAATTGCAGTTTATCAGGACATGCCGCCGATCTGCAGCAGTCTATGAAGAAAACCGGCGAGATCTTCCGCTCAGAGCCCAACGAGTCTGTGAGCGAGTCACCATGGGACGACGATCTTGCGCCCATAGAAGGCCTCGGCATACCTGGTCGCTCCAGGAGCTTCAATACCACGAAGTCGAAGCAGTGAATAGAATGTGTCTTCGGTAAACCACTGCCGGCTTCGCTGCGTTGAAAACTCTTCCATCAGATATTGTATCTTTGCATCACATACTTCCCGTGAGAGTGGGACATAGACATTGGGTTGCCCAAGATCACCGTCATACTTTGGGATTTCATACTCGAGAATCAGGTGACTCCTGAACGTGTTCCACGTGAATTCACTGATCAACCGGTGGTCTTGGTGCAGATCCTCCCGGTAGTGGGAAAAAATTAGATCGGGCTCCACACGGGTCTTGAGCTGCTCAAAGAATGTCTTAATTTCTTCTCCTCGATAGGGAAAAAAACTTCCTTTGAACGCCTTCGTAATAATGGTGCTTACTTTGGCGCCGCGGAGAAATCGCTTTGCGCTCGAAAGGGCCTCTCGCCTCCTTGCTGCATCTGCGCAGAAGACAACCCATGTGATAGTGCAATTGCTATAAGCTTTCAGAAGCCGAAGAATTGTTCCTCCGCACCCAATTTCGATATCATCGGAATGAGCACCGAGGCACAACACCGAAAGACCTCTTGTACGGCGAACTGACTGAACTATATCAATCACGTGAGTGCTTCCATCAGGCATACTTGAGCGAGACTGTGCGATCATCTATTGACAATTGCGGAATCATGCTTTCTCTGCCAGACCATCCATGGTGTTTCTCCCCGAGCATACATGTCGTCCAAACGTTGTCGGTCTTTGAACGTATCCATGCTTACCCAGAAGCCTTCATACCTATAGGTAATTAATGCATTGTCTTTGATTAGGCGCTGAAATGGTTCATGCACCAACTCTTCCCCATCCTTGATATAGGCGAAAACCTCGTTGCGAAAAGCCATGAAGCCTCCGTTGATCCAGAGACCGGAGTTGCTTAGATCCTTAATGTCGTCGACTCTTCCGTCTCCCTTTGCCTGAACGATATGAAAGCTCTGGATCGGTCGGACGCTCAGGAAACTCCCGATTGTTCCACTCTTGTCAAAGCTCTTGATCACATCGGAAAGATCACAATCAGTAAGACCATCAGCGTAGTTCGCCAGAAACACATCATCCCCTTTGAGATATGGCTCCACAGCCTTCAGGCGTTGACCGATATTCGCATTACGCCCTGTATCCACAAACGTAATTGTCCACTCGTCAATATCTCGATTCATCAACTCAATGCTTTTACCGCCCTGCCTCATGGTGAAATCATTTGATGCACATTCTTCATATTTCAGAAAGTAATTCTTAATCACATCCCCTCGATAGCCAAGGCAGAGGATGAATTCTTTATGCCCATAGAATGCATAGTACTTCATCAGATGCCAGAGAATCGGGCGGTATCCAATTTCCACCATAGGCTTCGGGAGCGTCTCAGAGTATTCTCTTAACCTCATGCCAAGGCCGCCACAAAATAGCACGACTTTCATAGTCTTCACCTCGTCTCATTCAAATATTCTGAGCGCGTCGAGTTGTCTTTTCTCCTAGCGTTGGAAATCAGCATGCTGTGCTCATCGAGACGCCTTGTCTGGTTAAAGAGTTAGGTGGTCGATGAGCGCGGTGGTAACGTGGTGCAGTTGAGGGCACTCGCAGGATATCTCCTGACGCGTCTCCACCTGTCGCGGGAAGCGGTCTGTCGTTTGCGAAGTGAGGCTCCTAGGTTTGTGAAGCGGTATGGCTTCCATTTCCCGAGTGTTATGCGCCGCGATTTAGTGGGAACAGCGGTGCCACGGAATCAGGAACTGGACATCACTTCAGGGCTGGTGTCTAAAATAGTCGGTTTGTTCGGAACGGAGCTTGTCACACAATCGACCAGGAGGAAACTCGACGTCGCTACACTTGATTCCGGCATCTTTAGGAATATCCCTTTTCAGCCGACAGCCATGGGATAGCGCCATAGGCAAAAATTCTTCGCGTTGACAGACCTCGTAGGTATCAATAAGCCCATAGCAGGTGAAGCCCCCCATTCCATCCAGAGTTTCCCCTGCCTTCAGATCCCGCTTGGCAAAAGCTCCAGTATCGCAAACAGGCCCTCCCATCGGTGCCAACGTCGCGTCTTTAAACAAGACCGCTCGGGCTACAGTCAGCGGAAGTTGAAGATGAGGAAGGTGGTAGGGTGTATAGAACATATAGAATGGTCCATCTCCCATTTTGAAGTACTGCATATACGCTTTCTTCACGGGGTGGTCATTGTATCCGACGACAAACCCTCCGGTATGGGGCTCTGCCCCAAGCGCAAAATCAACAAGACCGCGACCGAGAAGTTGCTCGGGAGTAAATAGCTTGAGGAGATCCTTGACATGAGCGCATTGATGGCCAAACATTCCCCTGATCCCAGGGGCAAATCCGGTGGCATTGGCCATCAGAGTCGACTCAAGACACAGCTTCGACCCGTCGGCAAAGGACGCTACCATGGCTGCTTTCTGCTTGTGCTTTTCCGCAAAACCTCGTTGGGTTTCTGGATTTCTGTATCGATCGAGAAAGCCCTTGATTTGTCCCATGAGGACCGGACGGTATCCGATGCTCTTCACGAACCGGTAGAGATTCATAGCCACACCCGGCTCATCCCCATCGGTGTACGTGTAGACCACCCCAGCCCGGTCGGCGTAGACTTTCAAAATGGGTCCGATCGTCGCATCCAATTCGGCATTCATGAGGATGATATGCTTGCCATGCTGTATGGACTCCGTGGCCACCTGCGCCCCCAGCTCAATTTCCCCTGTTGCATCGATGATTGCTTCAATGTTCCCTGCTCGACAGAGCACCATGGGATCTTCCGTGACGGCATAGCGACCATCGCGAACGGCTTCTTCCAATTCGGCAACGGTACTGACAGCCCTGTAGGAGTCGACTCCTGCCTCTTGATATGCCTGCTCCGCACGGGCAATGTGACGGTTGCAGACTGCAACCAACTTCATACCTGGCATGGCCGAAATAATTTCCAGTGCAATCCCCCGCCCCATATATCCTGCCCCAACTAATGCGACGCGTACTGGGTTCCCTTCTCGATAACGTTTTTCAAGTGCGGAATCAACGATTACCATTAAGCACCTCCTCTTAGCATATGTAGATGAACGACGAGCAACTCATTTATTTGACGGAGTAAATTGCGGCCACTTCATATCAGCATCCGAGATCACACACACAGGGGCTGGCCACACAACTCCGAACGCCGGATCATTATATAAGACCCCGGTCGCATGGGCTGCGGCATAGAACTGCGAGGTTTCGTAAAGTAGCTCCGTGTTGTCAACCAACGTTATATAGCCATGTGCGCACCCTTCAGGGATCAATAGCATCTTGCGATTGTCGGATGACAACTCTTCGCTAATCCATTGACGATATGTCGGTGACCCGGGCCTAAGATCAATTGCAACATCGACGACTCGCCCCATCGTACAACGCACCAACTTGACCTCTTGAAACGGTGCGGTCTGAAAATGCATCCCTCGAAGCGTTCCTTTTTTGTGACTGAAGCCAAGGTTACTCTGCACAAAATGAGCAGGCACTCCGTGGGAGCCGAGCTCATTCTCACACCATGCACGACCAAAAAACCCACGTGAGTCAGTTCGACGCTCAATATCGATTACGTATACACCCTTCAGTTTAGTTTCTTTGAATATCATGTTTTATCAAGACCTATTCCCTCGTATCTGCTCACAGATGCTCGATCCAATAAGCGGCGTCCATCCACGAACAAGGGTTGCGGAATTACCTCCTTCAGAAGCTCAGGAACTTTTCTAAATTCGTCCCATCGGGTGACCAGCACAATCGCATCAGCCTGTGTTAGTCCTTCAGAAAGTGTCTCGGTCAACTCCAGTTCTTGAGGAGAAAACAGTTTCCGCGCCTCATCTGCGGCGACAGGATCATAACCCTTTACTCGCGCCCCTTCGTGCAACAAGGCTCGGATAATGGGAATCGCAGGAGACTCGCGCATATCGTTTGTGTCAGGTCGAAATGCCAAACCCAGAATGGCAATACGGACTCCTTGTAAGGAAGGAAACTGTTTTTTGAGAATTCGAATGACTTGTTGCGGTTGGCGTTCATTGATCGACAGCACTGCATTCAGCAAATCCATCGGCACATGATGTTTCTCCCCATAGGCCGCAAGGGCTTTGACATCCTTGGGGAAACAGCTCCCCCCAAATCCGCAACCAGCTGCAAGAAACGACACAATCGGCGGTTGGACTCGTTTCCTGCTCGGCAACTGGACAGTCAGATAGCGACTGAGGTGAACTCCATGCATCACATCGACCACATCGATATCCTTGATAGCAGCACACAGATTGGCCATTTCATTCGAGAATGAAATACACATGGCCTGCAAGCTATTTGCTGCATACTTAATCATCTCAGCCGTTTTGTTATTGGTGCGCAACACTTCCACATCTTGAAAGTCTTGATACAGTTCCGCCTGCTGTTCGATGGTCGGCTGGTCTATGCCTCCTAGAACGATTCGATCCGGATACATAAATTCTTTGACTGCTTCGCCTTCCGTAAGGAACTCCGGGTTCATGCCCACACCGAAGTGGACACCGGCCTTCTTTCCTGACGCTTCCTCAAGAATCGGCAATACCACGTCATCTGTTGTCCCTGGAACGACCGTGCTCTTCACGACCACCACGTGGTAGCCAGGTTTGGCCTTTAAGGCCTGGCCAAGTTGACTCGCCACATTCTTGATGTAGGTCAGGTCGATTTCATTTCCATTGAATGGCGTCCCGACAGCAATCATCGACAGGTCAGTCTGTTGAACAGCATCGGCGAGATCCGTCGTCGCCCGCAACCTGTCACCTGCATGCTTTCTCAGCAAGTCATCCAAGCCGCGCTCGTAGATCGGTGCTGTCCCCTTGTTGATCAAATCCACCTTGGATTGATCAATGTCGACACACAGCACATGATGTCCTTTCTCGGCAAAACATGCTCCGGTCACGATTCCAACATAGCCCGTCCCAATGATTGAGATCTTCATACTTGTTCTCCTGCCTCTTCAGCTACGCATCCTGGGCATCACGATTGCCCTGATACCAGATGAGTGATCGCTTCAATCCGTCGTCGAGCGCCACGCTCGGGTTATATCCTAGATGAGTACGCGCTTTGGTGATAACGGGACAGCGCCGATTGGGGTTATCGATAAGATAACTTGCATCTTCGCTAGCACGACGAATGACCCGTCCCTTGTAGCCAAAGAGATCCCTGGCAAAGGCGGCCAACTTGTCCGCCAACTCGACCATGGAGATTTCTGGCGTCTCAACTCCAATGTTGTACGCTTCACCCTGATGTCCTTTGACAAGGACTTTGTAATACCCGGTTACTGCGTCCGACGAATAACAAAACGTCCGCTTTGGCGACCCATCCGAGAGCATCACAATGTCTCGATCACCCATAATGTCGCGGGCGAAATCTGGAATCACGCGCCGGTCACTAATCTTTAAACCGGGGCCATAGTTGTTGAATGGTCTTGCCACTTTCACCGGGATCCCGTACTGATGCGCAAAGTTGACCGACAATGTTTCGCCATACCGCTTCGCCTCGTCATAACAGGCTCGTGGCCCGGTACAAGACACAAACCCACGATAGGTTTCCGGCGTTGGAATATTGTCCGGTGTCGGATCACCATAAATCTCGCTGCTCGAAAAAAATAGAAAGCCTTCAACCGGGTTGTTCTTCTGCTTCTGATCCTTTGCATACTCGAGCAACGTTCGAAGTCCATTCACATTCGCATCCATCGTACCTATGGGATCTCGCTTGTAGTACGTAGGCGAGGCAATCGACGCCGCATGGATGACAAACTGCACATCTCCCATGTTGGCTGGAAGCGGATTCCGAATGTCGTGCCGTACCAACATCAGATTCCGATCTCTTTCCAACCCGGAGAGCCAGGTCGGCATGCCACGACTAAAGTTATCGAATACCACGACTTGGATCGGAGACCCGCCGCCACTTCTATGAGCATTCCAGTGTAGCGCGGCCTGAACGAAGTAATGCCCAAGGAAACCGGCTCCGCCTGTAATCAGCACTCGCTTTCCCGAGAGTGCTGCGAGCTCTTCTTTCAGATCGGCACACATGCGATCGAGGTCGGCTTGCACAACGTCATTGGAATTCATCTTGACGATCCTCTTCCTTATTAGCCCGGTGTGAAACAGTCGCAGCGTTCATAGGAGGCAAGACTGCGAAGCCCTACCTGGATGGTCTCACCACTTGAATGTGAGTGCTCAAGCCGGAAGCAATCGAGACGTCGTTGGATATGTCGAGGGTTAATTCGTCGAGGAAGCTTCGACCGAGAGGGCACGCAACACCTCAGACACCACCCTGTCTTGTTGGATTGTGTTGAGTCCTGGGAACATCGGAAGCGACAAGATACGCGCTGCCGACTGCTCGGCGATCGGAAAGTCGCCCACTTGATAACCAAGATGCTCATAGGCCTTCGTGAGATGCAATGCGACCGGATAGTGAATCCCTGTTCCGATACCCACATCGGTCAGCTTTTGCTGGAGGCGAGCACGATCCTCAACCTGTATCACATAGAGATGATAGACCGAGCGTGCCCAGCTCGGCTGGTGCGGCAACGTCGCGATTCCTTCTGCTCCTGCGAACAGCTTCGCGTATCGTTCCGCCGCCTGCTGCCGCTGCTCATTCCATTTTTCCAAGTAGCGTAGCTTGACCCGCAGAAATCCGGCCTGGATCGCGTCAAGGCGACCGTTGTAGCCTTCAATGTCGTGGAAATACTTCTTTGATTGTCCATGGTCCCGCAGGAGTCGGCAGGTATGGGTAACCTGTTCATCATTGGTCGTCATCGCTCCCGCTTCTCCGCAGGCCCCCAGATTCTTGCCGGGATAAAAACTGAATGCGGCGGCATGTCCCATCGAGCCGGACTTGTGCCACCGACTGTCTTTCTGTGAAAAATACTCTGCTCCCTGTGCTTGGCAGGCATCCTCGACTACTTTGAGATCGTACTGAGTCGCCAAATCAAGAATGGCATCCATATCGGCCATCTGGCCATAGAGATGGACCGGAACGACAGCCGTGACGGGCTTACCAGTCGTATTGTGTATAACTTGCCGCGTATTCGGATTCCACCTGCATGTGTGTTCCAGATACTCGCGTAATTTGCCAGGATCCATGGTGTAGGTTTTCGGATCGATGTCGACAAAATCAGGACGGGCGCCCGCCTGAGATATCGCCTCGGTCGTGGCAATGAATGTGTTGGGAACCGTGATCACGATGTCACCGGATTCCACACCGACAGCGATGAGGGCAAATCGAAGAGCGTCGGTGCCGCTGCCAAGACCGACACAGAATTTGGCCTCGCAAAACCGTGCAAAGTCCTCTTCAAACCCTTGCACCATCGGCCCACCGATGAACCCAGCGCTCTTGAGCGCGGTCGTGAGCACCTCAACCAGTTCGTCTTGCAACTCGCGATGAACCGTGACCAGATCTAGAAACGGGATCTTCTCATGACTCATGTGGGCCTCCGGGTGTTCTTCTTTCATTGTTCGTGAACGATAGAAGCTGTGAAGGGAAAAATGGAAAAAGTGAGGTTCCCTTGGGGGTACCTGTTTCTTATTCCCCACTCACCGCTACCCCTCTCACATTCCCCTCTCCCTGTTGGCGAGGGATGTCTACGGTGGAGCGTGAAAGGTGATCAGTGAGAGAGGTAAAGCGTCTTAAAGCCGTGAAGCGCCGGGATTCGAAACGAAATACGCTTCACGGATTTTTGGCTTTTCAAGTCTTTCTATCGGATGTTCCTTGTTCCCTCTCCTTCCTTGGGAGGGAGAGGGAAGGGTGAGGGAGGAGGCACAGATCCTCAGCATGCCTCCTCACCTTAGTCCTCTCCCCCGTGGCCGGGGCGAGGAGAGTGCGGGTGAAAGCCTGAGGCTGGAAGTTGGAGGCTGGATCTCAGATCTCAGACCTCAAACCTCGGACCTCTAACTCCTCAAAGGATGACGCTTCACGGTGTCGTTGCGGGTATACCGCACCACCCTGCCTGGATTCCCAGCGACGACGGCACGCGCCGGGACGTCTTTTGTCACCACCGCACCGGCCCCGATCAACGATTGTTCCCCAATCACCACATTGGCGAGAATCGTCGCGCCGGATCCGATGGATGCACCCCGTTTCACCAATGTTGTTTCCACTTTCCAATCGGCTTCGGTCTGGAGAGAACCCGTTGCTGTGGTTGCACGAGGAAACGTGTCGTTGACGAATGTGACATTGTGTCCAACAAAGACCTCGTCTTCGATCGTCACCCCCTCACAGATGAAGGTATGACTCGAGATTTTGCATCGTTTTCCGACTTTAGCGTTTTTCTGAATCTCCACAAACGCTCCTATTTTTGTATCGTCGCCGACTTCACATCCATAGAGATTGACGAACTTGGAGAATTTCACATTGCTCCCAACCCTGACATCCGGCGCAATGCAGAGATACCCGTTAGGTGGTACTGCACTCGTCTCCGACTCCAGGATCGGAGTCGGCATGGGCGGGGCTGATGTATCGTCCTGCCCAGTACCAAGGTCCACATAGGCGAGTGCTCGCTTCGTTGCGTGTTCCATAGAGTCCTTTCTCACAATGATGCCACGCGCCATAAGTCAATCATGGAGAACAGGCGCAAATGATGTCGGGATTCCGAGGGAAAACTTTTAGCGGAGACAGGAATTGATGTGAACTGTGCTGACGATTCAGACGCCCTGCTACTTCACCTTCTCGATCAAACGATCCGATCCATAGGGCATGGCATATCCGTACACGTAATGAGACATGCTCTGCGCATCGACCCGGTTGAGAATTACTTGCTGTTGCGCTGCCGAGCCCAGCACCATGAACGCCTTTTGCACCAGGTTTTTTGGCGAATATCCTGCACGGATCACCCATACAATCTCATCTGCGAGGCTCGCTAAGACACCCACACTGGCGCTCGACAAAACGGGTGGTGTGTTAAGGAAGAGATACTGAAATTGTTCCCGCAGTGTCGGTAAAATCGCTTTCAACTGTTGAATTCTCCAGAGCTCATTACATTCGCCTGCGACTCCGCCGGTTGCCAAGATTGAGCATGGCGATTCATCGATCACCGACAGACAGTCCTCGAGTGACGCCTGACCATCCAAGAACTCCATCAATCCTGCTCGAGCAGGAAACTTGGCATACTGATGAAGAGCCGGCCTTTGAAAGTCGCAATCGATCAGCAACGTCTTTTTCCCGAGATCTCGAGCCATCGTGTAGCCAAGATTTACGACCGTGGTCGTCTTACCTTCGCACATGAGCGCACTGGTTATTTTCACAACCGTGGAATGGCGTCCATCGCTGGAGAGCGCCAGTTTGGTAGCGGCCATTCGATATTGTTCTGCAGCGATTGAACGAGGCTGCCACTTTGCAACCAAGCTCAGGCTTTCCGCTGTGAGCCCGTGGTGACTGCCATTTGACTTGCTTGTCGCTAAGGCCCCCCGGGCGCTATCCCCGGTTATTCTAAGACCAGTCTTTGCCAGCGTATTGATCTGAGGGCTTACGATTAAGAACTCAGGTATGGTCGCCAACACCTGGATGCCGGGCAAGACTTCCACTTCTTCTCGTCGCTTGAACGTTGGGTTCAATTGATCGATTCCTAGTGCTAGCGCTACGCCAAGACCGGCTCCTCCTATCACGCCAAAAACCATGATCAGCAATGGATTGGGTTTCTCAGGTTTCTGAGGAAGATTGGCCGGGTCCATGACACGAATCTGTTCCCCTTGCTGACGTTTCTCAAGGTTTTCCGCTACGCGAGCGTTCAAGCGTTTGTCGAGTAATGTTTGGTAGTTCTTCTGCATATTGTCGTAGTCGCGTACCAGGATCATTAATTGCTGTTCGCGTGACGGTGTCCGCTCAACTCTGCTCTCAATTTCCCTCATATCCCGCTTGATTCGAGCTTCTCTTGCCTTGAGGTTCGTGATGTCCAGGCTGACCTCATCAATCTGAGACACCAGCTTCTGCATCGGTGAGTCACTCGCTCTCCCCGGATCAACGCGGCGATCAAGTGGAGAGTCTTTGGTCGGTGAAAAGCTCTTATGCTCCGCCATTCGTGATTGCAGTTCTGTGATTTCCTCTTTGAGGGCGACGACATCCGGGTACGTGTCCTTGTACGTCGCCATCAATGTTGCAAGCTGATTTTGAAGTTCGCTCAAGCGAACGATCAGTGGGTCTTGTATAGGCTGACTTCTCATGGGGTACATCAGCTGACTTGACGCACGGTCTTTCATTTCATACTGCTCATATTGAGCCATAGTCTTTTCAAAAAGGTTCTGTCGAGCAGTGAGGCTATGGATGGTCTCGGTGGTTGTATTGAGCTCAGTTTGGAGTCGATCTAATGTTCTGAGGTTTGCTTCCTTTTGCTCCGGAAGCTCGGTGACATAGCGTGTCTTGAATTCGCTGATGGCACGCTCTTTCACCTCCAATAGCTTTTGTGCATCTTGGAGTTCTTGCTCGAGAAAGGTTGAGACGCTTGTCACGAGCTGTTCACGAACTCTGGAGTTCTCCTCGACAAATAATGCAGCCAGCTTCTCCGTGACCTTCATGGCTGTCATCGGATCTTCATGGGAGAATGAAATGGAGATTGCCTCGACACTCTTGCCCCATGAGCCAGGGGTGCCGACGGTCTCTACCTTGATCATCTTGCGCAATGTCTCAATAGCTGACTCGAGGCCTTCTCGCCGGACCTGTGCTTCATAGGGTTTGTACTCCTCTAGAATCTGACCGAGGAATGTCCGGCTCATCACCTGTTGCTGAATGGTTGTGAGGCGCTGTTCGATATTGGCCCCTCCAATGCCCTTCACGTAGTCTTCAGGGATCTTCTGGTCTTCAATCAGAATCAAGGTACTGGAGCGATAACTTTTCGGCAGGACGACGCATAAGGTTGCGGCAATGGCGACTCCTGCCACAAGCGAGCCAAGTACGACCCATTTCCGGCGGACGATGTTGCGCCAATACCCTTGGATCACCACCGGCAACGGTTCTGACGGTGGGTCGTAGACCGCAGGCGTCTCGGTTTCGTTTATATTCATTTGCGTTTAGCTACTAATTAGTAGAATGCTCTCGCTAATGCGATCTGTCCCACGTGTTTTTCGTAAGCAAAATGGGTTTCTCTGAATACGTTATCAACGTTTTGGTAGCTATACGTCAATGTGACAAAGGTGCCCTGGGTGATTCGATACAGCAAACCCGCCGTACCGCCCACGGTGGTCCAGGAGAGATCACCCCCTGACTTTGAACCATACTCGTTGGCGACACTATAGTAAGCTTCAAGTAGACCGGCCAGGTCACGGATAGGAGTATTTTGAGTCAGGCTGAACGACACCAAATGATTGAGCAGAGCAGCTCCTAGGAACTGAAATGACGGAGCAATATTGGACCGATATGCGAGCACAAGAGACGTTGTAGAATTCCTCAAGTGGAGGGAAAGACTACCGATTGGTGCAATGATTGAAGAGAGCGGTACTCCACTTAATTCTCCCGACAGGACTTGTGCCCCACCGGCTGCGGTAAGGTTCATGGTCGAGGTAAACTTGTGAGTCCAACCCAAGGTACCACCCCTTGCGCTAAACGTCCCCAGCATGCCTTGGTCAAACTCATTACCAATGAGATCTACTCTCACTGAATCATAAAGAGAAACCTGTCTGATAAGACCAGCGGTGTAGGTGTGGACCTGTTGGCTAATCAGGCTAGCGGCCTGAGGAACTTGTGAGGTGCCATAGTGGATAAAACTGTTCGCGTAGCTCCCGCTCAAATTGACCGTCCTGGTAATCGGAAGCTCCAATGCCGTGCTCACGTTATTGAACTTTGTATTAGTACGAAATGCTTGAAAACCTGCAACTAACTGGCTAGCTTGTTCCCCTGATTGACCTCCTAGGAGAAATGCAGGGGGCTGAGGAGTGAAAAAAAATGTATCGGATACCGTCAATTTTGCTCCGGGCCTCCATCGGCTTAACAGATTGCTCATATCCAGGACTATACCGGCATTCGCACCCACATAACTGAGTCCAGCATTGTTGACATAATAACTGCCAACAGCCCCCACGACTGCGTTCAGCTTCACTAGGTTTTGGTAATCGGTATAGAGTCCTCTGACTTGGGGTACGACTGTCGTTACAACATCTTCGGGATTTAGGCCCTGAAGCAGGCTCTTTGGTGCAAAAAATACATTGCTATCATATCGCTCAGTTACCTGGATCGTGGGAATAACGCGCAAGCCATCGCCAGGCCTAACCGAACTGGGGTCGGTTGCCCCGCCAAATTCTGTTCCAGGAATAGTCGGCATTCCTCCCCCCATTCCACCCATCTGCGCATGACTGAACGAACACCACCCTACACTCACTCCAAAGAAGATGCCTGTGATATACGCAGAGAGCCATTTTCTTCTCACCTAGGGCACCACAATGACGTCGCCGCTCAGGAGAATGAAATTTCCCGGTACAGCGACGCCTTTTACGATGTCCTCATAGTGCACCGGAATTTCGATCTGATGCTTCTCTTCATGTCCCGCAGCTCCGGTACTCACATTACGCAATACCTTGATCTTGTTCTTGTTCGCAAAGGGTGCAAAGCCACCGCCCAGCGCAACGCCTTGCATCACATTGGCATAAGATTTCAGTGAGTATTTGCCTGGTTTTACGACCTCTCCCATGACATAAATGAAGTAGCTGTTCACTTCTTTTACTTGAACCGTGACGATCGGTGATGACACGTACTCCGTGAGTCGCTCGCTGATCCGCTTCGCCAACACGTTCGCCGTCAGTCCGGCAGCGGGCACGTCCCCGATCAAGGGGAGGGTGATCGTCCCATCTGGACGAATCGTCACTTCACCCGACAGGTCCGGACTCTTCCAGACCGTGACTTTCAGCACATCTTCCGGTCCAAGAAAAAAATCAGATGGCTCCGTCAGATGGACTCTGTAATCCACCCTCGTTTCGGCGCATCCGACCATAGCAAGTGCTATGGTGGCGACAAGAGTCCAATCGAGTATGTGTCTCATCCTAGGTAGGCATCTCTTGGCAGTAATTAACATCGGCTCTCTCTAACAGTCTCCCCTCACATCTCTGATCAAAGCTGCCCGGAGTGTCGCGTAATCAAGCGTCAGCTCAGCAAATTTCCGTTTGAGCTGCCGGTTCTCGTCCTGCAACGAGCGTAATCGCCGGCTATCAACCACCGGCTGCTTTACATCGGCACACTTCGTTCGCCACCGGTAGAGCGTGCTGATAGAAACTCCATACCGATGTGAGAGCTCTGCGACCAGCTCACCGGCATTCAGTTCAGACACGATGGCTGCTCTTTGCTCTTGGGTAAAGCGGAGCTTGGACATGGTAACAGACAGGTTTACTAATCTACTTCAGTGGGGAGGGTAAAACGTCGTGCGTGAAGCATCGGATTTGGGAAGTTCGAGGCCTGAGGTTTGAGGCAGGAGATGCGGCCTCCAACGTCAAACCTCCATCCATAACTAGTTTACGTTTTGGGTTTTGAGTTTCAGGTTTCGAGTTTCAGATTGAACATGCTACTGCCTAACACGCCAGAAAATGCCTGAAGAACCAACAAGAGCGGTTCACTGCACCGGCGCAACTTCGTCGCTTTCAATATGAATGAGTGCAGCCTGCTGCAGGAGGGTGGAGCGGATGACCAAGCCCTGATGACTGGTGCGGCGAACGAATTGACCACGGAGCCCTACAAGCGGACCATGAATCACTTCTACCCACGCCCCTTCTGTGAGATAGTCGCATGGCTCCATCACCGGATTCATCGACGCTACTCGTTGGAAGACCGCGATTTCTTCAGCCGGAATTGGTTCAGGTCTTACTGTACCGACAATGCGAACGACACCAGGAGTTTGCAATACAACCAGGCTCCTCACCAGCGCAAAGTTCGCAAAACAATAGCCGGTAAACAATGGGAGCGTGGTCCACACCTTACGATCCGACCATTGACGGCGTTGCCTTCCCACCGGCAACAAGGGTTCAATCCCTATTGCCTGCAGTCTATCCCGAACCTGCTTCTCATGACGAGACTGAGTTTGCAGGGCGTACCATTGGCAATCACTGTTCGATAGTGCGACTCGTTCTTGCTCCAGTGCACTTACTAGCTCATGCTGTACAACTGGCCTTGGTTGACCGGTAGCAATCATAGCTTCGCCCCGTGAGTCCCATCCTCTTCTTTAATAAAGTTAGGTACATGTGTACCTACCAATATGGAGTTATGCGGACCTACAGATACTAGATCCTTAAAATCCATTACTACTAGACAAATGTCTGATTTTTGCGTATCCACATCTGGCACGTTTATCCGATCCAGATGTTCAAGTCAGACGAGGGTTGAAGTATGGCGCGGCTGATCCATGATCTTGACATATATATATTGTTGATATTACAAGGCGCTCAGGTATATTTATGGCAGAGGATGCTACGAATACACTCTCAGGAGAGGGGTTTGGTTCGACCTCACAAAACCTCGGCATGAATCTTTTTAGATACAGTATCTATTTAGATTCAGTGGAGGTCTTCAAGGACTTGCCGTCCATAAGCAAGTAATCAAGATGTACAGAGCAATGTATTCGATTCCTAACACTTCAATCACTGTCCGGCCTTCTTTAGATCACGATCTCGGTCTACTTGTCGACTTGTACAAGTAGGATCCACACCAACCGCTGGCCTATATTTTCTCTGATTTTCAAGGCGCTACCAGCACTACAACCGAAACATTCGGTTCGTTTATAAGATATATAGTTGTTCATATCTATTCTTATAGCTAATGATTATATGAATGATCATCATTTCTCTATCGATTACATCCTTGGAGGTTTACCTTACGTTGTTCCTATCGCTGCCATCAAAAACCATCGCGATGGCACGCGTCTTGCGTTGACACGCGGAGCCTATGTGGACTTATTACGGGCATTACTACGAATCTCTGCGTATAGGAAAGCGGTCAGCTCATCTGGCATACTTCGCAACGCCAGATTTGCTTTTCCCAGATCCATGCATTGCGCCTGATCGACAATTCAGTCAGATCAAGCAAAAGGCGTTTTGTGCTCGGCTCTCGGACTATCTGGATTACGTCCTGGTTCATCCTGTGAGAACTGCATGGGAGCGCGTAGGCTTGATCGATCAAAGGGAATCACCGTTATTATGAGCACCACCTTTCCACTACTGACCATTGCTATTATTAGCCGTCACCACCTCGCGTGGTTGGGATTGCAGAAAATTTTTGAGAGTTGCACGACTCGCCGCTTCGTCGTCCAACAGTACCAGCGCATCACACCCGATCTGCGCCTCCCGGAGGTCCATCCGGACGTCTTCATCCTAGATATGGAGACCGAACGAGATAGCGTGGGATCGATCAGATGGATCAGGGAATCTGCTCCGACGAGTAAAGTCCTCTTACTGAGCGGATTTGAAGATAAGGATCGCATGCACGAAGCCTTCAACTACGGCGTGGACGGCGTGTTGCTGAAGATTCAACCGCCGGAAGTTGTGTTGGCCTTGATTGACACGCTCTACCCCCCTGTTTCTCACCACACCCACCGTGAACAGGATGTTGTGGGCATCACGAGTCTGAGGCAGGCTCTCACTTTGGGAACCCTGGTCGAAAAGGAATACGCGACCTGGCCTGATGGCCTCACAGCTCGAGAACGGGAAATTATCAAATTGCTCCGCCAAGGTCTTTCTAATAAGGACATCGCTCACACCCTGGCTATTTCCGATAGTACGGTCCGCCATCATTTGACGAACATTTTCGACAAGGTCGGTGTGCCGAATCGACAGAAACTCCTTGTTCACGCCCAGACGATTCACTCGGTTCCAGACTAGCAGGCTGTTTATATGGACTCCCCCTCTGATGCAAGGTCAGGCGCGATGGTGAGGTGGTCTGACTGCACGCATATATACGGCCTCATGGTGCACTCGGTTTTGAGTTCGGGCCCTGATGGACATCCGCGCACCGGGTCCTCATTAGACAAACGGCCTGTGATGGCCAGTCCTGCTAGCAGGGTCTCCCGGCGCCGGTCCGACCGGTCACGCCATCAACTCCTGAACCTTGCACTCAGTCATGACATCTCCAACTTCCCGTACGTGGTGCCTTCACGAACAGGCGACGTAGGGGCGCCCGGTTGCCAACAGCGCCCAAAGGACCCGGGCCTGCTTGGCGGCCAGCGCCACCACCGCCTTGTTGAATCCGCGCCGGGCTTTCAGGGCCAGAACCCAGCGACTGGTGGCATCCGTGCGGCGAGTGAGTTGCCGCATCACAGCGCGGGCGCCGTGAATCAACAACGTGCGGAGGTAGACATCCCCGAGCTTGGTGATGCGGCCCAAGCGCCTGGTGCCGCCGCTGGAATGTTGCCGGGGGACCAACCCCAGCCAGGCCGCAAACTGTCGGCCGTTCTTGAAGGCGCGGGCATTACCGACGGTGGCCACCAGCGCTGTCGCCGTCACTGGTCCCACCCCAGGTGCCTGCATCAGGCGTTGCGCCGGTTCCGTCTGGCGCGCCAACGCGGTCACGCGGCGGTCATAGGTCGCGATCCGCTCGTCCAGTGCACGCAGGCGATCGGCCAAGTCCGCGAAGACCTCTCGTGCCAATCCCGGCAAGGCCGGCGTCTCCAGCAGGTCGGGCAGGGCACGCCGTAACACGCCGACACCCGTGGACACGATCAGTCCGTATTCGGCCAGCAAGCCCCGCGTCTGGTTGACCAGGGCCGTCCGTTCTGCCACCAGGAGCTGCCGTGCCCGATGAACGGTCAACACCGCCTGTTGCTCGATCTCTTTCACGGGAACAACGCGCATGTGGGGTCGACCGACGGCCTCACAGATCGCTTCGGCGTCGTTGCCATCATTCTTGTCGTTTTTCCGATACGGAGCAACAAACTGTGGGGCGATCAGCCGGACGTCATGGCCCAGCATCGCCAGTTCCCGCGCCCAATAGTGGGCGCTCCCACAGGCTTCCATCCCGATGAGACACGGTCGGAATTGTGCGATGAGTGGACGCAGCTGGGCTCGCGAGATGCGGCGGCGCAGCACGGTGTGGCCGCGCTCATCGACGCCGTGGAGCTGAAAGACGTGCTTGGCCAAATCGATGCCCATGCGTGTAATGTGTGTCATGTGGACTCCCTCCTTCTGGTCGTGATGGGTGCGTACGATAGCGTTCGTCGAACCCATGATATCGAATGCAGGGGAGTCCATCCCATTAGACAAAGGCCGCCAGCGGCGTTCCCTGCCTTCGCCGGAGCGGCTTCGCGCAGGCAGGTCACGTCGCTCAGAGGCTCAACGTACGGGCCAGAGTACGATTCGCCCCTTCGCTCGCTGCGGCCTTGCCGGACAGCCTTTCTGAACAGCCTGCGGGGCATCTCGATTCGGTCAGTCACCGTGAGGCTCGGCCCGTTTGAGGAAGGGCGCAGGGTTTGTCAACACACTGCTAGCTCACATTATTCATGATCGCTTTTCCTCTCTCGCCACCGACAGGCCATGGCGGCAGGATCCGTCGTACGTCGTTCGTGAAGCCCGCTTCGCCCGTTGCTCAGCGAGGCGAGCGTCGTTCGTGAAGTGTGACGCGTGAACTATGGAGCGTAAAGGGTGAAAAGTGAGAAGTGATAATGTGAAGCGCCATCCCCCCTTGAGGAGTTAGAGGTCCGAGGTTTGAGGTCTGAGCCGCATGCCTCCAACGTCAAGCCTCTACCCGTAACCAGTTCGCGTTACAAGTTTTCGGATAACCTGAAACTCTTCCTGAAAACTGTCACCAACGTTCATGCTTAGAGTGTCGACCACGAGGTGGATCAGCAGTTACACGATCCTCTGTTTTTTAAATCTTCCCGGCGTATAAAAGTGTAGAAGTCGGACATGCGACCTTGGTATGATGCACCAGCTCAACGGTTCCTGACGTGGCAGCTGATCCTTCCCCATCGCAGGATCATATCCGCACTGTGCCGAGGTAGCTCAGTTGGCAGAGCACAGCCCTGAAAAGGCTGGTGTCGACAGTTCGATTCTGTCCCTCGGCACCATTTTTCGCATACTTAGAGATTCCGACTCATTGGCAAGTGGCACCCAAGTGGCAGTAACTGGCACCTGAACATCGTTTTCCCCGCTTAGAACTGCCTTCGTAAACGCTTCCAGCCTGGTCACCGCATCCCGCAATCGCGCGTTCCAATTGTGGATGTAGTACTTCGCGGAACCGGGCAACGGCTCCCCTTTTAACGTCTGGATCACAGCATAATCGACGCCACATTGTGTAAGCCAGGTCGTAAAGGTGTGGCGAAGATCGTGGAAGTGCAGATCGTGCACCCCGGCCCGCTCGCAGGTTCGCATCCAGGTATGTTTGAAGGAATTTCCATCTTTCCATTGATGGAAGAAGCGCCCACCGATTCTCGCAGTCTTTCCAAATAACGCCTCATAGGCCAGACCATTCAGGGGAACCATTTTGGGCACCCCTTTGATTTTTGTCTGGCCTGGCGAGGGAACCACCCACCAGCCGTCTCCCCGTTGCATCAGCCACTCTTCATGGATCTCGATCAGCTTGTTCTCCCGAAGACCAATCTGCAGCGCGGCCATCGCCAGCCGCCAGACGTTCGGTGAGGCGGCCTCACGGATTTTGAGCAGCTCCCAGCCTTCCACAATCCGCTCGCGCTTCACATATTCAGGCACAGGCAAACGTTTGAGCCGATTCTTGTCCAGATGGTCCATATCAACGGCTAAATTCAGCACCGCCATCAGGGCCGCACACTCTCGCTCAATCGTCCCTGGAGCCACATGTCGTTTCTTGTCGTCCGGACCGATCAGGACAGAGCGACGCTTTTCCAGATACGCCAATCCATCTTCAAGGCGGATATCCGAGAGTTTCTTGTCGCCAAAATGCGGAATGAGATGGTGAGTCAGAACAGTTTGATTTCGCCCATCGTTCTTCGGTCGCTTGGCTTTAAGATATTGAAGATACATCGGGACAAATTCAGCAAACGTCAACTCCGGCGCCTTCGGTTCCTCGACTACGAGAGATTTTAATATGGAAGGCGCAGGCATTCGCGCGGCGACAATGAGTGGCAGGTATGTACCGAGCAAGAGCTTTGACCGGACGATTGCGTACGTCACTGGTGACACCGAGAGCTTCACGAGTACGTCCGATGCGGACGCTGAGTCGACCCCGAACCTGACTCAGGTGACCGGGACCTATACTGGGCTCCGGGCCGACCATCAGACGGTCACGGTAACCGTGGATGCAGCCGGGACGCTTTCCGGTGATTCGACAGATGGATGCACCGTTGCTGGGACCTTGTCTCCTCGGGCACACGGCAATGTATTTCAGACCTCGGTGACATTCAGAGGGGGCGCCTGTCGACAGGGAACTGAGACGGTCACCGGCGTGGCCTTGTACGATGCCGCCACACACAGGCTCTACAGTGCCGCCCTCAACAATGCCCGGACCACCAGCTATCTCTTTCTCGGCACGAAGCAGTAAGCCTCACCGGCTCCATGTTCTGTAAGCGTTTCCTTTTTGATGGGGGCATGATGTGATCACATCATGCCCCCTGAACGGGTCGATGCGATTACGGCGACAGGATCTCTCGCACCGCGGTCGCGGCAAAGAATCCCTGATCCTTTAGATTGGCAAACCAGCTCTCGGCGAACTCCTTCAACTCCTGTTTGAGAGAGGGCACGACGTGCGTACGTCTGCCCGTCTCGTCATACCGATAGACCTCCTGAACGATCCCCAGGTAGTCGTTCCGGAACGACACCGGTTCGGCTGCCATGCCATCGGGTCCATTGTGAAACAGAAACACGATGTCGGGATCTCGCATGAGGTCGCCGTTCTGTTCGCCGTAATGGCACAAAGACACCAGCCGGTATCCGTCTCCACTGGATCCAATCTCCTCGACCGAGAGTGGCATGTAGCCGGACACCGCGATACGGACGGCATGGACGCCGCCGAGCAGCTGATCGAGATACTTCGCAAATTCCTGATAACTGTTCATCGTCTTGTTTCCTTTCTTCAGATGGAGGAAGCCCCCGACCCGAGGGCCGGAGGCTTTCCATGATGGTCAGCGGTCCGACCGCTCCAGGATCCAGCGTGTCGCCTGTTGGGCGACGACGATCAGCGCGTCAAGGTCTGCGACTCCGAAAGAATCAGAATTCTTCCAGACTCCATCCTGCCCCTTGTACGAGCGGGCCACGGTCACGTTGTAGAACGGACCGTTCATGCCCTCGTTCTTCCAGATGCTCGCCTTGATGCGGCTGCATCGCAGCGTGGTGACCGGCTGGGGTTTCTTGTCTTGAGGTGCCATCGTGTTGTCTCCTTGAGTTAGAGTTGATGTGTTGGCCTCTCACCAGGCGTGGAGGCCACACAGCGACGACAAAGGAGACAGAGAGGCCGCCGCACCTGGCGGGCCGGCGGGCGCGAAGCGGAGGAATGACCGCGGAAGACGACGCGATTGTTCGCGGCGCGCGGGCATGATCGACGCAGCCCGCCGGTGGAAAGCCAGGGCGACGGCTGGATGCGCACAGGCACCGGACCCGAAACCACAAGCTGGTCCCAGCTCATCACCAGCACGGCATAGCAGAGCAGATTCAACGGACGAGGCGAGAAGGTCCTGTTCAGATTGACCGAAACAACCAAGCCCGTTCGCCACGGTGGAAGAGAATCAACGAGTCGGCTTCGAGACGGTCGTGAGCTTGACGCGCATGTCGACCAGCAGGCGACCGACTATGCGTCAGATGGTCGCTGAACGTAGTGGTATGCTGAACGGCCCGGCTGAAGCCGAGGGGAACTGTCATGGGATCGGAGACCCGATATCGTTGAGGTGCGCGACAGGTTGAACGCATGAGCGAGTCGTGAGCAAGATAAAAGGCAAGCCATGTCGCGAGAGATGCCTACCCGTCCGTCGGGACGACTCCTGATCGTGTGGGCACTCAACGTCAGTCAAACAGGTCGGAGTGTGTGCCCGTCCGTTCGAGAATGAGGAAGGTGGCTTCGATTCTGTAGATGAGGAGCCAGTCCGATTGAAATGTGAACAAGACTTACGTGCCCATGCGGCTTCTGAGGGCGCGAACGTTCTTGAATGAGAGAAGTTTCTTGGGATGCTTTGCTTCTTCAAAAGCGTCCTGCGTGTGGGCGCTTGGGATCATGAGAGGAAAAGGGATACCCTGGTGGAGTTCCACCTGAGCATAAAAGAGACGAATGGCTTCGGCTTGAGTCAAACCGAGTCGCTCAAAGACTTTCACGGCCTTCCTCTTCAGGCCAGCATCAATACGAGTATTGATGCGGCCAGACATCGCGACCCGTCTGGCTTTTCTCATGTTCCCAGTACGCCAGTTGTCGTGCTCATGAACGATGATTCGCGATAGTACTCATGTGTAAGTGGGTTGTCCAATGGCTAGAACGTGACAGTAGCCCCTTCGGGTCCGCCGTAGCCGGTGGTTGACTGTCCGTGGGCAGGACTTGCACACCAACCTCTTCTCAACATCGTGTTGCGCCACTCATGCACAGCAGGAAGCACAACAAAACGGTCGAGGTCCGGAGCCACGTACCACCGCCCCCCTGACACCATCTGCCATGACGCGGTTTTCATCCAGACTCTATATGCAACGCCGCGAACTGTGGCGTTGTGGATGCGATACGCTCCCCTCCTACTTCGGAGCAACAGCCTGTTCAAGTGTAAGACGAATAAACCGTTGATAGGGAAGACCGGCACGCGCGGCGCGTTTACGAACAGCCTCGTACAGTTCCTCAGACAGGCGCAGATTGATGGACTTGTCCTTCGGCTTGATCTCAAAGCGTGTCAACTGCGCTCCCGACAAGTCATAGTGCGTGAGGTCAGCTTTTTCGACAAACGCCGCCGCTGCGCGATCACTCTTAAAGGTTGGGATTTTCTTTTTCATACGCGTCGACCTCCTTCTTGTGCATGTATCGAGCGCTGATGGGACGGATCAGCACATCGTCCCCTTTCCTCCGAAACGTAAACACGATGAATACACGACGTCCCTTGTCAGTGTGGCCTATGGCACGAAAGCGTTTCTCACGCTGTGAGTGAGCCTCGTCAGGCAGCACAGCCAATGGTCGGGCAAAAAGATCTTCAATCGTCGCCACGGAAAGGCCGTGCTTCTCACATTTGGCACGATTGCCATGATCCCACTCAAAGCCGTTCGCATGCAGTGTCATCATACCTCACAATGTATACAGTTGTATAGGCAAACGTCAATGCGTACAACTGGCCGCCTGTGTCACGAGGAGGTGTCTGCCCTTTTTGCGATTTCAGAGACAGCTGCATAAAAGCCGAACGGGCTGTCCGATTGGTCCGTCATTGGCACAGCCGATGGTGCAAGGAGCTCTGGACCTTGGCATTGCGGACCATCGGCTCCAGAGACGCACCGTTCAATGCCAGCCGGCCAGTTGGCTCGACGAACGCCCCCATCGTACCGCGACCACCGGAATTCCATTTATTCGAGTGAACAAGATGTGGACGGATCACAACAGATCGTTGAGGGCGCCGTCAGCGATGATGATCTTGTTCTTCTTGCGGAATGGGGCGACTTTGGGATCGAAGTTGGCAAGAATATCCCGGCAGGCAGCATCCAGATATGCGTCGACTGCCTGGTGTTCACGACTGATGACCGCATCCAGTTCCGCACGATCGGCGACGAGGGGACGGCAGTCGCGCATGAACTGCCGGAAGCGCACGGCTTGTAAGGCCGTCTTGTCGCTAAAGATGAATGTCATGTGCGGATCGTGCTCGCGGCTGAGATCCTCCATGTAGATGGCCTTACAGGCCTGACCATCAAACTCGATGCAGAGAGCGTCGTAACGTGGTGACAGGTAGTCCCAGAACCTCCGTTGCAGTTCCTCAACCTGGGGTTCCTTTCCATCCGCATCAATCCGTTGGCTGAAGATTGTCCCCTTGCCCTCGGGCTTACCGTGATCCTTGGCGTTCAGGTAACGGTGTGGAATGAGCGTAGACACCTTCTCCAGTCCAGACTCCTTGATGCAACTGTAGACATAGCCGGCCGCCATGCAAAGCGAGGTGTAGTGAAAGACACCATCGATAAACAGGCGGGCCCAGGCGTAGTAGAGCGCGCCACGATAGGGTTTGACCACGTACTCCGGCATCTCATCCTTGCGCGCTTGTTCTTGAAAATTATGGTCGTCGTAGTCGTACTCGTAGAGTGTGCCAAAATCGAGCAGGGTCTTACCCTCATCCAGGTATTCGTTCAGGAAGAATGAATCCTCGCCCACCCCAGCCGCAGGCAACCACGCTCGGTTGAACACCAGATGCTCCTCATTACTGAACTGGTCGGTGATCTTCTCAAGGTCTTCCTCCGTCTGTGCGTGGAGACCAAACAGCGTCTTGAGCAACGTCTGACGGAGACGGAACGCGTCCTGTTCAGACATACTGACGCGATAGCCTTCCTGCGCCTCCAGGGACCAGCCGAAGTAGTCTGGGTTCACCCGCATGAGCGCCTGGCGGAGCGCCGGGTCGAGCGCAGCGGGTGAAAGATGACTATCGTGACTTGTTCCAGCCAGCCGTTGGTGCTTCATGCAGGGTTGTAGTCTAGCATTGTGAGCCAGGTACGCGCAGGGTCGTCGACCACGGACTGGGAGAATACGATCATCGCCTCTCCCCCGATTTCAATGCCTGGCTGAGCGGCACCTTGAGAAATGCACGCACTTCGCGAACCACGACATCCAGGGTCGGCCCTTTCAGACGATTCTTCCCGAGAAACGCGTTCCACTGAGCCTGCTTGACCTTGTCCCGAGCAAACTGATCGTCCAAACCCAACAACATGCCGACTGGTAGCGGCGTACGACGCCGTTCGAATGTTGCTCGAATCGCCTCGGACAGAATACGTAGGTCGGTGGCACCTTCGTGTGCAAGCGCCCGCAGATCGAAGTAGTCTTTCATCCGGCTATTGGCAATGCCGAGAGTTGCGATCGCCTCCAGCTTTTCTGCAATCACCGTCTCGCGTGGATACACCTTCAATCGCGGGGCGGGAAGATCGTCAAGCAGCGTCGGATACACCGCCTCTTCCGGCCCCGGGGTCACTGCGTCGCCATAGCCAACATCAAGCTGCACCGGACAGCGTGCGTTCTTCAACGTGCCCGTCAGCGTGACCCGCAATCCTGCGTAGTGCGCATCTTCTCGAATCTCGCGAACCCGTATCGAATCCGCCTCATAGCGCATGCCGTCCGGCACGTCGATCGTGCACGCATCGCGGACCACGGATTTCAGTGCGTCCTGATCCGCCGATCCGAAGCCCAGAAAGTCCGCATCGCGCGTCGGTCGATGTGGCACGTCGAACCACAAGTCAAAAAGCAGGGCACCCTTGAGCCACAGGGTGTCGCGCGCAGGGGTGAGGGAAAGCCGGTAGAGGAACCGCTCGATACCGTAGCGGGTGAGCACCTCCTGAAAAATTTCGCCACGCGTCTTTGCGCGGGCAGAGAGCCGTGCATGGATGGAAGCGGCAAGGTCTGCCTTCACACAGTCGCCTCCAAGTACGGGCGCATCACATTGGCAACCCGGTTCACCCTTGCGCAGCGCCACAGCTCGTCGGCCGTCGCCTTTCGTTCGCGTAGCACGTCCCTAAGAGCATCGAGTGCGACATCGAGCCCGACCTTGTTCCGGAATTTGAAACAATCCGCCACCGTCTTTGCCGGACTCGTGATCCGCAGCGTCACACCCTCCACCTTTCTCACTTCCACGCCGTACCGCAGCGAGGAATCAGAAAAGCGCACGGTCCGTAGTGGCGGATCGTCGAGGCGGGGTGGATGATCCTTGTTCGCAATCGCGATCCACACCTCGAACGGCGATTGTGTCGTCATGTCATGGAAGCGCAGCGCAGTCAGCAGACAGAACACAACCTTCGGCGCTCGCTTCGCCACGGCAACGAGTGCGCTGTGTTCGGTGCCCTGATAGTCCGGCGGCGCATACAAGCCACGCCCGATCTTTTGGAGCTTTCCTGCCGACACCAGCCGCACGATCTGCGTACGGGTAATTCCCGCTTGCTCCAACTCGCGCGTGCGTACCGCCCCTGCGCTGCTCAGCGCATTCCTCAGCCGATCTTCTATGGGTTTCACCATCGCACCATGTTACATAGTTTCGGGAATTAATAACAACAACCGAAGAAAAGCAACTGGCCTGCGCAGAGCTGAATGCAAGTCTTGAGGGCAGCTGAACTCTAAAAACCGTGTCGGCGCTGGGCTAGCTTCCATCGGTCCGTGGCGTCACCGACCATCTCGCAAAACTTCTCGGCAATCTCGATCCGCACATCGTCTGGGAGGATGCCACGCCTTGCCCCCCCACTGAAGCGCCAAACCGATCCTGACCGGCCTTACACAGCGGATTTGCACACCGGCTTCTGTTCAATAGATTGTTGCGCCCCTCACCGACGCTGGAGGCGCAGCACATCTCCTGAATCTGTGCCAGGGCGCCCTGCTAATAGTATCCAGGCTGGCTCCGGCTATAAGGATCACGTTGTGAAGCCGGCGGAGGTTCGTCGTAACGATGCTGTTGGCCCGGCTGCGACGATCCCATATTTACATTGTCATAACCAGGCGCGGGTCGTTGCCGACCCGACAAAGAATCATCGGCACAGCCAGCGATCATGGCACCCGCCAGAAGGGCAAAGGGCAGCGCGCATAGCATACGAATCATACGAAACCTCCTTCGTCATTCGGAATGATTGCGATGCATTGCTCATCCAACCAGTCTGCTGTACATACAAGAGACCGCGACCTGACAAGCCTTCTTCAACCTGCGAAGCGTCACATGAGCATGTGAACTCAGCCAACTGGGGAAATATATTGGTATACCCATACTTGGTGCCACTCATCATCTTTTCAATTTTGCCATCTATCCCATCCGATGCGCAAAGGTCGATGTGCGAACTCATTTTCGGAAAGCGTAAAGAGGACGAGAATTGGCCATTCAGCACTTCTCACAAGGACGTCGCCGTACGCATACAGCACCACCATTGTTCTACCGTAGCACGGAGTTGCGACACGTCGCTCGCCGTTCTTCGCCCTTTCAATGGAGTCCCTCACTCCGGTCTTCGATCCCCCTCAAAGAGCCGAGCATGAACGGACTCAGACCTCGGACAGGCGCACCAATTCCTTTTCAACACATTGTTGCGCCCCTCACCCACATCGGGGCGCAACAGAATCTCCCTGTCTGTGGCAAAGCATGGCTGCAAGCGTGACATCGTTCGCGATGGCGCGGTTGCCATGGGCGTGCCACACCCCTTAGTGAGCGATGACAGTTCGTTTAGCACGGTCGCGTGGCGTTGCGCGACACGACGGTGCCAGACTCCACCTGGCACGGCGTCTCCCGACGCGGTGCCTCAGATGCGTGACTGCCGAAGTTACTCACCCAGCGGAGGTCAGCACCCTCTCAGCAGACACCCGTTCGACACTTTGTTTTTGGATCCTTTGGGATGATGTTCTGGAATTGTTCTTTGCGGTGAGTATGATCTGAAAGCGGGTGCCTAAAGAGCCGTGTCGTCTTTGCAGCAATGCGTTAGATCCCTCCACTGACAGATGTGTATGCCGGATGCTGCTCCGTAGCGTGCCTTTGGCGAGTGCGGTGTGATGAAAACGGGTGAGTTGACGACTCAAGAAGGCAGAGCATGGGAGGTCTGCTCAAAAGACCTGACTCTCAGACGGTTGGGGATATGGGGCATATCTCACGCCTACTGCGGGTCTCTTACACCGCTACGTCGTATTGTTTGGCGTACGCATCGATGAGACCACGTAACATGCGTTGATAGGGGACACGTGCACGCTTGGCTTGCTTCTTGAAAAACGCCAGACTGCTTTGTGTCAACTCAAGCGTGACTTTTGTGGTTGGTTCACGTTTGACTAAGGCCGACGGTGGCGGCAAAAAATCTGTGACACGTTCCCCCATGGCCAACCGCTCATCGGTGTATTTGATTTTCTTGCTCATAGCGTTTCCTCCCTTGCCTCCAGTAGCCTGCTCCATATATGCGGATCCGCTTTTTCCTATACGAAAATCGTACCGTTAGCACATTGCCTTCGACCACTCCGAGAGAGATGAACAGTTTCTCGCCTGCGACATGCCCTGTTGCAGCAATGCACGACAAACCCTTGAGAAGGAAATTGGATGTCGTTCTTTGGAGCCTGTATGCAATCCGATGATCTACTGGGTAATAATTCTACGCGTAGTGGGTCGACGTTGGGCGAGGACCTAGTACAGCTCAATGAGCCGCTCACCTTGTTCAAGGTTGGCGATCACTTGAGAGAACAGGGGCTGAAACCACCGGACGAGTGCCGCGTTGGAGCAGTTGCCGATCCGGACCCAGACAACGGGCGTTATCGGTAGAGAGGCAAGTAAGAGAATATTCTTAAAGTCTTCATCCTTTGTGATGATGGTCTGGGCATTGGCCACGGCGTAGTTCCAGATCGCCTGGTCCGTTGCGAGGAGTATGCCTACTTCTTCGACGTGAACAGCTCCATGGCCGAGAGAGATGATAAGACGAGCTCATGCTGGAGGGAGCTGAGCGTCAATCAGGAAGTTCAGCCGGCCCGGAGCATGACGTGATCAGACTGGGCCGCCGCAAATTCAAGGGCCGCCTGAATATCTTCTTTCTCAAGATAGGGGTAATCCTGCAGGATAGTCTCCGTTGACACGCCAGCTGCAAGCAGGTCGAGGATGTCTTTCACGCGGATCCGCATCCCACGAATACAGAGGCGACCACCGCACTGGGCCGGATTGACAGTAATGCGCGCTAGTACACCCATGAGGACATGGTATCGCCGTCTATTGCTGAAGATCAATGATATTTCTTGAACAGTCCTGGTCACGAATGCTGGAAGGGAAATGGGGTTTGCTATCTTCTTTTGCCATGTCCCGTTGGCTACAACTGGTGCCGTCTACCATGTCACCAGTCGTAGTAATACTCGCCAAGACATCGTTACGGGTGGTCAAGCCCGCACGTTGTTGCGGGGGCGGCTTGCCCACGTCATCGATCGATTCAGTTGGCGCTGCTACATCTCCTCATGGGTAACGGCTGTTCTCTTGGCATGGTCGAGTCGCATCGAGCGACACCACGGTGCCTGACTCCACCTGGCACGGCGTCTCTCGATGCGGTGCCTTAGAGGCCAGGCTACCGAAGCCACTCGCCCAGGGTAACCTGCAGTGCAATGCCTAGCTTGGATGATCAAGAATGCAGAGCAGGCCTCTTCGCTGGACATCCCGTACCATTGGAACTCGATGAGAAAAGGGCCGGAGTCCGTTAGGATTTTCTCGACGGAGATACTGCAACCATCACGCCTCCGTAAAGATGAACGGATCAATATTCGGATCTCGACTGCCGACCTGATCATGCTGAAACGGCGTGCCGCTGAGCAGGGTTTGCCCTATCAAACCTTGATCACCAGCATTCTACATAAGCACATCATGCGCGCAGCACCATGCGACCGGTAACTAAGGCACTGCCGTCACCACACGAGCGAGGAGCTCTCACTTATGTCGGATCGTGATTGGCTACTTCGATCCGAACCAAGTGCAACCATACGAACTCGTACGGTATCTTGTGCGCAACTCCAACCCCCTAATATCGTCTCGCGTTGCTATCATGCTGCTGCCAAGACAGGAACTGGTGTCATCAACACCAATTGCACCAGATTCCTGACTTGTGGGTTCTTATGGGGGTTAGGCTACCACGGGCGATGAGCGCCGGTTCAATAAATTAGGTGGTCACCTACATATTCACCACTTCTTCAAACCATAAAAACAGAAACAAGTTTCCTGTAGCAGTTCGTCCTCCCCTCGCATGGCTTGATCACGGAGTGTGGGCTGGATTGAATTGGATACACCTGTGAATCTCTTTCGATACACCACAATTTGTTCCGTGACAGGCCCACCCTTCCATAGTTACTCTCCCAAGATGCCAATCATTACCAATCCGAAGAATGCCAGACGTCTCTGCTGTTGCTCGAAAGAATTCCCATTTGGCATGCCGCGTGCATAATGCAGCATCGGCGGCTTTGAACACGAGCTCCTCGATGCAAGAGGATCTCCACAGAACATTAGTCGTCAGGGCAGTACTCACAACACGATATCTGAGAGGAGAACCAGGGTATACCCATCGCAAATGGCGACAATATCCCAGGTCACGGTGGGAGGCTGGATCACAAAGAACGTGGTCCTGTCGCGTGTCCTCATCGAGGGATTGAAGCAGAACCAGCCAATATTCTCTAAGGGGGTTGAGTTATGAGAACGCGAATTCCTTTTCAGGCGGTACGTGTCTTTGCCGGGTTGGCTGTGTACTGGTTCAGTGCTTTGTCTGGCGGTATGTGGCCGAGTCACGCGCTGGCGCAAAGTGAACAACCCATTGCGTACATTGGCCATGGCGCGTTCTTCGACCATTCAGGCAATCAGATTCCGCTGACGCAGGCGTTTGTAGAACAGGCACAGGCGTGGTACCGAAAAGACCTGCTGATCGGTTTGGACACACCGAAGAAAAAGGAGCTGGCTAGGTTTGAACGGCGGTTGCACGATGGTGTGAAACTGCAAGGCCAAGAACGTCTCGTCGTTCAGCAACGTTCACTCGAATGGCTGCTGGCTCACTCGCTCAAGTATAGGGACGATGACCGAACCCTCGGCAAGTTGCGGGCCTTAGAGTATGCGTTATCGTGGCAACTGCCGAAGCAGGCTAACCAGGACATCGCTGAGAAGCGGAAAGAATTCAAACTCAATCCCAAACTTGTCAAGAAATTGGGAGCACCCGAGTTTCAGCCGAGCGCCGGCATTCGATTGCGATCGGCTACTGTCAACAAAGGACAGGCGTACATTGATGAATGCATGGCAGCGAAGGTGCCCATTCCACCAAGCATCAACCAGATGGATCCAGCTGGTGTGACAGGCTGGAAGTCGCAAGGCTTTATTCCGACTGCAGAGCAATTTATCGTCGGGACACCGGCCGAAGTACGAACCTATAGGAGTACGACGCCTGCCGGTATGTGCTATGCCTTACCGCGCTACACCGACGCGACCAAGACGACGGTCTCGCTGGATGGGGTGATCTGTCTGAGTCAAGAAACCTCGAAGGTGTGTTTCTGGGACAATCAAATGAATGGTAGTCCCTTCTCATTCCCAGCAGGAACACGGATCCCGATCGGAGTCCCCAACACCACTATTGATCCACAAGGCCGTTATCAGGGCGGCGGCGCTGAGTTGGCGATCAACGGCAGTCCGGGGGGCGTATGCACAGACTGCCATGCGGGAGAAAATCCCTACATCACGCATCCCAAGTCGAATCTTGGCAGAGGAGTGTTGTGGGAAAGTCTGTCTATGGCACCACAGAATCTCCCCACCTTCGCGCCCAAGCGCTATGACCCGTTGGTAGCGGCGTCCTGGCCGCAAAACCAGTTCTCGCAAGCGGGTTCGACGGTGCCCAATGTGTGCAAGGGCTGTCACATCCAGGGCGGCTCGGGGCGATTCCCCCATTTGTCCAATCAATTGCTTAGTTATTGCGGCACGGTTCTGACCCAGGCCTATCACCGAACCATGCCGATCGGCAGCCCAGGCAGTCAGATCGCGGCGGGTGACGCCTTTAAGAATGCCTGGTGTAATGCTCCCCCCAACATGGCTTCGGCTGACGGGGATCCGCCCCCAGCCGACTCCGACCTTGGTTCAATTTGGGAATCGACAGGGGTGGTGTGCACTGACGATTCGTGCCCTGGTTGGAAACGCCTGGATAACAATTCAAAGACCCTGCACATCGCCGCTGGCGGGAATGCCTTATATCAATTACACAATGATGGGTGGATCTGGCGCTACACGGGCACGCCCTGTAGTGGGGACAGCTGTGCCGGCTGGCAACGGTTGGACAATAATGGCAACACATCCGGAATTGTTGCGGCCGGAAACAAGCTCTATCAACTGCACGCTGCACCCGTTTATCAACTACACAACGATGGGCGGATTTGGCGGTACACGGGCCCGCCCTGCTCTGGTGAATCATGCCCGGGGTGGCAACAGCTGGACAACAATCCCAAAACAGTCGCGATCGTCGCAGCTGGTCGAGATCTCTTCCAGTTACACAACGACGGATGGATCTGGCGCTACACAGGGACGCCCTGCAATGGCGAATCGTGTCCAAGTTGGGAACGGCTCGATAACAACGGCCGCACCAAAGCCATCGCTGCGGCAGGCCGCGACCTCTATCAGTTGCATACTGACGGACGTATTTGGCGGTACACCGGCATCCCGTGCAACGGCGAGTCCTGTCCGCACTGGCAACAGCTCGACAATAACCCCAAAACAGTCGCGATCGTCGCAGCTGGTCGAGATCTCTTCCAGCTACACAACGACGGATGGATCTGGCGCTACACGGGCACGCCCTGCAATGGGGAATCGTGTCCAGGTTGGGAACGGCTCGATAACAATGGCCACACCAAAGCCATCGCTGCGGCAGGCCGCGACCTCTATCAGTTGCATACTGACGGACGTATTTGGCGGTACACCGGCATCCCGTGCAACGGCGAGTCCTGTCCGCACTGGCAACAGCTCGACAATAACCCCAAAACAGTCGCGATTGTCGCAGCTGGTCGAGATCTCTTCCAGTTACACAACGACGGATGGATCTGGCGCTATACGGGCACGCCCTGCAATGGCGAAAGCTGTCCAGGGTGGCATCGGTTGGACAACAACCCTCATACCACCATGATGTCAGGGGCAGCCACCAAGTTGTTCCAACTGCACGATACCGGGGCGATCTGGAAATCCTTCCAAACGGTGTGTAACGGAGACGCCTGTCCGGGGTGGCAACGGCTCGACAACAACCCCAGGAGTAAGGAGATGACTGTGGGGGGATTTGGAAACTGATCCTCCCCTGGTACTTCTCGAGAGGGATGGTGAAGATGGCCAAATAACCGATGTAGAGGTGGAGTGATAGGGCCGTTATACATTGATACTGCGCGTGTGTGCAGACAGCACTTGGTATGCCTCGGGTGATTGGAACAAGGTGCTCTCAATAGTCCGTATCACGCTCACACGAAAGGAGCGATCTATGCCCATGTATTTCTATCACGGGACATTTGCCCCAGAGCTCAAGAGCCACACCGTGGAGAATGCTGGTCATTTTGAGAAGATTATGCGGGGAAGCATTGAAGCGTTCGGTGGCAAGCTGGATAAGTGTTTCTTGTCAGCGGCGGGAAGTGATCCGATCGGGTTTGTAGAGTTTAAGAATGATCTGGATGCACGGGCGTGGAACCTGTTCTATGGTTCTCAGAATGGAGTGACATCCACTAACCTGGAGTCCCTGATCGATTATCAAGAGCTCAAGAAGATTTCCAAACGTGTACGGCAGTGCTCCGAGAAGGCCACGCAACATCGCCGCAGATCATAGTGAGGCGGACGGTGATGGAAGCCGTATGAGAACGTGACTATGAAGCGCTGATTAAGATTGTTGCTCGATAGCCTCATATAACCGTACTGTCGCGATACATATAGTTCGAGTGGGTTGTACGTGCTAGATCTCCATATCGCAAAGCCTCCACCGAGAAAGTGGTTGATCGCACTCGGTGGGAATCAGGTGGAAATTCTGGAATCCTGAAAGGTCATTTATTGCATCGGATTGGGTACAGGGCATGCAGTATCATTTCCAGTACGAAAATGGTGAGGAGGTGACAAGCGATGACACAGGCATTTGATCCTGGCTATAGCCAGGAGCCCTTTAAAGGTTTATGCGAGACCTATCCCGACCAGACTGTGTATCCCCCGAGCAACTTTCGGGTGGAGTGGGGCCCAATCTTTCATCGGGGTCGTCTCGACGGATCCGCGCGTGTCCTGGTGATTGGGCAGGATCCCGCACAGCACGAGACGATCGTGCGTCGCATCTTAGTAGGCGAAGCCGGACGGCGCGTCCAGGGATTCTTGGCAAAACTCGGTATCACTCGCAGCTATGTCTTCATCAACACCTATCTTTACAGCGTCTATGGCAGTGTCAAAGCCAAAACGCGGAAAGACCCCGCGCTCATCGACTACCGCCATCGGTGGTTGAAAGCGTTGCTTGTAGAGAGGCAGGTGGAAGCGGTCCTTGCACTCGGAGACGCAGCCGATGAGGCCTGGCAATTCTGGCGCGCGACCCGGGCGGGGCAGTCCGTATCCGTCGCGTATGCGGCCGTGACACATCCGACCCAACCCGAAAGTTCATCGAAGGGGGATAAGGCTAAACTCCTGGCTGCGACCAAGAAGATGCTGCAGAACTGGAATGCTGCGTTACAGACCCTGTCGCCAAGCGTGCAGCATCCGGATGTGCCCACGGCCCTCGTCATGTATAAGGAGAACTGGCTGGACGGGGACCGAGTGGGCATTCCTGAATTTGACTATCCGGCCGGGCTCCCGGCCTGGATGCATGAGCAGGACGGATGGGCCAAACGGGCCGGGGTGGATGACCTCGCCAAGCGACGCAACATCACCATCACCGTTCCCAAGGGGGTGATCGCATGACCGATATCCTTCGCCGCTGGTATCCACTCCCAGGTCCTGTACCGGCAGCGCGACGCCTGACACCGGAAGTCGCGAGAGCCGCAAAGGGGCGTGGGCCGATCGATCCGCTGACCGGACCGAAGCTTGCCCTGTCCGGACGAGTTGTCACGATGGATGAGGCTTGGACGGTGAAGGCCAATGCCGTACTGTTCCTGGAAAAGGGAACGATTGTGGCGGTGCAAGACCGAGAGCAGCCGCCGCCAGTTGGATTTGAGGAGGTGCCGGTCCTCGAGACCGGTGGCACGCTCTTTCCCGGTCTCATCGAATTGCATAATCATCTCAGCTATAACGCCCTGCCCCTGTGGAGCCCGGTGCCGAAGCGGTTCGACCACCGCGGCCAGTGGCCCGATCATCCCGATTACCGGAAGCTGATCAGTGGCCCCATGACCGTGGTTGGAACCTACCGAGATGCCAACGGGAACACTCCCCTACTCGCACCGCTGGTCCGCTACGTGGAATGTAAATGTCTGTTGGGAGGGGTGACGACGACTCAGGGAATCATGCTGAGCAGCAACGCCGGTGTGCAGCGCTACTACCGGGGCATCGTGCGCAATGTCGAACAAACCGATGACCCAGCGTTGTCCGAGGCGCAGGGGCGCATCGCGGACGTGGATGCGAAGAGCGCCACATCCTTCCTGGCTCGGCTCACGAAAGAAGATAGTTGTTATCTCCTGCATCTGAGTGAAGGAATTACGCCGCTAGACAAGCCCGACTCGATTGCCCGCAAGCATTTTCGGGCGCTCGAGGTTGCACCGAATCAGTGGGCGCTGAACGATCGGTTCACGGGCATTCACGCCGCAGGGCTGTTGCCCGAGGATTTCGACGTACTCGCGCAACACGGGGGCTCCATCGTGTGGTCGCCGCTCAGTAACCTGCTACTGTATGGAGACACCGCGCGAGTGGATGCGGCTAAACGGGCAGGGGTCCCCATCAGCCTCGGCAGCGATTGGTCGCCGTCCGGCAGCAAGAACTTATTGGGCGAGTTGAAGGTCGCCTGGCTCTATTCTCAGCACAGGCTTGAAGGGCTCTTTAGCGCACGCGACGTGGTGGCCATGGCGACGCGGGAGCCTGCGAAGATTCTCAAGTGGCATGACACGCTCGGGATGCTCGAGGCCGGCAAACGTGCTGACGTACTGGTGATTGCCGGTCAAAAGGGTGACCCCTATGAAGCCTTGATCCGGGCCAAAGAAACCGCGATTAATTTGGTCATGATTAACGGGGTGGCTCGTTACGGCCTGCCCGAATTCATGAAGACCCTTGGTTCAGAAGGAGAAACGGTGCGGGTTGGTGGACAGACAAGACGGCTGTTTCTTCAGCAGGAGACTAGCGATCCGAATGTGGCCTCCGTGTCGCTGCGTACAGCCCGTAAGGCACTCAAGAAAGCGTTTCAGGACCTTCCGAAGTTGGCACGGGAACTCGAGAAACCGAAGCCGAAGTTGAAGGCACGGCGGGCGCTTGATGCAACGGAACCGGTGGTGTGGTCGCTCGCCCTCGATGAAATTCATGACACCGGGGTTGACCAGCGTCCCCGACTGCCCTTCAACGGCCCACGGGACTTCACAGGCCCCAAGCGCGTGTCAGCACGTGCGGCGGCCATGCCCCTATCACAACTGCTCCAGCCAATCACGCTCGACCCTCTCACCGTGGCCGACGATGCTAACTTTCTCTCGGAGATTGCGAACCAGCCGAATGTCCCGGATCAGATCCGCGGTGGTCTTTCGAGACTCTATTGAAGCACCTCTATGTCATTGCCCGGTAAGAGCTAAGCAGAGAGACCCGTAGTAGGAGGAGTGGGAGTCGTCGTACTAACCATGAGTTACCTTGTGCTTTCTGGAACGATTCTAATTGTGCTTACTTCAACCAAGTCCAATAGTGATGGACAACCCTCATATCTCTTGGGCTCATAGTGCACTCCGGAAGGCTTAAACCGTCAATAATGCAAAGCACACCTCTTCGCTGGACATCCCGTGCCTTTGGAACTCGATGAGAAAAGGGCCGGTGTGGGGTCAGCAGTAAGTCATTAGAATAGCGTGGGATCAAGGATCCGTGAATCGAGCTGATCGTCAGTGGTCCATGTCTGGATAAAACCGTTTGCATTCATTTGTAGGTGCATGCATTTCTATCCATGCCTATGAAGCGCGACCGATCGTGGGTGGCGATGCAACAGGACAGTTTATAGCGGCTAGGATTTTAACAAGAATATCTTGTTATATGAGAACTAGAATAAACCGAGACGAGTTGCAGGCCGAATCGCTCCTGACTATCGAGTGAGGAGGTTCAGGAGAGAATCCCACGAGGGTCTTTCAGAAGCATGCAGAGATGCAACGGGTCGCTTGGGGAAGGAAGGAAATCCAAATGCTCATAAAAACTTCTCGCCGCCTCGTCTTTGGCATGAGCCATTGAATTCGTCCCGGCCAAAATCGGATGCCTCAACGGTGTGATGCCGCCGAAGTTTTTCGATAGTCGGGGTCAACACTTCTCTGCCGGGGCGGAAGAAGTATCAGCGTCAAAGAATCCCGACTCGGTCAAGAGACGCTGTATACGGGGGTTGTGGCGAGTTGGAGCATCCAGAGCGGCTTGAAACTCAGCCCACTTGGACTGACTCAATAGGAAAATACGACGATCGGCCAGCATTTCATGAGCACGAGATAAGGCACTCTCCCGGACAAACTCACTCACGGAACGATTCGATACAGATGCAGCAGCTTCCAGTATCCGTTTATCTGCAGAACTTAATCCAAGGTCCAACTTTTCACTGCACACTGACCTGGTCCGCACCTTTGTACCTCCTGTTGAAGTCGGTCCGTTACGTCGAGTGATGCAACTCGGTTCAGCACGCTACCATTCTCTCACATGGACCTCAGGCCGATACAAGTGATTCCCTGCTTTGCTCAATGTGTTTCCTCACCTTGCTCGACATGGCTTCTTCCGCAAGGCGCAGCTCGTAGGTCTTCTGCAGGTTCATCCAAAATTCAGCAGTGGTATCGAAAAATGCCGCTAGACGAACGGCAGTATCGCCCGTAATGCCTCGCTGTCCTTTAAGAATTGCTGTAATCCGATTCGCCGGCACATCGAGGGCCTTTGCGAGCATATTGGCATTGATCAGAGGGACTGCCGGCTTCATGAACTCCTCTAACAGAATTTCTCCAGGATGAACTGGCCGCATGCCATTTTTGATCATGGTGTTACCTCTCTCAGTGATAATCGGTGATCTCGACATCATGGGGGCCATCAGACATCCAAACAAAACAGATCCGCCACTGATCGTTGATCCTGACGCTGTGCTGTCCCGCGCGATCCCCTTTCAGCTTCTCCAGCCGATTACCTGCCGGTGACAATAGATCCTTCAGGTCGGATGCGTTGTCCAGCATCGTCAGTTTCCGTTCCGCGACTCGTCTAAAACTGGAAAACTCCTTTACCGTTTCTCCCGAAAAACAACTTTCCGTCTTTTTGTCCCGAAAGCCTCTTATCACGACTAGATTACCATCACAAATTTACGACTTACGTAACATGTAAAATTATACCCTAGACAAATTTAGCGTGCAACTCACGAGGTGCCAGTAGTGGCACCTGCTCCTGTAACTCATTGATTTTACATGACATGAAATGTCACTTTTTGCACTGCGATTTTGTCGTATCTATTTGATCTTGCTGACTTTCTTCCAATCCTGAAAAGGCTGGTGTCGACAGTTCGATTCTGTCCCTCGGCACCACATTCTACACTCTACAGAATTCTTCTCTATCGGCAGGTCCCAAGTTCGTAGAAGGCGGCACTTGTGGGGAGCCCTCAGCCTTCACCACTTCGTTTCTGCTGGAGCGCTTGAGCGAACTCGGGAGAGCTATGCGGGAACTGCCCGGAGGATTATTTCTTCAGCGCTCGGATGTAGGCCAGAACCGCCCGACTCTCGTCTTCGGACAGGCGGCCCTTCCATGACGGCATATTGGGCTTGCCTTCATGGATTGTCTGGAGCAACAGCGCATCAGGCTTTTTCTTGGTGGTAGACCTCGTCAGATTGGCCGGGTCAGGCCCTAGTAACAGGTACCCGTCTCCCTTTCCCTCCGGCCCATGGCAGCCGGCGCAATGTTTAGCAAAAATCTTTCTCCCTTTGACCTGATCGACATTCGGCTGGTCGGTCTCCGTGGGTGCTGCAAGAGCAAGCTGACTACCCACGATGATGACTGCTACCGCGAAAACCAGTTGAGCAAATATCTTCGACATAACGAGACCGACCTTTCCTCCAAGCAGTTATCCCTCACGCCGATGGGATCTCGCCGGGATGGCGCGTAAACCGTGGTTCACCGTTCCCATGGTGCTGGTCGCCCGCTGTGTGATGCGACTCATATGGCGATCCGGTCGGTGGCCCTCCCGCCTGCCTTGGATCCTGTTCACGACCTTCCAGCCACCGATAGAGCACCGGCAACATGATCAGGGTCAGTAGTGTCGAACTCACTAATCCACCGATGACAACGATGGCCAGCGGGCGCTGCACCTCCGAGCCGATTCCCTGAGCAAAGGCAAGCGGCACGAGGCCCAACAGTGCGACCAACGCCGTCATTAAGACCGGGCGCAATCGAAGCAGTGCCCCCGAGGTCACGGCCTCATCCAAGCTGTGTCCGTCTTCACGCAGCTTGTTCATATACGAAACCAGCACGATGCCGTTCAGCACGGCCACACCGAAGAGGTTGATGAATCCGATCGACGCCGGCACACTGAGATACTCCTTGGTCAACCAGAGAGCCACGATCCCACCGATCATGGCGAATGGGAGATTCAAGATGATTAACGTGGCTTGACGAAGCGAGTTGAAGGTCGAGTATAGCAGAAAAAAGATAAGCGCGATCGTGATCGGAACGATGATCCGCAACTTGGCCATCGCCCGCTCCATGTTCTCAAACGATCCACCCCACGTCACCCGGTACCCGGTCGGCAGCGCCACACGTTCATTGATTTTCTGCTGCGCCTCGGCCACAAGGCTCCCGATGTCCCGTCCAAGGGTATTGAATCCGATCGAAACGTACCGTTGCAACTGTTCCCGGCTGATGCGGCCAGGTCCCTCTTCCAACTGAATAGTGCCGAGATCGGCCAAGGGAATGAGGGCGCCGGCCTGGTCGCTGACTTTGATGTTACTGATGGTTTCGACGCTATCTCGATACGGTTTTGGAAACCGCACGACGAGATCGAACCGTTGCTGGCCTTCATAGACGCGGGTCGCGACCTCTCCCCCGATGGCCGTCGAGATGATTTCACGCACATCAGCCACATTGATTCCATGACGGGCGATCTTGCCGCGGTCGATATCGATGGTCAGATACGGCTGCCCGTATAATTGCTCTACTTTGATGTCTCGCACGCCTCGCACGGACTCGAGCACCTCGGCAATCTCTTGCGCTTTGTTCCGAAGAGTCTCCAGATCGTCGCCGAACAGCTTCACCGTGGCTTCCGTACGCACACCGGAAATCAACTCGTCGACCCGCTGCTGGATCGGCTGACTGATGAGGAAGGTCGCACCGGAGACTGAGGTCAAGCGCTCACGGAACTTCTGCATCAGCTCCGGCATGGTTTTCGCTGTCGTCCATTGATCCAATGGCTTGAGCCGAACCACGGGATCGCTCTCATTCGGTTCCTGAGGGTCATTGCCCAACTCCGTTCGACCGATCTTGGAGACGACCATCTCCACTTCAGGAAACTCCATGATGGCCTGCTGCATCCGCTTCTCGATCTCGATGGAAGCAGGCAACGATACACTGGGAAGCCGAATCGTCTGTGGTGCCACTGATCCCTCGTTCAGGGTCGGGATAAATTCCGTTCCCAGTGACGGCACTAACGACAAGGCCCCGATGAGTGCCCCAATAGCCATCGCCAGCACAGCCATTCGATGTCCAAGCGCCCAATGGAGGGCAGGCGCATAGATCGCCTTCGCCATCCTCACAATCCACGGATCTTCTTCACTACCTTGCCTCAGAGCAAGCGAACAGAGCACCGGTGACAGCGTCAGCGAGAGAAGCAGCGACACCAGGAGCGCAATCATGATGGTATAGGCCAGCGGTTTGAACATCTTGCCTTCCATACCGTGAAGCGACAAAAGCGGGAAGAACACCAGAATAATGATCAGAATGCCGAACACGACCGGTTGGCCGACTTCCTTCACCGCAGTGGTGACGAGCTGCAGCCTCGGCATGGTGGCGGCCGAATGGTGCGAGAGATGGCGGTAGACGTTTTCGACGACGACGACCGATCCATCGACGATCATCCCGATCGCAATCGCGAGTCCTCCGAGCGACATCAGATTGGCGGTCAGGCCGATCTGTCCCATGACGATAAATGTGGCCAGGGGCGCTAAGACCAGCGTCCCCACCACGATGAGCGCGCTGCGGATATTGCCAAGAAACAGAAACAGGACGACAACGACCAGCACAACTCCTTCCGCCAGTGATTTATAGACGGTGTTCAACGCTTCGGTGATCAGTTCGATCCGATCGTAGAACGGAACGATCCGCAATCCATTCGGCAGGAGGCCCTTGGCATGAATCTCGTTTACACGCGCCTTCAAACCTTCGACGACATCCCGGGCATTCCCTCCGCGCAACATCAGCACGATGCCGCTCACCACCTCGCGGTCCCCATTCAGGACCGTGGCGCCATGCCGCACCGCATGATTAATCACGACCTGCCCCACGTCCGAGACATAGACCGGAGTTCCGCCGGTTTCGCGAACCACGATCCGCTCGATATCTTCCAGTGAACGGATCAACCCAGTCCCTCGCACGATATATTTTTCCGCGTGTTTCTCCAGAATATTGCCGCCGGCGTTGGCATTGTTCCTCGACACCGCATCAAAGACTTCCCGGAGCGTCAAATTGTACTTTCGCAGAAGCCCAGGTTCGACTAACACTTGGTACTGCTTGACGTACCCGCCCATCGAATTGACGTCGATGACCTCCGGTGTGCTTTTCAGAATAGGCCGAATCACCCAATCTTGGATCGTACGCTGCGCGATCAAGTTTTGATGTTCCACTTCCGCATCGACTGCGGCTCCCTGGGGCGCATTCAAGTAATACTGAAACACCTCTCCCAAACCGGTACTGTTCGGCACCAGCATGGGTTCGGCACCGGGGGGGAGCTGTTCTTCCACTTCGAGCAATCGCTCCAACACCAACTGCCTGGCCAGGTTGATGTCCATGGAGTCGTCGAACACGATCGTAATGAGCGACAGCCCGACTTTCGTGAGGGAGCGCATTTCCGTGAGCGCGGGAACGCCCGTGAGCTGAAGCTCGATCGGATAGGTCACCAACCGTTCCACCTCAGCCGGCGAGAGGCCGGGAGCCTTGGTCACCACCTGCACCAACACGCTGGTTACATCCGGAAACGCATCGATCGGAATCGTCCGAAAGGCATACACCCCTCCGGCCCCGATCATGAGGGCACAGATGATGACTAACATCCGTTGCCGCAAGGAAATGTCAAGGAGACGGGAGACCATCAGACGGGTTTCTTCAACAACTCGGACTTCAGAACAAAGGCGCCGTGCGTCACCACTTGTTCTCCTTCGTTCAGTCCTCCGAGAATGGACATCAGCGTGCCGTTCGACTCGCCGATGTGCACCTCGCGCATTTCATACTCGTTCGCGCCTCGCTGCACAAACACAAAGGTGCGCCCCTGGTCTCGTTGCAACGCTGCCTCCGGCACCGCCAAGCGATCCGGTTGTGACTCGGAATAGAGCCGTATGGTGGAAAACATCTCCGGCTTCATCCGCCCATCCTGGTTCGGTAGTTCGATCCGTAGCTGCATGGTCCGTGTGATCGGATCCAACACATCACCGATATACGTGATCGTCCCCTTGAACACTTCCTTCGGATAGGCGTTGATCCGGACGTCGACCTGCGTGCCGCCGGACGCATGCACGGAATGGACGAACGGGATGTCTTTTTCCGGTATGTTCGCGAGCACCCACACCTCCGAAAGATCGGCGATCACGAACAGATTTTCGGTCGTCTCCACGACTTCCCCGCGAGTCAGTTTCCGTCCGATAATCCGTCCTCCAAAGGGCGCCACAATCGGTACCACCGACCGTATTTGCCGGCTCCGTTCGAGCCGCCGAAACTCTTCGTCGTTCATCCCGAGCAACTTCAGCCGATCATGCGATTCATTACCCTCGGCTTGCGCGCTCAACAATTCCGCTTGCCGCCGTTGCAGCTCGGCCTCGCCAATCACCTGCTCTTGCAAAAGAAACTGCGCGCGATTGAAGGCTTGCTCCGCGACATGGAGTTTGGCTTTTGCCTTGAGATACGCAGACTGCGCCAGTCCCAGTTCACTGCTGTACAAAATCGCCAGAGGCGCGTTCGCTTTCACTTCCTGCCCGAGATCGGCATAGACCTCGACGACTCGCCCGCGAACCAGAGTCGTAATTTCAGCCATGTTCCGTTGATTCGGCTGCACGATCGCGGGAAAGTCTCGGTGCGTGCGAAAATCACTGCGCGCGACCGGCTGAACCACCAGCCCCACCCGTGTCGACTCTTCCGCCGACAACGTGATGCGTCCTGGTGTGGATACGGCGGCCGGCGTTTTACTGGCCACCACATCGCTCGGCGTCCCGTCACAGCCTGCGTCCAGTATCATCACGCTGAACAACACACTCCAGAGCCCTCGGCTGAGATACGATGACTGAGATTGGATGCAATAAACCTGCGTGTTCACAAGGTTCCCCCTACCGCCTGTTCCAGTCTGGCCAGCGAAACGGAAAGGTCGTGCCGAGCCAGGGCATAGTCCAATAAAATCTGTCGTTGCACACGCTGGGCATCCAGCACTTCCAAAAGACTTGAGGCTCCCTGTTGAAAACTGAACTGCGCCAGTCTCAACGCTTCCTGCGCCTGCTTCAGCAACCCCTTATCGAACACATCAATCAACTCGGCGGTCGTACGGACATCTTGATAATGCTGATAGACGGCTCGCCCGAGCTCATTGCGCGTTCGGAGCAGCTCTGCCTCATCTCGACGCTTCGCCCCTAATGACGCAGCAATCTCTCCCTGACGTCGATACCACAGCGGCATCGGGATTGAGAGTCCTCCTTGAAACGCTTCTCGCCCCATCTCACGCCAGTAGCCGCCATTGACCGTGACGGTCGGCACACGAGCCTGCCGTTCGAATTCAATCTTCCAGTCCGATTGTTCCACGGACTTCAGCAAACGCTGGATGGTTGGATGCTGATCCATCATCCGAGCCATAAGCCCCTCAATCTGCAAGTCCCGAGGAAGCATCCTGAATTCACCATGAACCAAGTACGACGGCCCAAGCGAACCGCCGGTCAAGGTGTCGACGGCAACACGATTGATGCGAACAAGATTATCGGCACGGGCGAGTTGCTGACGAGCTTTCAGAACTTCCACTTCCGCCTTGATGGATTCAAACTGTGGGGCTTCGCCTGATTTGACGCGTGCCTTGACGATCCGGGCCACGCCTTCGACGGTATCAAGGTTCTGCTTGGCTAAGTCTGCCTCCTGTTGAGCCAGGAGCAAATCGTAGAATGCCACCTTCACTTGTGACGTCAGGTTCAGGCGAGTCTCCAACATGCCGACGTTGGCCGTCGCCAATCCAAGATCGGACACTCGCTGCCGTGCCGAACGCAACGCCGGCCATTCGACCGGCTGCCCGACCGTCACGCTATATTCAGTGAGCGACTGAATATTCTCCGGTGGTCCCACGGTCGTATCTCTAAGCCTCCCACGACCGCTATTGCTGGACACAGTCGGATTGGGATAGGCGCCAGCCGCCGTCTGCTGACCTTTTTGCTGCTCAATCGTGCCTTCCGCAAACGAAATCACTGGATTCTTGGCTAAGGCCAGATCGACAATCATATCGAGACCATAGACCTGGTTCCCAGGTTCCGCAGACACCGACCTTGCGGCTAACGCAATGGATCCGACATTCACCGTACATAGGAGGAGAAGCAGAGCCTGCCCCACTCCAATCATCATCCCTGGCCTCAACATCACCACCCTTCCCTCAGCTATCCTAGGCCCAATCTATCTGATTTTCAAATATCTACACCGACTGAGGGGGCATTCTTCGTGGTGCGCTGGAGTCAATTGGCAGCCCACTAAAGTAGAATGCCGAGATCGCCACCGTCGCCGCCACGTTCAATGACTCAACCCCTTCAGCCAATGGAATGGAAAATCTGACCTGAGACGCCTTCACGATTTCCGATGACAGCCCTGCGCCTTCGTTGCCGACGGCAACCAGAAGCCGGCCGGGTACGGCTTGAATCTCTCTAATGGGAACTCTATCAGTTGACGACAGGACCGCTGAATAGATTCTACATTCGGACAACGTCACTGTCCGAAGATCTGTTGTCCGAAAAATGGGCAGTGCCAGGAGCGTACCAGCTGTGGCACGGACAACCTTGGGACTGAAATGATCGGCAGAGTCATGGCTCAACCACACGGCAGACAAATTCAGGGCAGCAGCGGTTCGGATAATCGCCCCGACGTTCGCCGGATCTTGTAACCGATCTCCGTAAATCCCTAACACTCTCGATCGTCCAAGTACGTGGCCTTCATCCCACTGTGGCTGTTGAACGACGGCCAAAATCCCTTGTGGGGTTTCCACATCGGCTAATTGTTCGAAAACGCTATCCGAACAGAGATGCTGTCGCGCCGGAAGTTGTGAACGCATCGCCCGATCGGCATCGGTTTCAACGTGGAGATAGCTGGGCGAGACGAGCAGACTCTGTATCGCATTCGGATGGCGGGAGATGAGATCGAGACAATGAGAAGCCCCTTCAACAACGAAGGAGCCCTCCTTCGACCTCACTGTCTTCTCACGAAGGAGTTGTCGAATCAGGGAGCCCTGCGCGCGAGTCAGGTTCTGGAGATGCGGCCCTGCCTCCACCTAGCCTCCCGATATCGCATCAGGAGGACATGGACGACCAAGACCGTCGTTCACCGACGCCTTCGCTCGGACGCTGCTTCCGCCGCGCGAATACGCTGAGCGCGGGCCTTCGCTCGCTTCAAGGCCGTCAGTTTGCCTCGAGTCCTGGTTTGCTCAAACTGGAGTTGTTCCAGCTGAGATTGCAGGTGGGCCTTTTCCTGCTTGTGCAGACTGGCACATTCTGCCTTAGAAAGCTGGGTCCAATCCCCGCTGTTTCTGGCCCGCTTGATTCGATCGTCTAACGATTCTCGAAGCTGCTTGGCCCTCATTGTCATCAGCGATTTCAGCGCCTCCTGACGACGCTGCACCTCTTCTTCTTCAGCCATGATGCCACGAATATCCGTTCCTAACATAGGTACCTACCTCCTTAGACACAGACTCCACAACGAGCGTCCGCATTATAACCGAACTGACATGCAATCTGGAATGCCCCGCAACACATTGATTAAAAAAGACAAATAGCGAAGTCACCATCAGGTTCCTTGAAGCAATTTTGCTCATTGTGTATCATCCACCCATGCTGATCGGAGCATGCATTCAGGGTTGGAGACTTGCACGAAAGCAATCGATTGAGTCGTTATCGAGCGCAGCTGATCTCTCCCACGACCTCCTTGAGCAGATTGAGGCGGACCAAACAGACCCTACAGCGGGAACCATCGAGGCACTCGCTCGTGCGCTCCGAGTCCCGCCCTCATGGCTGTTTGATGATCCCAGATCCTTCGAATACCTGTTTACGGATGCCTCAGACGAAGGTGAAGAACCGGATGCAATCCAGCTTGATCCAGTGACCGATCGAATCTTGGCTGGCTCTCGTGCCGATCGATCGCTATTCGTTCTCTTGACGACTCTCTTGCAAGCCGGCGACCCGAAACTCCTGAGAGCCGCCGAAATGAGCCTGCGAAGCTTGGTCAAACAATCCCGCCAAGCAACTGTCCCCTGGCAACAACGCCCGTCAGGACACTTCGAACCTCCGAGCGACTAGCCGCATAATTCAGGAAACGTTTCTCTTGCCACAGTTTCGAGTTTCATGCTTAAAGTTGCCCTAAACCATGAACCTTTTCCACAACTTGCATTGTTTGCAATACGTGAATCGATAACAACTGTGAATCGTATCTCGTGAAGTGTGAAGCGCCCGGTCCGGAATCGAACCAGCGTCCCCACCAATTTCGTGAAACAAACTGTTCGTACGCGATCTCTATTGATACACTTCGGTTGTGACAGCGCTGACCACAATTACTCGCGATCCATCACGGAGGATTCTGCTGCGTGAAGGTTTTTTACTCATCCTCCTTGTATCGATTGTCGGATGCGGCAGCCATCACGTCCCCTCTCCACTCCATCCGTTGCCCACGTCCTCATTCGCCGTGAGGCAACTGGTGATCGATCGGGTTAGCCCGGTTGTCCAGAGCCTCCTCAACTCCACATCTCGTGAGGCTCACAACACGATTACCGCCTCCCAACAAACGGTGGAGACACGACCAGCCAGATACAAGCAACGAGCGGTCACTGACACGTTAAAAAACCCCTGGGAAGGCCTGAGGAATCTTGAGCGCCATGGACTCCTCGCCGTGGAATTGGCAGCAGCCAGTCTCCTGGATCTTCCAACTCTCCTGAATAGACTCGAGACCAGCATGAATCGGCCCTCTGCGCCGGTGACACCGGTTCCCATCCCGACTGGTTCACATCGCCGCGACACAATAGCGTTCATCCATGAGGTGCTTCATGAAGCCGCTCTCCATCGAGAACGTGCATTGGCGGATCTTTCCGACCAGGAACGGACCTTCCTCTTCGAGCACGGGCGAACACTGGCGGAGTCCTATACACCTCAAATCTCTATACTCTCTGACGTCACGAGGCCTCAGATCCTCGCGAACACCAGGTTTGCGGAGCTCTTGCAAAATCGCGTGACGTACGGTCATCTCCTTGCTGCAGGCCAAATCCTGGCACAGTTGACCAGTACGCAGTGGTTGGAAGAAATATCCGAGGCATTCCCGGATCCCGTCTCTCCAACACAGATTCCTCCTGGCATTACCGGCGAAGTCAGATTTGTTGAGCATACATCCGAAGGGCTTGTCATCATTGGAGGCCCAGGTCCAAACAGCTATGCATTGGAAGGGCCCGTGGCTCTTGTTCTTGATCTTGGCGGGGACGATTCGTATCACGGTCTCATCGGTGCATCGTACGACGTCCGATATGGAAATGCCGTCGTCATCGATCTGGCCGGCAATGACCGTTACACTGGAAGCCCATTGGGATTAGCCACAGGCCGACTCGGTGTCGGACTTCTCTTCGACCGATCCGGAGACGACAACTATGAGCTTTCTCCGGGATCAGGTGGAGTGGGCTTGGGAGGGCTGGGCATCTTGGTCGATATCCGAGGAAATGATCAATACCATGGTAACCGATTGACGCAGGGCGCTGCGATTGGAGGGCTGGGGCTCTTGATCGATACGGCTGGCAATGATCGCTATAGCAGCCATGGATTTGCCCTCGGGTTTGGAGGACCTCTTGGACTCGGCGCCATCATTGATACGGACGGAGATGATCAGTACCAATGCGGTGAGGTCATTCCCAGCGCCTACAACGCCCATGAGGCTTTAGAGTCAAAACCAGGCGGTCCGGAGTTTCAATACGACTGCTTTGGCCTCGGTGCCGGAGCCGGCTCGCGCGTCCTGACGACACAACGTCAATGGGTCGACCAAAGCTTAGCCGGTGGCATGGGTCTGTTGTTGGAACTACAAGGGCGTGATCGATATCAAAGCGCAAACTTCTCACAGGGAATGGGATATTTTTTTGGTGCAGGAGTATTGCTTGATCTCGACGGTGAAGATGACTTCCAGGCTGCCCGCTATGGCCATGGCGCCTCCGCCCACCATGGTGTGGCGCTCTTCATCGACGGCCAGGGGAACGATCACTATGGATCAAGAGGCCCATACTATAATGGTGGAGTGGCGTGGGACCACAGTATCAGCTTCACCATTGATGCAGGAACCGGTCAGGACAGCTATGCATTCGATCGCACAACCGGTCTTGGGAAGGCCGACCACACCGGCTGGGCCGTCTTTCTGGACGAAGGCGGGCACGACACCTATAGAGTCCAGTCAGGGTTTGGTGAGACCTCGGAACGGAGCCTTGCCGGTTTCATCGATCTCACTGGTGAGGACCAGTACAGTCTCCTGTCAGTAGTCCCAGATTTCCTCCCAGGAAACAGTATGGTCTTCTCCCATGGGCCCGGGAGTTTTTTCCAGGACCGGTAAGCCTCACCATCCACATCATCTCGGAACATGGGAGACACGTCCCCATACCCACGGAATCTACTGACTAAGCAGACACAAGGGGGTTGTTTTTTCTCTTTCAGACGTAGAAAATACCGGCGCTTTCTCAGTATTGGCCTAATCATCCACATTCTATAGAGAGGCATAACCGTGAGGCTGCGTAATCTTGTACAGCTTGTTGTGGCAGTCAGTATCTGGGGCGTAACGAACCACCTCTGGGCTTACGATGCGAGTCCAAATATCGGCACCGCAGAGGGTTCCTGTGCCGACGTGATCTTTTCCGCTTTTACGCCCCCCCCCTACTCCTATGAGAAGGGCAATGAGGCAGCGCCAAAGTCAGACTTCTCGTTCTTGGCGTCGAAGGCAACCCGTATTGATAGCCTGAAGGTGACCGTCAAGGATGAGAAGGTCCCGGTTACCATTACACCGCAAGGAAATGGATATCTGGTCAAAGGCAAACTGCCTGCTAGTGCAACAGGATCCTACGTCCGGGTCGACATCTTCGCTGAGGGGCTGACGCTTTGTCAGCGTGCGGATGGGTGGCTCTTAAAAGTTGCGAAGTAAACTGATCTAACTGAGGGCAGTGGGCAGGCTGTTCTCCTGCCCACCTCGCTCCGATTCTCGCTAGCCAAGAACAGCTTTACGGTTCCTGCTCTTCAACAGACTCAATCGCTTCCCGCAACTTTTCCACAAAAGCCACCGGCTGGCTGAGGGCATTCTCCGTCAATTGAAATTCACTGACGAGTACACCGTCCTTATCGACCAGTACAAGACGATACCCCTGTTTCATGGAACACCTTTCTTCTGTATGAGACATGTCAGAACTTCGGAGGTACCTTCAGGCAGGGAGTCGTCAGCTCGGGGATCGGTCAAAAGGGAACACGAATGCCGAGATGGACTTCGTTTGGGATGAGTTGCGGTCCTAACAGGCTTCTCAAGCCTGCGGGGGGCTGGCTGGAAAGTGATGAGGCCGACGGTACCGCATGGAGGACGCGATCACGCTCCGTGATATAGCCACCGCCAAACCCTGCCGCAACATAGGGAACCAGCGTCAGACCACTCACCGAAATCTGTGTCGAGAGGGCGGGGGTTGTCCGCAAGGCCATGCCGCTCTCCCCCACCGGTGAAACGGATGGTGCCTGCCTCAATTCCACCTCTCCTGTCGTTACAAGAACAGATGGTCCCGCTATATCAAGGTGCGCCGGTCCTCTCGGAGCAGATCCGTCTTTCGTTGTGCCTGCATAGGACAGTGCACCCCACAGACTCAACAGGATCATGATGCCCACCCCGGAAGACCCTCTGATCACACGAACCAACAGCATGGTTTCACCATACAATCTGCCAGACCGCGATTCAAGAGGTCTTCGAGTCCCACGGCAATAGCATTGATTGAGTCATCATGGTCATTTAAACCACACGGCCAATACGCTACGTCGAGACACGCGTGAGCGTATTCTCATCCGTATGATGAAACAGATCCTTCCGACCCGGCATACGGAGTTGCGTATCTTCCTTGTAATGAAACCGATTCGCATCAAGAATCGTCACCGTCAGTTCATAACGCACCGTCTTGAACTCTCTGGTAAGAAACCGATTCGAACAGATCCCATAGGTCTCCGACCCGCCCTCCGCCACAAGCGTGAAGGCCGTGGAGGTCGGCTCCACCGTCCCGCCAGCCAGCACGGCCACGCCGCGTGGCACAATAAAACAGCGTAGCACCTGCCGCTCACCGGGATCCCACAACCAATAGCCGACCTCCTCATGAAACGGGTCCGCCTCTCCGAGTCGATGCGCAACCGTCGCATAGCGCAAGCCATACAATTCCTGTTCATGATTACGCACTGCTCCGATTGGGGCAAATGTGACCCGCTCGCGAAACCGATTCTGCTCTGTCCCGCGATCATCGGATGGCGCTTCATCAGCACCCTTGTCTCCCTCCCAGACACCCGCTAAGACCGCCAATGGCCCAAGCGGTCTCACCACATCTGCTTCCATGCGCTCCTCCTGCCGGATACTGGTCCTGAACAAAGCATTTCACAAAGACCCAGCCGTCAAACGAATAGGGAACTCTCTTGGCCATTGTAAGAGGTTCATGACAACCGGTGCAAATCAGCAGCATGGAATGCAGCCGCCTCTGAATTCACCCTTGCGTCACAGTCGCTCAAGGATCGGATTCGCACATCGTCTATTTGCTTGGCGAGGAGACACCTCCACGATATCGTACCTGCAACACACTCGTGGACCCGATGCAGGTGCCCCTCTATGCGTTCCTATGACCTGGTGGTCGTCGGCAGTGGACCAGCCGGCCAAAAAGCAGCGGTCCAAGCGGCGAAACTGTCCAAGCGCGTGGCCATCATTGAGAAGGCCCGGCAACTTGGGGGCGCCTCGCTCAATACCGGCACATTACCCAGCAAAACCCTCAAAGATACCATTGAGTACGTCCATGGCTTGCGTCGGCGAAGACTGGCCCAGTTGGGCGCAGCACTCACCAGACAACTGACTCTGCCCGACCTGATGACCCGCAAAGATCAAGTCATCGAAACCGAAGTCGGTGTGATCACTCATCAACTGCAACGCAATCATATCGACATCATTCCAGGTACAGCCGCTTTTCTTGACCCGCACACCCTCAGCGTGACGCGATCGGATGGGCAGATCGATCAGGTCCGGGCCTCAAGCATCGTACTGGCCACAGGCTCACGACCACGCCGTCCCTCGGAAATTCCGTTTGACGATCTGATTATTTGCGACTCTGACTCCTTCCTCCGCACCACCATGAATCCGACCAGCATCATCGTGATCGGAGGAGGTGTCATCGGCACTGAGTACGCCTCAATGTTGGCTGCGTTCGGAATCAACGTCACCCTGATCGATCGGCGGACACAAATGTTGCGGTTCTTGGACCTGGAAATCGCGCAGGCCCTTGAGGCTCAGATGCAGCAGAATGGGGTCACGATGCGACTCGGGCAGGAATACCTCGACATATCCGTCGACCACACGGCTCGCCCGACAGTCCATTTTCAACATGGAGAGACCGTCGCCGCTGACATGTTGCTCTACACGATGGGACGAGTCGGCAACATCGAAGCTCTGAATCTGGGAGCAATCGGCCTCACGACGGACCAGCAGGGACAGCTGTCCGTGAATACCCACCACCAAACAGACATCCCTCATATTTATGCGACCGGCGATGTCATCGGGTTTCCCGCGCTTGCCGCAACCGCAATGGAACAGGGACGACTGGCAGCCTGCCATGCGTTTCAGCTACCTGACACACATAAACCCAAAGTGATTCCGTATGGCATTTACAGTATTCCTGAAGTCTCGATGGTGGGCCTCACTGAGGAGGAACTCACCACCGCCAACATTCCGCACGCCACCGGGAGAGCCTTCTTTCGAGAAATGGCGCGTGGGCACATCAGCAGCGACCTCCATGGGCTCTTAAAGGTGATCTTTCACCGCGAGACGCACGCGTTGCTGGGCGTCCACATCATTGGAGCCGGAGCGACGGAGCTGATTCACATCGGCCAATCGGTCCTTAGCTATGGAGGAACAGTCGAGTACTTCGTCCATAACGTCTTCAATTATCCCACGATGGCCGAGTGCTATCGCACCGCAGCCCTCGATGGGCTAAACCGGCTGCTCCATCCCCACTCGTAGTCCACTCGCATCAGGCCGCCAGACAGGGCCTCTTCTCACCTGGAGTGCCCACGCGCTGGGAGAGCTCGGGTCAATTGGCCTACAGCAGATTTGCTAAAACCGTTAAAAGGAATATACTCACCTTATACCTGCCGGTCGTCATGAGCTACGTGGAGTCGTAGTCATGAAGATGATCCCGACTATCAGTTTTTTATCTTCCTTCAGTGTCCTCGTCCGTACGACCCACCAGCGAACTCCATCTGGGAATCGCCCACCACAGGAGGTACGGCCATGCCTATTCCACGCACCCTGAAATCACGCCTTGATCACGAACATGTGCATTACGACATCTTGGCTCACTCTCACACAAATCGCGCCCGGGCGGTTGCCGAGACTCTTCATCTCCCGGAACAGTCTATGGCCAAGGTGGTCATCGTAAAGGTCAAGGAACGATTCGCCACCATGGTCCTGCCGGCCACGACAAAGATCGATTTCCAACGCCTGCGAGGGATGTTTGGCACCCACCGCGTCCGACTTGCGACCGAGGAAGAACTGGCACAGCTCTTCCCAGACTGCGAAGTCGGCGCGATGCCACCGCTCGGCACCCTCTACGGACTTCCGGTCTATGTTGACCGCTCGCTCATCGGGGACGAGGAGATTCTCTTCGAGGCAGGGACTCACTCGGAAGCGATCCGAATGCGCTATTGGGATTTTGCAGCGCTCGTGTTTCCCACAGTCGCCGAGTTTAACCGGCCGCCCACAGCAAGCTGTTGACATCCAGAGATCCGCCGAGTCACAGCCCAAATATTCGGTTTTCTTTTCCTAAAACTGCTAGGATAGGGTTATGCCTGAGAGTGCCAACCTCTTGTGAAAGGACATCTATGCAAAACAGGTCAAAGCTTATAGCAGTCTGCATCATCGCCTCGCTTATCGGCCTACCTACCCTGTCATTTGCCAAGGCGCGAGGAGGTGGTGGAGGATATTCGAGCGGGTCTCGTGGCGGAAATTCATCAATGGGATTCGGAAGCCGTGGATCACGAACCCACCAGGAGAACGGTGCCAAGCCCATTGAACAATCCACGACCTCCAGACCTTCAACGACACCACCACCTCAGACCACGAACAGTCCGACGGCTCAACCGACCCCGGCCACGTCTCCTTCCTGGTTCCAACGCAATCCCTTGCTTGCCGGGATCGCCGGTGGTTTAGCCGGAACATGGCTCGGCCATATGCTCTTTGGCGCGACAGAAAGTACCGCCAAGACCACGGATGCTGAGTCAGGATCCGGATCGGGGACAGGATCAACTTCAACAACTCCATCGGGTAACTCTTTCGGGCTCATCCTCCTCCTGATGGCGATCGGAGCGGGCGCCTTCTACTTTTTCAGAAAGTCTAAGCAGACTCCTGCACCGGTATTCACCGGGCTCTCACGCAGCACCGCTACCAGAGGAAGCCTCCTCGAGGTATCGGCCAATAGCACGACGAATGAGCAAGACACGAAGGTTTATAGCGTGAGCACCGAAGATAAGGCAGCCTTTCAGCAATTACTGACGGAGATTCAATCCGCATGGAGCACACAAGACGTCGCGGCATTGCGACGGTGTGTGACACCAGAAATGTTGAGCTATTTCAGCACCGCGTTGGCCGAAGACAGCAGTCGCGGCGTACAGAATCACGTGAAAGACGTGGTATTGCTCAAGGGAGATGTACGAGAAGCCTGGTCCGAAGACTCAACCGACTATGCCACGGTGGATCTCCGCTGGAATGCCCGTGACTATACCGTCTCCACAACAATCCCACGTGGAGAGCCTGGCTATCTGGTTGAGGGCAGTGAAGACACCGCAACGGAATCCATCGAAGTCTGGACCTTCATGCGTGTGCGGAATGGCCAGTGGCTTTTGTCAGCCATCCAGCAGCAATAATCGATTCAAGGAGGCGGCTGGCTCAGCCGAGTCAGCCGCCGATCCACCTCCAGAAACAAGGCGTCAGGACGTAGGCCACAGCCGAGACTAACACACCAACCACCACACCCAGCAGCCCCGCCACATAGAGTCCTGCAAACGGCGCAGCCAACACGACCAAGAGCATAAACAAGGCTATTGAAGGATGGGCTTCATAAAACGCCCGACGGGATTCAGCTGAAAAAGAAAGCTCAGAGGAACCTGGGTGAGAGGGCATGCTAGGAGTATAACCGGAATAAGGGGCAGAGACCACGCCGAAATACCCACACCCTAGCCGCTTTCACTTCCTCCCGTTCGATTTTCTGAAGCCCATGCATCAATCTTCCTGATCCCACGCAGTACCATTCAGGAAAGCCTCTCACCCCCTACACCACATATCTCCGCATTGTTCACGAGAAGCGCGTCTCCGGTGGCAGGCCTGCGTGACGATGCTTGCCTCACAGAGCGCTACCAGATGCGCGGCAGAGTAGATGCCGACCACGCGGACACTCCTTGGGAAGAGGCCCGGGAATCTTCCCGAACTGGCATCGGCACCTACGGGCTCGGAATTCGAGTCCGAGATGGTTCGGACCTCCCTATCAAATAACAACGGTCTCAGATTCTCGGACAGCCAAACTCTTTCGGCGATTTTGCGAAATAGTGCGATCGATCATGGCGCCGCAATTGAAGCATTTCCAGGCATAAAACACGAGAAGGAAATCGGAGAACCGCTCCAGCGCCATCGTCCCCTTACACTTTGGACATTCCATCGATCCCTCCTCAGGTGGTTACGTTCACTGCTACTGATGAACGTAAGCAAGGGTCGCGCCACAGTACCGGCATCCGGCAAATCAACGATTGAATGAGTACGTATTTTAACGTGCATAACTACCTCCAAAACCTTGACGGGCTTGAGGAGTGTGGTTCGTCAGAAGATTGACGCGCATGACTATAAATACGCAAGCTTTTATTCTTAATATTTTATTGACATTGAGAGATCTCGAACAGCATCGCTCACTCTAAGTTTCGACTTAGGAGGCTCTGACCTATTTCTTTCGAATCCATGTTATGGATAGCCCTCATTCCCTGAAACACTCGCCCGGCAGTAGCAAAGACATCAATGTCAGGTGCTTATGACTGGACTGGTTTCTCAAGTCGCAAGAGAGGCATCAGAATAACGAGAGATGGTGGGAGTATAGACAAAACCATTCACCCCGATCAGTGGAATGTTGGACCAGGTCCAGTTCCTTTCGTCAGATCGCAACATTTCTTAAATTTCTTCCCACTACCGCAGGGACAGGGTTCATTCCGCCCGATTTTGATGGGGGTTGAAGATTCCGTGTCGAAGTCACCTGTTTCGAGCCGTGCCTGATAGATCAACCGCCCCAGATGCGCATACTCCCGCATGGCATCAGGGAAGATCTCCAGCACAGACTTGGCAAGCTGATCGAGGGTACCTTTCTTGTTTCCCTCCTGATAATAGGCTTCGGCGAGTGCCCGTGAACTGAAAAATGTGAGCGTCATCAATAACGCTCCGATATCCTCATCAAATTCATCCGGTGTATACGCTTCCCAGACCTCAGAAAGATAGTCATAGCCCATCCCAAATCCTTGTGCCCATTGGCTCATCGGGGCATCGCTTGTCAGATTATCCATCGGGTCGGGTCGCACCTCACACCCCAGCGGGAGCAAGACTTTCCCTTTTGATCGTTCCCGGACACAGTCATTGTAGAGCGCCATCATGGCCTGGAGCACTTCGGTGGCCTTATCTTCTGTCTCGTACCGCGCATCTTGATCGTTGAAGACAAGTGGAATCCATTCGGAAGGCGGGATCAACTCCGGCCCATTCGCCAGACCGAACAAAAACCCGGCTAATTGGAAGTAGGTCAGGGTGTCTTTGGGCCGCTGTGGTGCTGACAAGAAGCGGGTGAGGAGTATGGCCTGATCATAGGTGAGTGGTGGAACAGCAGGCATCATGACAGAAACAATCTTGCAGGTGGGGCTCCTGCATTTCAAGCCTTCTATGAATCCTACGGATCAAGCAACTCTATCGGATGTCAAGCGTTCGCGGGTCAAGCGTCTGTCCTGTCATCGTACCTTCAACGCTCGCGAGGTACGCTTGCGCCACACGCGCAGCCGACATGCCAGGCGAGGGGTCCATCTTGCGTGCAACAAGAGTTTCAGTCACCCAAGGTGGACTCACCACATTGACTCGGATCCCACGGGGCAGTTCCAGTGCAGCCGCCCGGACAAAACCTTCAAGCCCGGCATTCACCAGACTAATGGAAGCGCTGCCCTTGATCGGTTCCTGACCGAGCACTCCGGTTGTGAGCGTCAATGACCCACCATCGGCAATGAACTGCCGACCGATCCGCACGAGATTGGCTTGTCCCATCAGCTTGTTCGAGAAACTGAAGAGATAGTCTGCATCAGTCAAATCATCGAGACTTCCAAACTTTGCCTGTCCGGCCGCACTGACCACTGCATCGAATTTTCCCACTGTCTGAAACATCGCGCGAATTGATTCCGGAAACGCCAGATCGACAGACACGGCTCGCGTCTTCCTCCCAGCCACAACGACCTCATGGCGCGCCGAAAGCGCCGCCACTACGGCCGACCCAATAGTCCCTGTTCCACCAACCACAATCACACGCATAGTTCACTCTCCTTCCGGTGCTCCTCCCTTAAATAGAAACGGGCAGGAGATTGCTCCCCTGCCCGTTCGCATGAGCTCATCTTCGCTGAAAGACTGGACGCTTACTTCGCTTCCGTCAAATGCGTCAACGCCTCTTCGGCATGTTGCGTAGCAACGTCGGCGTGGCCTGCCTTCCCATGCTCGATGGCTTCAGTCAGATGCTTAATTCCTTCGCCCAAATGCGGATTTTTTCCTCCCCGCTCGGCATGATTCCGTGACTTTTCCGCATGGGCTGCCAGTACGTCGGCATGACCTTGTTTGCCATGCTCCACCGCCTCTTTTGCGTGCGCAATGGAGTCCAACACGTTCCCGGCTGGAGACGGCTGAGCGTTGAGCACCGGAACACTCACTAACATCCCAAGTGCCCCAAGAATGAATGCCCCGCGGTAGAATTTGCTCTTCATATTCATGCCCCTCCCTGGTTAAGAGTATCTGCCGAACACGACTGGCTGCAATCTGAAGTTTACCTTAGCACAGCATTTCTGTAGTCTGTCAAGAAATGGACGCTCAACAACCTCACCCTCGCGATCCCTTGCACGGAATCACATTGGAAACGATTGTCACCACTCTGGTTGCGCGGCACGGATGGCCTGAACTGGGTCGGCGCGTACCCATCCGCTGCTTCCGCCACCACCCGACGATCAAGTCGAGCCTGACCTTTCTGCGCAAGACCCCATGGGCGCGCACGCGCGTAGAACAACTGTTTGTGAAAGATCTTCCTTAACTCTCTGACGCTATGGCAACGAACGCAACCATCTACAAAGCCGTCGTGCAGATTTCTGATCTGGACCGCCAATACTTTCAGGATCATGCGCTGACCCTGGCGCGCCATCCATCCGAGACCGAGGAACGGATGATGGTACGAGTACTCGTGTTTGCACTCCATGCCAACGAAGACTTAGCCTTTGGTCGTGGGGTCGGTACCGAGGATGAACCGGCCCTGTGGCAACGGGATGCCACCGGGGCCATCGATCTCTGGATTGAAATCGGTCAGCCGGACGAGAAGACCCTTCGTCAAGCATGCGGCCGTTCCAAACAAGTCGTCATCTATGTCTACGGACCTCGCGGCGCCGAAGCCTGGTGGGAAAACCAGCGTGCCTCACTCGACCGTCTGCAGAACCTCGCTGTGATCCTGCTCTCCATAGAGAGCGTTCGATCTCTCGCCGGAATGGCAAGTCCCAACATGCAGTTACAATTGACGATCCAAGATGGACAGGTCTGGATTGCGGATGGCACACAGACTCTCCACCTGGAATTGCAGCGATTGAGGGGCTGAGTTCAGTGTCTCTCTGGATATTCTTCTGAATGGCTTGGTAAAGGGCACCAATGATCTGATTGGCGCGAACTTTTTCTGAAAGGACAATCGCATGATGATGTTAACTCATCGCCTGAGTAGGATACGCAGCCCTGTACCGCACGATGCCGTGTCGGCCTGCACCCCAAGCATACAGCATATCTTGGGCTACGCCTGCCTGGCAACCGGCTGGTTCCTGACAATCGCGATCGTCACTCAGTCGGTCTATGCCGCAGACAGTGGTCAGACGAAGTTCAGGCGTATTTCGACACAGTACATCGCGGCATTGGGTGATCCAGGTGCAACCTCCGGAAATGGCGCGCAATTGTGGGGTCTGTGGCCACTGGATCCAGGGCCTCGAGGCGTGAAGCTAAACCGCTATCAGTCGTTGAAAGAAGCTGGTGGCGTCGCTCCGTCCCGCTGGAAGTTCGACGAAGCAGACTGGTGGCTGGAAGAACACGGCCTCATCATGGAGCAACCGACCGTTCCGCTTCCTCCCGGGAAATATGTGGTCACAGGTGCCCGCAAAGTAACAGCAGTGCTGACGATTCATCCCGCCGACAACAGTCACGGCGACCGGCGATGGGAACTCGATCAGAGCGCGACGCTCTACGACGTGACCCACCTGGCCTGTCGGTCCGCGCGCTATACCCCGGCGACGGCGGATCGTTCCTGCTCACCGGCCAACGCGAAACAAATGGCGTTTCCCGTTGCACCGGGCGGTGCTATGCCTCCGGTCGAGGGCTGCACGAAGCAAGACTATGCGGTGCTCATCGTGATCGGTATGGGCGTACAAGACTGAACCATAGTGGCGCTCCAAAAACTTGAGCGGAGACCTTAATAAAAGACCCCCGCTATATTTATCCATCCGAATCCATTTGTCACATCCTCCGGCACGGCTTGATCCGCCAGCGGATCCGCCCCCGTCGAAGCTTGATTCGAAGGAAACAGTCAGCCAGACTCGCAATGCTCCCGTCCTCAACGTGCAGGGTCTTCACAACGATCAAGCCGCTCACCCTGGTCTTTGCGAGTCATCCGAGATTTGCTTTTTATCTCTCCGGGATTACACAATAGGCCATACTAATTGACCTCCGCCATCCCGGCCACTAACAACAATCAACAGCGAGGTGTCATCGTGAATGTTCGATATGCCCTAGCGATCGTTATGGTACTGAGTGCCTTCGGCAACATCGGCGAGGTCGAGGCCGGCTATGATTCACCCCCTCCCGGCTCTAGCAGCTCGGGTGGTTGCGGCGTCGTATCGTTTTCCACGTTCATGCCGAAGCCATACTCACAAGCAGACAACAATACAGAAGTCGCGCCGCAATCGGCATTTTCGTTTGTGGCATCAAAGGGGACGTTTCCAAAAACTATTACAGTGATGATCAAGGACGAAAACGTCCCCGTCACTGTAACGCCTCACTTCGATGGGTTTTTAGTCAGCGGCAAGATCCCCGCCTCGGCCAAAGACACCTTCATCAGAGTTGCAATTACGGCGAAAGGCCCCAATCTCTGTGAGCGCGGCGACGGCTGGCTCTTGAAAGTGGGAAAATGATTAAGGGTAGGATAGAGATGGCTCCGGTTAGTTGGCCAATGTAGGCCATTCCGAACCTGACGCCTGCCAGATTGCTGACGCCACGGCGCACCGCCGTGGCGTCAGCGTGTCATCCCCGTAATCTGAGAAGCTGAATCAAAGAGGTCGGGCATCTTCTTTATGCTCGGTAGACCATGAAGCAGCCAACCAGCCCACGCGCGACACACCGGCGACGGCGGGTGGTTCGTGCTTACCTACCCACGCGAAGCAGTCGGCGTTTCCCGTTGCACCTGGAGAAGTGATGCCTCCGGTCGAGGGCTGCACGAAGCAAGACCATGCGGTACTCATCGTGATCGGCCTGGGCGTGGAAGATTGAACCGTGGTGAGGCAGCGACCTCAAAAAAAGATTCCCGATAGCTTTTATACACATTTATTATCTGAGCTATCTCTAGCTTGCCGTTCTTCAAGAAGAACGGCCCCGGCTCATTATTCTGAGTGATGTAGATTCGGCCAGTAGGAATAGTCCCCGCCACATCGGGCCATCCTCGATATGTAACGAGCAGGTGAAACATCAGGTTCCCGATAGATCTATCGTTTACCAAGACTAGAGATGCCTAACGGCCCCGCAGCTCACCGGCAGGCGCGGAGCAACCGGAGGCTGTAGAGCGGTTGTCCAGTGCAGCCGGACGGCACGCGTAGCGTATAGTGAAAGGTGTCGTTGTCCATCGCAGTATTAGACCTCATGTTCTCTTCTTATCGAGGGCTTTCAGGGTCTCAAAGAACGCACCGTCAGTCGCCTTGCGTAGATCTTCTGTAAAGCGTGGATCGTCAATTTGCTGTCTGAGGGCTACCACGTTCGGGCGGTAGGAGCGAAGCCCATGCAACGCGCCGAATGCGACGCCGTGAAATACCTCGCGTGGTGACTTGCCGTCGTTGGTTTGCACATAGGGCGCGTAAACCTCGTTGTAGAGGTGCTTTGCACGGTCAATATGCTTAGGGTTTATGCGCTCGATCTTGTCAATCTCGAGCCTGTGCGCGAAGTCATTGCGTATCTGACGCACACAGTCCGCGCAACGTGGGATCAACGGAGGAATCAACCGAAACGCTCGAAGCAGTTCAATCTTTAAGGAGAACCCGAAGCCCTTGCTATCACGCAATGCCTTGAAACCAGGAACCAGGATCTGCAAGAAGGCGTCGTACTGGTTTTCTAGAACGATGGCAGTGAGGATGACGTAGGAGCGGTCATCGCCAGACTGTTCGATGCGTCGATAGAACTCGGGCATCTCCTCGTTGGACCTTTGAAACTCGTCCCAAGAGAAAAACGGTTTCGAAAAAGCGCTTTCGCTTTCTTCGCCCTCAAACCAGCGAAAGTCTTTCAGGTCGGTCATGGGGCTAACGTGTCCGCGTGAGGCGCGCGAGAGCGTCGTTCTCGACGCGAGGGTTATGTTTCATAAGTGTATATTGCCACTCTCTAGTTGGCCTTGAACCCCTTCTTGACCCATTGAAACGTCCATACGATAAGGTACGCAAGGAGCCAGGCACCAAATGGGGGAACAAGGGCCGCCTGAACGATCGGCACCGGCGAAAGGCTTGCCACAACCTGCGTAGGCCCACGCACCTCACCTGTTTTAGGATCGGGCTTCCGTAGCGGTTGCTCTGCAGTCGGGATGTACTCGACAAAACGAAAGGCGTACTCTGATGAGAAAATAGACGCTGGGTTGCCCCATCGTTCCAAGCCCGCAATAGCGAAGACCGCTACAATCCAAATCGTTGTGACCACAATGCCAATCCGTTGCCATCCGTTCAGTTTCATGCGAAACCCAACAATGTTTGGACAGATTGTATAATCCGGTTATGGCAATCTGTCCACTTCTGCCTAAACCAGCCGGCACGCACCGATTGCCCACCCTAACCCATTGGAGCATGGCACGTCCTGCGCTCATGCCGATTTCAGGTTGTCAATATATGCAGTCTGTATAAGACCGTTCACAGGCCATCGACCGGGCTCCTCACTCCATGGCCACCTTTGTTCAAAAGGTGCGTGTATATCATGGTGGCGCTGGGGCGTGGAATAGTATCGGCCATGAGCGACTTATTACCGTTGAAACGCACGCTGCGTCAGAGATGGTCCTCTACTACAACACCTGCACAATGAAACACTTCAGATACCGCGTCTCCGGCATGCTGGCGAGGATCGGATGGTCAGCGCTTTGCCCTCGTTGTTCGATGAGGCGAATGTCTCGCTTGGCGTCGCGGGCGGCGAGGCGAATGCTCTTCCAGAGATCTTCTTCGGAGACGGGATGGGAGCAGGAGCTGGTGACGAGAAACCCTTCCGGCTTGAGCAGCTTCATTCCCAAGAGATTGACATCTTTATACCCAGTTAAGGCACCAGCCAAAGCCTGTTGACTGCGAGCAAATGCCGGAGGATCAAGCATCACCATATCGTAACGCCGTCCTGCTTTCACCAGCTTGCGCATCTCCTCGAAGGCATCGGCCTGACGATAGGTGCAGCGATCCTCCACCTTGTTCATCGTGGCATGTGTGTTGGCCATGGCCAATGTGTCTAAACTGACATCGAGTCCTTCGACTGATACGGCTCCGGCCAGTGCAGCATGAATGCCGAAGGCGCCGGTATGGCAGAATACTTCCAACACTTCGGCCCCTGCCGCGAGCTTGGCCGCCGCCAACCGATTCTCCCGTTGATCGCAAAACCAACCGGTCTTCTGCCCCTTCTCCACATCGACGAGAAACTTGGCGGCCCCTTCCTGAATCTCGACTTGAGTCGGGCCACTGCCACGAAGAAATCCTCGTTCAAGCGGTAATCCTTCAAGTTGCCGACTCTTGGCCTCGTTCCTCAGATAAACCCTTGTTACATTCAATTCCTTCATCAGTACGTCAGCGATGAGTTCCTTCCGGCTATCCATACCGAACGAGAGACACTGCATGACCAACAGCTGATCGTACCGATCCACAATCAACCCCGGCAGTCGATCACCCTCAGCATAAATCAGTCGATAGGCATTGGACTGCGTGACGACTCGCTGCCGGAGCCGAATCGCCTGTTGAATTCTCCCCCGCCAAAACGCCTCGTCAATGGGCTCATCCTCAAATGTCAGAAGACGCACTCGGATTTTGGAAGCAGGATTATAGAGACCACGTCCATAGAACTTCCCGTCGGTAGTCAGCACATCAACCAGGTCCCCTGCGACTGCCTGACCGACCAACGGTCCGACATGCCCGGCAAAGAGCCAGAGAGGCCGCCCCTCCGGGACGCGGAGTGACGTGAGTCGGACGTGAGCGGTCGGTGTCATATCATTTCCCATAGCTATTATTACCCCTCAGCTGGTAAGTGGGTGGACACACGGTGATCATAAGACATCGCGTGTCGTCCGGTAGTTCTTGACGAACCGACATCAGTATGTTTTCTTGAAGCAAGGAGCCTGTCCGACATTGACCTTTCTACTGCGGCAAATGATCGACGGTCATCTGCAGCGTTCTCGGCCTCGAAAAATCCTCAATGTATTCCAGCGAATACACTTCCGGTTTTTCATGGCCTGCGGCCTTGCAGCTCGCCATATCTCCTTCCGCTTCGCGACGAAAGCAATGTCGAACAGATTCCTAGCTCATTCAACTCTCTAAAGAAAGCGACTTCATGGGTCACAAACCAACGATTGGATCAGCGGTCTTAGCTCGATTACACCATCTTGGTGTCCGGCATATCTTCGGCATTCCCGGAGACTATGTGCTTTCGCTCTATCAGCTGATCGAAGCCTCGCCCATCAAACACGTCGGAACCACGCGTGAAGACTGCGCCGGGTTTGCGGCAGACGCCTATGCACGCATCAACGGGATCGGAGCCGTCTGTGTCACCTATTGCGTCGGCGGTCTCAACACCGTCAATGCCATTGCCTGCGCCTATGCGGAACGGTCGCCGGTGGTGCTCCTGACCGGCTCGCCTGGTCTGTCCGAACGCACTCGCACACCCTATCTGCATCATATGGTCCGCGACTTCGGAACGCAACGAGAGGTCTTTGAGCGGATGACCGTTGCTGCGGTCACGCTCGACGATCCCTTGACCGCCGAGCGCGAAATGGACCAGGCCTTTGCCGCCCTCCTACGCTATCGCCGTCCCATTTATATCGAGATTCCCAGAGACATGGTCCATTGTCCGCTCGCCGGCGGCATGAGACCGATGTGCATTGAGGATACACCAAGTGACCCGGCCGCGCTGGAGGAAGCGCTCAGCGAAGTGCGCATCATGCTGGCGTCGGCCAAACGACCTGCCATGCTCGTGGGGGCAGAAGTCGGTCGTTTCGGGCTCCAGGATGATCTCACCCGGCTCGTCGAGCAACTGAATATTCCGATTGCCTCAACGCTGCTCGGGAAATCTATCATTCGAGAGGACCATCCGCTCTATGTCGGCGTGTATGGCGGACTCATCGCTCGTGAAGACGTCCAGCAATTTATCAACGATTCCGACTGCCTCTTGATCCTGGGATCCATCCTCTCCGACGTGGAAGATCTGGATGCGACATCGCCGTTGTTATCCGAAGGCCGGACCATCCATGCAACTGCCGATCGAGTCGCCATCAAACACCACCGGTATGACTCCATCAAGTTCCAGGATTTCGTTCAAGGGCTGGTGCGATCGCCGCTTCCCTCTTTCTCGCGCTCCCAACGAACACTCCCCGTCAGAACCGTTCCGGCACCAGCGGCGCCGGATCTGGATGCCCCGGTGACGTTGGAAGGGCTCTTCCGGCATCTGGATACCGTGCTCACCGAGAAGACCGTCGTGATCGCGGACGTGGGGGAATCGCTCTTTGCTGCGGCGGACCTGCATGTCCGCCATCGGTTCGAGTTCCTGTCACCGGCCTACTACACGTCGATGGGATTCGCCGTTCCGGCGGCATTAGGCGCCTCGTTCGCCGACCCCAGCCTGCGACCGATCGTGCTCGTGGGGGATGGGGCCTTCCAAATGACCGGAACGGAACTGGCCAGCTGCGTCCGCTATGGGCAAGCCCCGATTGTGATCCTTTTGAATAACCGTGGCTACTCGACGGAACGGGAGATTTTGGAAGGCCCCTTTAACGATGTGCATGAATGGCACTACGACAAAATCTGCGATCTGATCGGAGGCGGGAACGGTGTACGCGTGAGTACCCAGCGGGAGTTCCAGCAACACCTCTCCACTGCATTTACCGACCAAGATCACTTGCATGTGCTCAACGTGCTGCTTAGCCCCAATGACCGCTCCCCCGGCATGGTCCGCCTGGCTAGGCGCCTAGGAAAGAAGCTGTCCACCGATAAGCCATAGGGAAAACCATCCAGCCTGTCTGCTTTCTCCTACACCCGTGATTGCTTTTAGAGAGAATCATCCCCCCGATTTCGCCAGAAAGTCCCCACAGGCTCATTCTTCCAGCAAAATCAGCAGTGGCACGCCCCCTGCAGATTTGTTCAGTTGCTTTATGACCAAGCGGCTGGGCAGAATGCATATTACCTTGCCTCACCGTCTTTACGCCGGATCAGCTTTCAGCAATAATCGAAGACTGGCCGGGAGGGTACCTTGTCGGATTTTTATCAAAATGGCGTCGTCACCGTCCTGCACCGGCTCGGCCAACCCAACACCGAGCAACTTGAGGAGGAACTGGAGCGGTATGCAAAAACGACCCCGATCGCGCTGGTCCTCCCGTCGCTCTATGCGGAGCTTGAACGACCGGCCCTCAAACGCATCGTCGACATCTTGAGCGATGTTCGCTACATCAACGAAATTGTAATCTCCCTAGATCACGCCTCCGCCTTGGAATTCAGGCTGGCCAAGCAATTCTTTTCCCAACTCCCTCAACGAGTCCGCGTCATCTGGAACGACGGCGCTCGTATTCAAGCTATCCTGAATGTGCTGGTCTCGCATGAGATCGACATCGGACATCAGGGCAAGGGACGCGGGTGTTGGACGGCCTACGGCTATGTCCTGGCCCGAGGCCAAAGCCAGGTCATCGCGCTCCATGACTGCGACATTGTGAGTTACGATCGCCAGTATCTGGCTCGCCTCTGCTATCCCATTGCCAATCCGAATCTTGCCTATGAATTTTGTAAAGGCTACTACAGCCGTGTGACGGACCGCATGCATGGGCGTGTCACACGGCTGTTCATCACACCGCTCATTCGCAGTCTACAATTACTGGTCGGACCTCATCCCCTCCTCTCGTTTCTGGACAGTTTCCGCTACCCGCTGGCCGGTGAGTTTGCAATGGTGCGGGATCTGGCCTGGATCAATCGTATTCCTGGCGATTGGGGGCTTGAGGTCGGCATGTTGGCCGAGGTGTACCGGAATTGCGCACTTCGGCGGATCTGCCAAGCCGATATCGCCGATGCCTATGAGCACAAACATCAGACGCTGTCGACGCACAATCCGGACGCCGGTTTGTTAAAAATGTGTGTAGATATCACCAAGTCGCTGTTTCGCAACCTGGCAAGCGAAGGATTGGTCCTCTCAGAAAGTACGCTCAAGACCTTGCGAGCAACGTACCTGCAGGCCGCGCAGGAAGCCATTAGTCGCTATGAAAATGACGCGGCGATCAACAGCCTGCAGTTCGACCGCCACGAAGAGCGACGTGCGGTCGAGGTGTTTCTCCGCGGTATGACGCTCGCCACTGACAGTTTTCTTGAAGACCCCCTCGGTGTCCCCATGATTTCGAACTGGAGCCGCGTGACCCACGCCGTCCCCGATATTTTCCATCGGCTTATGGACGCGGTCGAGCAAGACCATGCCTGGGATCCTGCAGCGGAAACACGGCAACCTGTGTCATGATCAACAACGGCCTGATTCCACTCACTGCTGAAACGGAAGATCTGCTGGATGCGGTCCACCATGCCGACATTCTGGTCGGCATTCCCAGTTTCAACAATGCGAAAACGATCGGCCATGTCGTTCGTGCGGTCGGCGCAGGCCTGGCCAAATATTTCCATGGGTATCGCGCCGTCCTGGTGAACTCAGACGGGGGCTCCACCGATGAAACGCCGGCCATGGTCGCCCATACCATGGTTGATCTCGAACCGCTCTTTATCAGCGATCGACAAAGCACGCTGCACCGGATTGTGACCCCGTATCATGGAATCCCCGGCAAGGGGAGCGCATTCCGCACTATTTTCGAGATCGCCCGACGGCTGAAAGTGAAAGCCTGTGCCGTGGTTGATTCGGATGTGCGGAGCATCACGCCTGAGTGGATGGAGCTGCTTCTTCGTCCCATCATCAAGGAAGGATACGATTACGTGGCGCCCTATTATCGACGCCACAAGTACGACGGCACCATCACGAACAGCATCGCCTATCCCTTGACTCGCGCCCTCTACGGCCAAGAAGTTCGTCAGCCGATCGGAGGAGATTTCGGATTCACCGGAGAACTCGCTCAACACTACCTTGAAAAGCACGTGTGGGAGTCCGATGTCGCGCGGTTTGGCATCGACATTTGGATGACGACTGAAGCCATCACGAACGGCGCCAAGGTCTGCCAGAGTTTTCTCGGTGCCAAGATTCATGACCCGAAAGACCCGGCCGCAGACCTTTCCTCCATGTTGCGACAGGTCGTAGGAGCCTTGTTCGCCCTGATGGAAGCGCATGCCCCGGCCTGGCTCTCTGTGACCGAATCGCGGAAGGTGCCGCTCTTCGGCTTCCAATATGAGGTGGGCGTCGAGCCCGTGAATGTGAACGTCGAACGGATGATAGATTTATTTCATCTCGGCCTGACCGATTTGCACGACATTTGGGTGCGCATACTCTCCGAGGAGGTACTCGAACAGCTATCTCGACTTCGGGAGGTTCCTGCGCGAGATTTCCGTATCCCCGATTCCTTGTGGGCCCACATCATTTACGACGCCGCACTGGCACACCATCGCAATGTGCTGCCTCAAGAGCATCTCCTCAAGGCGTTGACTCCGCTCTATTTAGGGAAGACCGCCTCGTTCGTGCTGGATAGTCAAGGACTGACGACAGCGGAAGCCGAACACCTGATCGAAACACTCTGCCGAACGTTTGAAAAAGAGAAAGAGTATCTTGTGACTCGTTGGCCTCAGTCCCATGATGCGAGGGATGTCGTCAGCACCACCCCCGCGAGGTCTGAAAGGAGCCAGCCATGACATCAACCTGGGAACAGACGTTACTCGGACCCGTGACCGCACTCGGCGAACATGTGCTCGCCATCCTTCCCAAAGTCCTGGCCATGATGATCCTCCTGCTGGTCGGTCTGGTCGTGGCTTGGGGAGCGGGGCACTTTACGGAGCGCCTGCTTCGGATGATCGGCCTGGACCGACTGTGTGATCGGATCGGGATCGCCGCGGCCCTTCTCAGGGGAGGCATCAAGAGTGACCCCTCCTACATCATCGGCCGAATCACCTACTGGCTGATCGTCATTTTCTCCACCACCGCCTCGCTGAGCGCGCTCAATGTGGCCCCGATCAATGAAGCCGCCCATTCGCTGTTATCCTATATTCCGCACCTGGTCACAGCCGCCGTCATCGGCATCATCGGCTATCTCGTCTCGAATTTCGTTTCCCAGGCCGTCCTGATCGCCGCCGTCAATGCGGGGTTGCCGCCGGCTCGCTGGATTGCCGCCGGCACACGCTGGGGCATTCAACTTCTGACGGTCGCCATGGCGCTTGAACAGCTCGGCATCGCACAGCATATCGTGGTGGTTGGATTTGGGATCACCTGGGGAGGCCTGGTCCTGGCTGCCGCGCTTGCCCTGGGGTTGGGAGGAAAGGATCTCGCCAAAGATTTCTTAGAGAGACGTCTGGTCGGCCACTCCCGTTCACAGGTCAACGAGGACTTACGACACCTATAACGACTATGCCACGCTACCTTCTACTCACCGACTTGGACGGCTCTCTGTTGGACAGCGAGACCTATTCCTTCGACGAAGCACGACCGGCGTTGAATGCCCTTCGTGATGAGCACATTCCCATCATCCTCGTCTCCGGAAAGACTCGTGCGGAAATCGAACCACTACGGGAACGCCTTGACCATCAGCATCCGTTCATCGTCGAGAACGGGGCAGCGGTGTATGTCCCGCTTGACACCTTTGGCTTCCAGCCTGAGCGGTCCCGCCGCCGTGCCTCCCATCATGTCATTGAGCTCGGCACCCCCTATGCGCTGCTTCGCGATGTCCTACGGCAAATCGAAGAATCCGTAGGGACCCCACTACAAGGATTCGGTGACCTCTCGGTCGAGGAGATTATGGCGACGACAGGGCTGATGCGAGAGGATGCGCTGCGGGCCAAACTTCGAGAGTTTGATGAACCGTTCCTCGTCAATGGTCCTCCAAAGTTGATTGAGGAGATTTGTCGGCAGATCGTCACACGAGGTCTGAACTGGACCAGAGGGGGGCGATTCTTTCACTTAACTGGCAATAACGACAAAGGACGAGCCGCAGAAATCCTGCTCCGCTGCTATAGACGACAGAGTCATGGACAAGATCCACCCGAAGAGATCGAGACGATCGGCATTGGCGATAGCTTGAACGACCTTCCGCTCCTCCTGACGGTCGATCATCCGGTGTTGGTGCAACGGCCTGATGGCTCGTATGATCCGGACATCAATCTGCCGAACCTCATCCGAGCCTCAGGTATCGGTCCTGCCGGCTGGAACCAGGTCGTCCTCGAACTCCTTCGTCAGGCCACCCACGAAGCATCCCGTGAACGGGCTGTCAATATCAGAGTCACCTAACGTTCACGGGACGACCACGTTCCTACCCAGTTAATCTTCAGCCGGGTTAATGATATGCAGCCCGGCGGACTTCGATGCCGCCAATAGTTGCGTATCCGTGCTGACGACCGTCAATCGTAACGGCTTCAGCTCCAACGCCAAAGCCAAATGCATCACCTGGGTCGAGCGAAGAAAGGGATACTCCAAGACCAACTCCTTCGTGGTCAAGTAGGTCTCCATCTGAGGAGCAATGAACTGATACAGCCCTTGTTTGGATTCAATTTCAAACTTGTACAGCACCGAGTAACAATCATCCCGTGTGATCTGCCCTTCGTGAGCACGGGCGCAGAGAATGGAATAGAAGTCCGTCACGGTCCATGTCGGGACGATGGCGACCCTGCCACGCTTCACCATCAACTTATTGACGATGCGGGTCCCCCGCTCCATGCTGTAGCGTTTCACCAGCGCAGTTGAGTCGTAGTAGTAGTATGGCATTCGGTCACACCCTCCCTTTCAGAATGATGTCGGCAAGCGGCCCTTGAAGCTTGGACAGTCGGTCCTGGAGTTCGTCGAGTGGAGCTTCCTCATATCCTTCTTTTCTCAAGGTATCGGCAAGATTCCCCTTGTTAAAGGACGCCGTGTCCGCCTTGAGCCGCTCGTTCAATCGCCGTTTGGCCAGACGGCTTGAAACCTTTTGCCCGGCCTTGGTCAACCCTCGCCCTCTGCTACGCGGAGCCCGACTGACGGATAGTTCGTCTGTTTTCTTCACGATTCACGCCTCCTCATCATGAGTGTTGGTTTACCGCTTCCCTGCAGACGCTTCCCGTGGACAACCCGCAGGCATCGCCGCGGTTGCCGGCAATGTGACCTCAGCGAAAATATGTGCTGCGATTGCCCGTGCCACATCCGATGAAAATTCCTGCTGGATCACTCGAAGGACCTTCGCCGTTGCCTCGCGCTCGGTCAGATGCCCTTCTTTTCCTCCACGTGCGATGGCCCCGACAACCCGCTGCGTGGCACGCTCCACGATCTCCAAATCGCTGCACCATCGCACATACTTGAAGTTCGGATCCTGCACCTCGATCGGAATCAGACGAGTCATACCCCGAACCAGTAACTCCGAGGACTCCGCATCGCCCTCCCCTGAATCAGCCGTGACATGAAACCCTTCACGAACCAGGCCTTGGGCAAGGGCCCGTTGAATCGGCTCGGCATGGTCTCCGGAAATCTGCAGGGTCAGGCCAAAATTCGACGAGAGGACCTGTGCTAACTCACCGGATAGCTCTCCGACTCGATGCGCAGAAGCAATACCCTGTCCGCTGGAACGGATCACACGCAAATCGGTATTGTAGACTTCCCTCAGCACAAGATTCCGACCGGCCCGCCTGAGCGCGCGCACCTTCGCGAGGCTGTCGGTCGTCTGCCGAGCCTCCACCACATCCGCGTCGATCTCGCGATCCAAGCTCACGACCTTGTCCGTCAGCGACGCCTCGGCCTGGGAGCGGTTCACGACAGCCAACGCATAATGCACGCTCTTCCCAGCGTCGTACCACGCATCCCCAATACTCACATTTTCGAGTACTTTGTCGGTCGAGACCTTTGTCACATGATCAATGGTCAGCCGCCGCTCGGCCGTCTCGACTTCATCATGTTCAGTGACGAGGTAGGCCTCCCAGTCCTTGGCCTGAGCCGCAACTTCCGCCTTGAAGATGCGCGCCACAGCGGCATAGGCTTGATTCTCGGCCGTACTTCGGTTGTCACCTTGGCCGACTCCGGTCAAATACTGGGACGGGGGATAGCTTGAGGCTCGGCCATCGACCCACTCGGGCTTGTCCTTTCCGCCCAACCACGCACACCCGCTCGCTCCGATCCCGTAGGAGAGACAAAGCATCACCACCGCACAGTTCCCAAACGCTGATCCTCGACGGCACCTCACTGCATCACCCGCTGGAGAATGAAGAGCGTCTGACCAGCAACCAGTGAAACAGATTGTCCGTCCTTCATCATCGACATCCCTTGCCCTGACGGCCGAACGGAGACCTGGTACTGACCTGCCGGCACCCAAGCTCGCGCGACGTGGATCTCGTCCGGCAAGGTCTGCCAACTTCGCTTGTCGGCTTCTTCGGAGGCCACCGCGATGCCCTTGGCAAATAACTCCACCAGTAAACCGACCCACGGCTCGGCGTCCTTGCCGACTGCCCTCCGCGCTCCAAAACTCACGCCCTCAGCCATCGCAAATTTCGTGGCGGCTCGCGCAACAGCTTTCGTGGCCATCGCCGGCATCCGTTCCGAAAGCCCCTTCTCCGCAAGCGCCGTCACGTTCTGCGCCCGTTCCGATCGAGCCGAGAATGAACCGCCCTGCGAATCAGTCAACGTCAGATCTTCGAACGGGACACGTGTCTTTTGTGGCACCAACCGCGGAAGCGCCACACGAACCACCCGCCCATTCAGCCCGTACAACAGACTGTCTGCCACCCGATCCCTCTGATACGGCCCCTGAAAAACTCCTCTATTTAGCAAAACTAACTGTGCGGCATCAAGACTGATCGGTAGGTCTAAAAACATGTCTTCCTTCCGTGGAGCGCGGCCATTATAGCTGATCATGACCACGTGGGCGAGTGCTTCTCCCGAGGAGGACAAGCTGGGTGACCACCTCACATCTGGAAAGGCTTGCCGATAGCGCTCAAACTCCGTTTTCAAGCCAAGTGCTTCGGCAGTTCGTAGGAGATCGGCCTGTAAGAAGGGAGGAGACGACATTCTCGCCCATCCTTTCATGGCCTGATACGCTTCGTACGCGTTTCGATAGGCGATAAACGCGTTATTCAGGTCTCCTGCAGCTTCGTACAAGATGCCGCTCAGATACCGCGCAAACCCGTCATTTCGGTATTTATCCAGGTCCTTGACTCTGTCGCCCAACACATTCAGTCGATGATCGATCCGCCGAACCTCGACCAGAGCCTCCTGGATTTGGCCTTGAGCCGCATAGTTCAACGCCTTGACCACGTTGATCATCACGTGCTCATAGGCATCCCCTTCGTAGGGCAACATATTGTCGTTGGTCAGAAAGGCAGCGGTCTCGGTGCGGATACTTCTCGTATAGAGTCGCTCGACATCCTCTTCGGCTTGCTCCAACGCAGCACTGCTCTGCTCATACTGTCCTGCTACCTGCAAGACCATCCCACGGTCCATCCCATAGAGCAATCGCCCTTTTGCCCCATACTCGTCCTTCGCCTGCTCCACGATCGCCGCAGCTTGTTGTGGATTACCGGCGAGCAGGCTCTGTTCGATCAACAGGTAACGATTGACGGAAGGTCCGCATCCGGTCGAGAGGAAGGCCAGACAACCGGCCAGGACCACCGAGATAGGAAAGATACCGCCCCACCGCACAGATCCCCCGTGGGCAAAGCGTGAGAGGAATGGTTTCAACGAATTACGCGAGGCTAACAGGATGCCGAAAAAGGCCGCTCACGCCAGGAAGATCAAGATTGAGGATCAGGTTTAGCGAATCAGTTGTCCCCGTTTGGTCCTGAACCTCACCCTTAATCTGTTCGGTTTCGCTCGCTGCGGCCTTGCTGGACAGCCTTCTTACGCATTTTGCTAAAAGACGGTCCTTTTCTTTTCAACCACCTTTTTGATCTTCTTTTGTCCGTACCACACCTTCGCATTGCTTTCCAGGTCGATCATCTGAAGATCCACCTGGTAGAACACGGCTTTCGCCCCGTCCGCTTCGTCAAGAATGGTGGCAATCGTCCCCTTCATCATGAAATCGGCGCCGGTTTCTTTTCCAGGGGCCTTCTGCGTCTCTTCGCGCGCATAGATCGCCTGCTCTTTTCGTTCAGTCCGCACCTCATCGCGCTCGCTTTTTCCGGCGACAAAGGTGACCTTTTGAGAATTGGTGAGTTCTCGCTCTAGATCCGTGATAAAGGTCTGAACACTGATATGTTCATGGCTGCTGTTCAAGACGGTCCCTACCACGACGACGGGTTGGCGCTGATTGGTCTTTTCAAAATTCCCAAGCCATGGATATTGGAGCGCATCCTTCACCATCGCCTCGGCCACCATCCGAGAGTCCGTATCGTTCCATCTCCCGCTCAGGTCAGTGACCACCCCGGCATCGACACGCGTGACCTTCGTCTCATGACCGCATCCGGAGAGCGCGAGTGCAATACCCAGCGTGCCAATAAGAGAAGAACGAACCCTCTGCATCACGATGAACCTCCGAGAAGAAGTAAACGTTTCATGACGTGAGAACTACTGAATCCCTCGCTTTTCCTCTTCCTTTTCCAAACGCTCGAACATTTTATCGGCGTTCTTCCGCACAAAGTCCCGGACCTGAGCATTGAGTTCTTTGGCCTGCTCCAGGTTGTTCTTCATATCTTCTAAACTCAGCTTGGTCAAGACATAATACGTGTTGGTCTTGGGATCCATGTACTGATCAATCTTCCGAACACCGCTGAGCGTCGCCGTGGTGATCGTTTTTTGAGCTCGTTCGACATTCTGCTCTTCCGTATTCCGTGTAAAATCTCCCGCCGTGGTTGATGCGGCATAGTCCCGCATCAGATAGCCCGTATAGGTTTCAAACGTCTTGGCGATCTCGGCCCTTCCACGATTCTCTGCCGTTTCCCAGGCGAGCGGAGCATTCCGTACGCCGGAGACCGCTCCCACCCCATAAAAAGCCTTGCTGTCTTTCTCATTGAAGGTGCCCGACCCCTTCTGGACCCATTTGGGTGGTCCTCCACAAGCGGCAAGTCCCATGACAAAAAGGACAGCAAGACCGAGGCCGGCCAGTCTTGAGTATGTCGCTTGTGACCTGATCATACAACCCTCCTTAAGGAAAATAGGTAGATACGCCGTACGTAGAACATCTCGCGAAAAAACGTTGGATTCATGCTAACATGCGTTTTTTTATCAGTCAATGCAAGGCACACTTCATTCAGATTCCTCAACGATACCAAGGAGGCGCTGTGGCAGACATCCAGATTGACGATGGCATCATCAGAATTCTCACGCTTGATATCCAGGACGCCAAAGCGGCTGCTGTACTCTCAGCCTACCCTCAGGCTCGTTGGCCGGAAATCACCCGCCGAGCGATCAAAATCGGCCTGGGATACCTCAAAGGCGGGGAACAGTCGTAGCAGAATTCGAGAAAACACCTCCACGCGCACGAAAAGCATCTCGCCCTTCCGCGGGACTCTGGGGCGAGAGCTTGTCCATCGACGTTGCTCAGGACCGTGAGCCTGTCGATCGGTCGAACGGTGAAACGTCATTCGTGTGCGAGATACAGGATACGAACAACGGAATACGAGAGGGCGGCCTTTTGCGGAGTTGTTTGCAGAAGCTCATCTGACCGGAGGGGGTCATTTCACAGCCGGCCCCGTGGGAACCTTGCTTTCGACCAACACCATATCTCCATCTCCATCGATGCGAAGACTCGATGGATGCTGTACCCCGCCCGATACCATCTCGACCTGGCGTACAAGATAGCTCCCCAGTTCGGAGGCCATCAGCCAGCCGTTTCCGTCCAGGTCCGCTGCACCGGACAGTCCTCCTAACAAGGCTTCGACAAAACGACTGCTCTGGTCTGAACGACCGACGGCCTCTCCCCTGCCGGCGGCAGTCACGACTTGCACGGCCCGCCGATCTGTATCCGACTCGGGCGCCATCCGTCCTTCCCATGAAAGCCCAGGAGGTTCGGTCGTCTCCCATCCAACCACCGCCGCATCCAGAATGAGGAGCGTATGTTTCGACGCCGATCGCCGCGCAAATTCTTTCAACTGTTCGACCGTGATGGATTTCGCGGTGCTAGTGACCGGTGCATCAAACGGAACAAGGTACCCGCGATCCTGTCCGTCGGAATCTTGCATCACGCCGGCGTGCCCCACGTACACAAGCACAAGACGGTCCATTCGCCCAACTTTTCGTGGCAGCATGTCGTTCAGCAGCTGCTGCAGGCGTCTGGAACTGGCATCCTTGTCGTAGAGTTCGACCACTTCGTCAAATCCCAGTTGCCGAAAGGCTTCAGCCACCTTTTTCGCGTCGTTGATGGCTCCCGGAATCGACGGCGCCAGGACATACTGTTCGATCCCAATCACGATCGCCCACGACTTGTAATAGAGGCCCTCGGGTCTTCCCAATTGCGCCTCCGCAATCGGCAGAAAATGCAGCGACAGCAGGGCAACCAAGTAGACAGCCAGCACGACTGGTTTCACCAGCATCATCCGAGCAAATATCATCATCAACCTCTGTGGAGCGTTCATCGTTGAGGTCGTGAGCCTATCGTCGGCCATGGCCGGTGTCAAGAAACTGAATCGAAGCACTCACCCTGGTGCGGTGAGATCGGTTCGCAGTCGGAACACGGTTGCAGGTATCCATGACTTTCTCCATAATGCCCTCTCCGCCTGGACTACGTTAATGAAGGAGACACGCCTCCCATGAGTGAACAGATCGAAACTCTGCTGAAAGAAAGTCGGACCTATCAGCCGACCGCCAAGACGACCGCTGCAGCCTATATCAAAGAGTACGAAACCGAGTACAAGAAATCCATCGCGGATCCGGAGACATTCTGGAGCAATGCCGCCAAAGAACTGGAGTGGTTTGCGCCTTGGAACAAGGTCCTGGAGTGGGAGTATCCCTGGGCGAAATGGTTCGTCGATGCACGATGCAATATCGCCTACAACTGTCTGGATCGTCACGTTAAAACGTGGCGGAGGAATAAGGTTGCACTGATCTGGGTGGGCGAAAACGACCAGGAACGCATCTTCACGTACGGCGAACTCTACCGACAGGTCAATCGCTGTGCAAACGCCCTCAAGAAGCTCGGCCTTCAGAAAGGTGACCGTGTCACCATTTATCTTCCAAAAATTCCGGAACAAGTCATTGCCATGCTGGCTTGCGCCCGAATCGGGGTGATTCACAGTGTGGTCTACTCAGGATTCAGCGCGCCGGCCCTCGCGAGTCGCGTGAACGATGCTGAGGCAAAAGTCGTCATCACCGCCGATGTCGGCTTTGATCGTGGCAAAGTCATCAACCTAAAACCCGTAGTGGATGAAGCGCTCAAGCACTGCCCCACCGTTGGCCATGTGGTTGTCGTCCGGCGTCAAGTGCCTGGGCCGGCGCTTTCCGCTCCAAAGGAAATCGATTGGAACGAATGGGTCAAGCAGGAACGCGCAGTCTGTGATGCGGAACAACTCGATGCAGAAACTCCCCTCTACATCCTCTACACCTCCGGAACAACCGGCAAACCCAAAGGCGTCGTCCATGTCCATGGCGGCTACATGGTCGGCACCTATCTGACGACGAAATACGTATTCGATTTGAAAGACGATGACGTGTACTTCTGCGTGGCAGATCCAGGATGGGTCACAGGCCACAGCTACATCGTCTACGGCCCACTGCTCAATGGCGCGACAATCCTCACGGCGGAAGGAAAACCTGACTACCCGACTCCAGGGCGCTGGTGGGATCTGATCGAACGATACGGCGTCTCCATTTTTTATACGACTCCGACCGCCATCCGACTGCTCATGCGCTATGGCGAAGACTGGCCGAAGAAATCTGATCTCTCGACACTCAGGATCCTTGGCAGCGTCGGTGAGCCCATCAATCCGGAAGCGTGGGAATGGTATCACCGTGTGACCGGCGGGGACAAACCGATCATGGATACCTGGTGGCAGACTGAAACTGGCGCGATTCTGATTACCCCGCTTCCCACCGTCCCACTCAAACCAGGCTCAGCCACACGCCCATTTCTTGGAATTGAGGCCGATGTTGTCGATCGCGAGGGCAACAGTCTCCCTGCTAACGCCGGAGGGTTTGCCGTCATCAAGAAGCCTTGGCCTTCCATGATGCGCACAATCTACAAGGATCCCGAGCGGTATAAGACTTACTGGAACACGATCCCCAATTGCTACACCGCCGGTGATGTCTGTCATAAAGATGCCGATGGCTATATGTGGTTCATGGGTCGTGCCGATGACGTGATTAAAGTCGCGGGCAATCGGCTCGGTACGGCTGAAGTGGAAAGCGCCTTGGTCAGTCACCCCGCCGTTGCGGAAGCGGCCGTCATCGGCAAGCCGCACAAAACGGTTGGAGAATCCATCAAGGCTTTCATCATCTTGAAACAGGGGGAGCAGGAGAGCCCGGAACTGATCAAATCGATCAAAGATCAGGTCTTGAAGGAATTGGGCAAGATCGGTGTCCCGTCTGAAATTGACATCGTCTCGTCACTACCAAAAACCAGGTCGGGGAAAATCATGCGGCGCGTGCTCAAAGCGAAAGAGCTCGGACAAGATCCCGGCGACATTTCAACAATTGAGGAGTAACGGTCGTGGGACGAGGTGGACGAAAACCCGGCGAGCCGATCTACCAGCGACGGCACATGATCGCGCTCGCCCTGGCCGTAGGTCTACCGATTGTCTTATTACAGCTGTATAAGATCTATGTGGGCCCTGTGAGTTTCGATGCCCAGATGGGATTTGGCATTCTCGTCTCAATCTTCGCCGGTATCATCCTCTACTACACCTACCGATCCTCTGCGCAGAATCAGCCGTAGAGAGACCTGGCTGTCGCTCGCCCCTCGGAATGCCAAGAAAACATGATTGCCTGATTCAATTTCAGGCCTCATAGAGATCTTAACCTTGTGATTACGCATAATTGTGCGTTACATTATGCGCATCACTTACACCTTGAGGTAACCCATGGCCGTGGCATACAAGAAGGACGAAATCCTCAGTGCATCACGAGTCGCAAGATCCTTTGGAAAAGTGCTGACCGATCTGAAAGCCAGGCATCGGCGCCGGGTCGTCGTCCTCAAAAATAATCAGGTGGAAGCTGTCATCGTGCCGGTAGATGATTATGAAACGATGGCGGAGGCGCTCGACCTCTTGGAGCACATAGAGATCCATCGCCTGGTTACACAGCGGGGACGCAAGAAAGTGAATAAAACCGTCCCACTGGAGGCGCTGCTGAAGGAGCAACGTCTTGCGGTATAGTGTCGTCCTCACCGTCGCAGCTGCTGAGGACTTTCGACAGCTTAACGGATCAGTGAAAGAACCCGTCGCAAAGCAACTCAGAAAACTCGAAACTGCTCCACGGCTCGGCGAACATCTTGGCAATCGAGCAGGCCTCGACCTCACTGGCTACTACAAACTCTACGCAGCAAAGAAATCAATCCGTATCGTGTACCGGATCATCGATCAAGAAATCCTGGTCGAAGTCGTCGCCATTGGAAAGCGAGAAGATCTCGCGGTCTATCAAGAAGCCCTCAAGCGGTTAAAACACCGGAATCGATAGAAGAACTGTTCATTCGCGTCGTCATGACCTGACGCCAACGGTTCCCGCCCCCCTTATTATCTAATCCCCCCCTCCACCTTCTTCGCAGCCTGTTCCCTGACCCAATCCAAGGCATGCTACAGCATCTCACTGGTTGTTTTAGCACCAAGCGCTTTAGGGTCTCGCCACAAATGTAGCGAGTATACTTCCTCTTCCAATCTCTCGTCGCCCTGCACGATTCAACATCCCATCTTGGAGATCAACACGATCTAACCTTCTCTCCTGCCCAGGCACGACTCACGACTCGCCCCCAATTGCTCTTCCCACGATCGCCTTTGGCCAAAACCTTGACGCATTGACTCTTCCCCACCGTCAATAGTTTGTAACTATATCACGTATGTTTAGCTAGGTATTTATAAATTCATAGAAAACCGCACCACATCACAATGGCGCAGCTCTTGCTTACGTATATCAGCAGTTATGAGCCTAATCACCCAAGGAGGAATCGATGGAATGTCCGAAGTGTCAGGGGCTGATGACGTTGGACCGGTTCTCAGATTTCTTTATCGTGTTCTACGCCTGGAAATGCATCAATTGCGGGGCGATGATCGACCGTACCATTGCCAGTAATCGCCGAAAGAGTTTGGCGGCGCGAGAGGCCCAGACCGTTGCTGCTGGCTGAGCAAAGATATCGTCGTGGGGCTTGCAATCCTGCTTGAGAAGATATGACCAAGGTCGGGAGTCTACCACGGATTGAGATCGTCGACTCCTAAAAGTCCTTATTAAAGACTCCCGACCCTATATTTTCATCAACCTTGAATTCAAGGATACCCCCTCCTCAATCTGAGGTATAACGATTGAGATCACCGGCCGCCAGCTTTGCCTCGGTCCCGTGAGTTGAATGGTTCGGCAAGGCGGTCATTCATATTCTGTGTATTTCTTTGCACTTCCTTTGACCGTGCTTGCCGGATATTTACTCTCATTGAGTTTGAGCTTATCTTTGGCACATTGAATTGGATCAATATCGAACTTAGCTGAAAGATTGATGATATATATCATTACATCCCCAATCTCCTCTTTCAGATGAGCTAATTGGTTATCATTTAGATTCTTACTTTCTTCCTCTGTAAGCCAAAGAAATATCTCTGACAATTCGGCAGCTTCAACTGACAGCCCCATAGAAAGATTCTTGGGAGAATGATATTTTCCCCAATCTCGTTCCATAACAAATCTATTTATTTCTTCTTTCAGTGACTCCATGTTCTAAATTGACCCTACTTTCCTTAAATACTCTTCTATCAATTTCTCATGCTTGGACGTAAATTTCCTAAAAGTCATAACAGGGCCATAGGGCCTTGCTTCGGCACCGAGGATTTCTTCAAGATTGAAAGGTTGCTTGATCGGTTTTGTCTCATTGCATATTACAATATATTTCCATCTCCCTTCATTTCCAGGCCAATGTTTATCTGCCTCTCCAGGTTTTATTGGGCGAATATCAACTAATTGCATCGTATATTGAATTTGTTTTTCCCTGTATTTGCAGTCAGATTTGTTTTTGCTAACCAACACTAACTCGCCTAGGAACCAATCTCGCGGCATGCCAGGAAAAGCATGCTTTTGATTCCCAATAACGCTATCAAAGGTGGAGCCTGATGTCTTAAACAGATATAGCCTAACCACTTAAAAATGATTCAATGTGTGATCGGGTGAAGATGTCCTCGACAGAAGCCCCTGATTTTCTGCGGATGGATGTGGCTTGCGCCCACTTATGCTCGATCGGATTGAGGTCTGGGCTCTAGGGCGGCAGGTACTCAAGCGTATGCCCTGCGTGGACAAGAGCCGCTTGTGGAATGTGGCGTTATCCATCACGATGATCGAGGCGGGTGGCAGTTTGGGCAGCCGGTCTTGCCGTGCCCAGCCGGTAAAGACATCGGCATCCACGTTGGCATCGAACAACCCTACCGTCAGCAGGTTCTTCCCGATCAGCGCGCCGATCACGGCGGTACGCCCGCGTGCGTGCCAGTTGTGCACGCCGTAACACCGCTGCCCTGCACACGCATAGCCGTACCGCCGCGGCATGTCGTGCGCGAAGCCGCTCTCGTCAATGTACACAATCGTCCGGTGCTGTGAACCATACGCCGCAATTTTATCTCGGAAGATGCCCCGTTCGTCTTCGTCCGCCTTGGGGTGACGAAGCGTTTTTTTTATAGGTGAGCTGCAGCTTCTTCAGCGCAAAAAAGATGGCGTTCTGCGCCACACCGAACCGCTGCGCCCGCTCGTGCTGGTACGCATCCGGATACTCAATGACATCCTTGCGCAACGCCTCCAGATCGATCTTGCGGCGCCGAGACCCTTGCGGCTTGCGCTCCACGTTCTTGCTCCACCGCACCACACTGGCACTCCCCACAGCAAACCGGGCTGCGGCCTCTGCAATCGTCAGCCCCTCCTTGTTCCGAACAGCCAAGACTTTACGGCGAAAATCTCGTGAATAGGCCATCCCGCCACTATAATCATAATTAATTGGTTTAGCTATACATGGTTCTCCTCCTCTTGATTTTATTCTCTTCTCCCGAACTATGTTTAGGTCGTCCCCATAAGACCCTGATTTTCCAGTTCCTATCCGATAACACACCCCTGCGGTTCGTGAACAATACGCCACGGCCATTCCCATTTCAATGTGTTCTGGAGACAGACTATTTATGGAGGATTCTTACGCAGATTGGCAGGACACCTCTCCATTGAACGGGTTCCCATCCGGTCCAGTGGACTGAGGATACAAGATGGCCCACCACAAACACAGGGATGATCGAGTCAAATTAAATCAACCCGCGTTTTTGTAGGTACTCTTTATCAATGCGACGGTGGGTTTAGCAAACTGACTCCGCTCTTGAAACAGCCGCTCGACGTACTTGCCGATGAGGTCGGATTTGAGATTCTCGTGTCGTTCGCCTACTTGAACAGCAATCAGTTGCTTTATCGATGGGTTTTTGTGACAGCAAATCCACACTACGCGCACGCCTTGACGATCGTTGCTGAATAGGTGCGAAAGTCGTCCAAGTGCTTCGTGATGATGGTTCGCACCACATCCAAGTTCAGGCGGGTATATTCATGCACGGCCACGTTCCGGAAGCCGACCATTCGTTGCATGCGGTTGGCAAGATCAGCCGGAAGAATCCCCGCAGTCTGTAGGAGCACAAACGCATCGCGGGTATCCTGTGGCATACCAAGCTTGCGGTGGCTGACGACATACATAGCAAGATCGATCGCAGTTTCGCACGCGCGTTGAAGATTCAAGACAATGGCGTCTTGCTTTGTTTGATTCCCAACAAGATTCTCGTCGGTACCAGCGTACTCTTCTTCAATGCGACGAAGACACCGTTCGATGCTTGCGGCCTTGTTGAAGATGACATCTTCAGCCATAAATGACCCCGCTCGCGCGAACCCTCTTCAGAATGTCTCGGCGCTCCTCGTTAAGCCTGGCATAGTCAGCGTACACATACATTTCGAATTCTCGATGAGCCGGTCCATTCGGCGAATCCAGGCATTCTCCGGTTGAAATGACTTGCATCCGCATGACGGTAGAGACGGTACGAAGATCAACGAGATCTACATCACGGTGCAAGTGAGCGGCCAGCTCCTGAGCGAGTTCAAATCGACGCAATGCCGGTATCGGATCGCCTGTCAGCACAGCGAGATCGATGTCGCTATCCTGACGGGTATTCCCCTTTACGTGTGAGCCAAATCGATAGAGAGCAATAAGGTCAGGGATAGCCTGCCTGAGGAATTGGATCAAGGCCTGGTCATTCATCATGAACTCTCAGCTCCGACCAGCTCAGGCTACTGGTTCACTTGCATCCTGTCAATCCAGACCAAACTAATCCCGAGTACTTCAGTTACCCCTACCAAGACATCGCGCCATCAGAACTGGAGCTCCTGAGAGTTGATCCCATTATCCCGGATTCCGCAGTTGAGTTGGAATTGAGGTAGAATCGACGGCCAGATTCTCTTGGCAACCCAGGAGGGTGGCATGCGCACTCGTCGAGCTCCGGCCTCACCGCTTTACCCCAAGCTCCGCT